>JAABUQ010002413.1_pt1 | contig 37076 bp, 37 predicted proteins | sample 5560001 | NCBI WGS metagenome assembly JAABUQ01 (sample SAMN10711888, study PRJNA513371) | rock metagenome | isolation source: Antarctica rocks | place: Antarctica: Victoria Land, Finger Mt nord | collected 2015-12-18 | reverse complement strand
CTCGCTGTAGCCGCCGTGACCAGCCCGGATGCGCTGACCGTGCGTGCCGCCTGGATCGCCATTGAGGTGGCCGGCTGGTGGGCCATCGTCCCGCTGGCCGTCGCGGCGCTACTGACCGGCGTCGTCATGTCGTTAGGGACCCACTGGGGCCTGTTCCGACACTACTGGGTCCTGATCTCGCTCCTGCTGACCATCCTGTCCACCGTGGTCCTGATGGTGCATATGCCAACCGTGAGCGCCCTGGCCGCCCTGGCGCGGCAGGCGGACAACGTCGAGCTCCGCAGCCTTGGCGGCGGCCTCTTCCACCCCGGTGTCGGCCTCCTGGTGTTGCTCGCGATCACCGTGCTCAATGTCTACAAGCCGAAGGGCCTGACTCCGTACGGGTTGCGCCAACACCAGGAGGAGCGTACGCGGCTCGCGCGGCGCACGTCGGTAGGCAGCCGCCCAGAAGTCTCGGGCTCCGCGTTGGCTGCCGACGGCTCAGAGCTCTCGCACCACCGTTGACGCGAGGTGAGGACAAAGAGGGTAACGTGGACCGACCGGAGACCGCTCCGGGCGACGCGCATTGCGGCTAGGACTGTTCAAAGTCAATAGGTCTTCTATCTCGGAGCTTACAAGCGGTGTCCCATACCTTCGCCGACACCACACCGCGATCCGTGCGGCTCGTGTCGCTGCCGGGCTCGTCGGTGGTGCCTTGCCCGTGACGCTGTAGCGTGCTCTGGCGGTAGCTCGTGAAGCCAGCGATGGACCACCGTTCGGCCAGCTCTCACGCTCGGGCCGGGGACCGATGGGTCCCGGTCGTCACGCGCTTCCTGGACCGGCCGGCCGGCAGCAGCGCCACCGCGGCGACGCTAGCCACGATCACCAGGACCCACAGGATCGGGTCGTAGCTGCCCAGGCGGTCATAGGCGGCTCCCAGGCCGACCGGCGCCAGCGCCTGCGCGACGGTGGCTGCCAGCGCGAGCACCCCGGCGATGCTGGCGTAGTGCGCCCGCCCGTACAGGTCGGCGACGAATGCCGGGCGGATGAGGGTGATACCTCCCCTGACCGCCCCGAACAGCATGACGAACACGATCACGCCAGCCGTGCCTGGCACCAGGAGCAGCACGAGCAGGGCGAGCGGCTGAAGCGCCAGGACGCCTATGGCAACCCTGTGCAGGGGCAGTCGGTCGCCGAGCGGCCCGAGCAGGAGACGGCCGAGCACCTGCATCGCCCCGACCAGCCCCGCCAGACCCGCCGCCCACGACGGGTCATGGCCGCGGTCGAGCAGGATAGGCACCAGGTGCACCGCGGTCCCGAAGGCCACAAGGGTGGTCAGGCAGAAGGCCAGCACCAGCCAGCGGAAGGTCGGATCGCGGAGCGCCGCCCCGAGCGGCACATCCTCGGATCGCGGTGGCCCGCCCGCGACATGGTGGTGTGGATCGCCGTCCGGGTGCAGGCCCAGGTCCTCGGGTCGTCGCCGCAGCAGCAGCGCGTGTGCCGGAATGGTGCCCACGGCCAGCAGGGCACCGAGCGTGACGAGCGCTGCCCGCCAGCCTTGCGCCTCGACGAGCCAGCCCGTCAGTGGCAGGAAGATCGTGCTCGAGAAGCCGGCGATGAGCGTTACCCCTGTCAGCGCTCGTGCCCGCTTGCGGTCGAACCACTGCGCCACCACGGCGAATGCCGGCTCGTACAAGACCGTCGCCATGGTGATCCCGACGGCGGCCCAGAGAAGGTAGAAGCTGATGAGATTGGCGCTCCGGGACCAGGCCAGAACCAGCAGCACGCCTGCGCAGGAGCCTGCCGTCATCAACACACGTGGACCGTGCCGGTCGAGCCAGCGCCCGACCGGCACGGCGGCCAGTCCAGACAGGAGCAGCGCCAGGGAAAAGGCCCCCGTCAGCTCACCGCGGGACCAGCCGAGCGTCTGCTCCATCGGTGCGATCAGGACGCTGAAGGCGTAGTAGAGGACGCCCCAGGAGATCGTCTGGGTGACCCCGAGGGCCACCACCAGCACCCAGCCGTAATAGACGCGGTGCGGCACTACCCGCAGCAGGGGGCTGTCGACCTGCAACACGACGGCTGGATGCCGCTGGCCACACTACTCAGTGCCAGCACCGGCAGCTCACCCTCCTTCAGCTGCAGAGCACTTTCCCCCTGCGCGGCGGGTGCCCCGATCTCGGTCGTGCAGCACGATGGGCCATTGACCGGGTCTGTGGAGCAGACACCGGTCTCGGGCAGGACCAGCTCTACGGTGCGCGCGGCTTCCCAGTCGCCCGCGATCGCCGCGGCCACGGAACGCACCTGCTCGTAGCCGGTCAGCAGCAGAAACGTGGGCGCCCGCCCGTAGCTCTTCATCCCCACCGTGTAGAAGCCGGCCTCGGGGTGTTTGAGCTCCTCGGCGCCATGCGGCGGGACAGAGCCACACGAGTGCACGTTCGGATCGATGAGCGGAGCCAGGGCGGATGGCGCCTCGACGGCCGGGTCCAGGTTCAGGCGCAGCTCGCGGGTGATGGCCAGGTCGGGTCGGAAGCCCGTCGCGCAGACGATCTCATCCACGGGCCCGAGCCGCCCACCAGGAGGCCCTGGTCGGCAGTCCGTACCTGGGCGATCCGGAGTGAGGTGAAGCGCACCCGCTCGGACTCGATGAGCTGGCGGGTACGAGCCCCGAGGCGGCCGCGCTCGGGAAGAGCATCGCGCTCCTCGCCGCCAAAGAGCTGACCCACCTGCTGTCGGCGGACGGCCCAGGTGATCTCGGTGCCCGGCTCCTGGTCGGCCAGCGCTGCCAGGTCCAGTAAGGCGTTGAACGCGGAGTGGCCGCTGCCCACCACCAGCACGTGCTTACCGGCGTAGCGCGCACGCTGGGCGCCAAGGACGTCCGGGATGCCATAGACGATGCGTGCGGCGGCGGCCGCCTCGCCGAGGGCGGGCAGCCCGTCCGCTCCCAACGGGTTGGGCGAGCCGTAGGTGCCCGAGGCGTCGATGACCGCTTTCGCCAGGACTTGCTCCTGGACGCCATCCGCACCGGCGATGCGCAGGATGAAGGGGGCGGTGTCGCGGTCGGGCGTCTTCATCTTCTCGTGGCCGAGACGGGCGATGGCCACCACGCGAGCACCCAGGCGAAGGTGCGGAGCTATCTGAGGCAGGGCGGCCAGGGGCTCCAGGTACTGCCCGACGAGCTCCTGTCCGGTCGGGGCGCGCTCGGGCTCGGGCAGCATCCAGCCAGTGGCTTCCAGGAGGGCGACCGAGGCCGGGTCGACCACGTACTTCCAGGGCGAGAAGAACCGGACGTGACCCCAGGAGCGGATCGCGGCGCCGACGGCCGCGCCGGCCTCCAGCACGAGCGGCGTCTGGCCCCCGGCCAGCAGGTGAGCGGCGGCGGCGAGCCCCACGGGGCCGGCGCCGATCACGGCGATGGGGGCAACTGTGGAACGGGTGGGCATGACGGGATCCTCTCAGGGTGGGCAGGATGTGCCAGAACCAGCGCTCAGATGTCGCGCCGGGGTGGGAGATCGGGGTTCAGACGGACCCGGCTGTCCGCGCCGAAGCGGAGCGCCGCGACATCGAGCAGCACCAGGGCAACCAGCGGGGCGAGCGCGCCAAGGAGAGCGAAATCCATGCGAGTGATCCCTTCGTTTATTGGTTTACAATTATCAACGCATCGGCCCAAAATAGGAGTCAGCAGCAGGTCAGGCTGTCCACCAGTCCCTGCAGGGTAGCGACGATGGGCGCCTTGTTGAGCCGGTAGTACACCTCGCGCCCTTGCTTGCGGGTGCGGACCAGACCAGCCCGCTTGAGGACGTTCAGGTGGTGCGACACGGTTGGCCGGCTGAGCGTCACCTTGGCGGCGATGTCGCTCACGTTCGCTTCCTGGCGGGCGAGTACCTGGACCAGGTCCTGGCGGGCCGGATCGGCCAGCGCGTCCAGCATGTCGCGGCTGGCCCGCAGGTGGTCGCGCAGTTCGCGCACCTCAGGGCTCAGCGCCTCGGGCGCGACCAGGCAACAGGCGTCATCATCCTGGTCAATGTCCATCAGTCGAAGCACATCAACATGTTAGCACGGCTCGGCCTGGAGCGGTGGCTGCCCCGACCTTGACAGTGCGTCTGGCCGATCCTGCCCTCGGTGTCAGAAAATCAGCTGCGGCGGTGTTCTGCCTATAAGGCACTCCCGCCGCCCCAGGCGGCCCCGTCCGTTGGCAGGAAGAGGAATCCGTCTCATGGCAAGCGATGCTCACGCCGATTCCCAGCACGGGGGCCCGCCGGCAATGACCGCGCCCCGCATCCGGAGCATCGAGGAAACGCGCTGCTGTGTCGTCGGTGGAGGTCCGGCGGGAGCAGTCTTGTCCTTGCTTCTGGCTCGCCAGGGCATTCCGGTCATGCTGCTGGAGGCCCACGAGGACTTCGACCGCGATTTCCGCGGCGACACCATCCACCCAGCCATCCTGGACATTCTGGACGAGATCGGCCTGGCGGTCCCCCTGCTGGAGCTGCCCTACACCAAGCTGCGTGCCGTCTCCGCTCCGGGGCTCAGCGGGTCGACGCCCCTGATCACCTTCAGCCACCTCCGCACCCGGTTCCCGTTCATCGCGTTGATGCCCCAGGTGCGGTTCCTGGAATACATCATCGGCGAGGCGCAGCGGTACCCATCCTTTCACCTGGTCATGGGCGCTGGCGTGCAGGAACTCATTGTTGACAGCGGAGTCGTCCGCGGGGTGCGCTACCGGAGCAAGGATGCCTGGCACGAGGTGCGGGCGCTGCTGACGGTGGCCGCCGACGGGCGCTACTCGCGCATGCGGAAGCTTTCGGGGTTGCCCCAGCCGATCAAGGCCTCTCCACCACTGGATCTTGTCTGGTTCCGACTTCGACGCAACCCAGACGATGGCGAAGGCCTCATGGGGCGCGCCGGCCCCGGCCACTTCATGGTGTTGCTCGACCGCGGAGACCAGTGGCAGGTCGGCTATAGCATCGCCAAAGGTAGCTACCCGGAGGTACACGCTGCCGGGCTGGGAGCGCTCCGAGCCAGCATCGCCGCGATAGCCCCGGACCTGGCCGACCGTGTGGGCGCTCTCCAGGACTGGAAGCAGCTGGCGCTGCTATCCGTGGAGGCGGACCGCCTCCCTCGGTGGTACAGGCCGGGCCTGCTGTTCATCGGCGACGCGGCCCACGTCATGTCACCCGTGGGTGGTAACGGCATCAACTACGCTATTCAGGATGCCGCGGCGGCGGCCAACATCCTGAGTGGGCCGCTGCGTGCCGGCGCCCTTACCCTCGGAAACCTGGCGGCGGTGCAGCGACGACGCGAGTGGCCGGTGCGCATGACCCAGGCGGTCGTGACGATGATGCAAAACCTCCAGGGGTTCGCCCTGTCGCACGCCCCGACGTCCCCGGCCGTGCGCTCGGTACCCACCCCCGTGCGCCTGTTGCTACGGCTGCCGATCCTGAGCGACGTGCCCGCGCGCTGGGTCGCCTTTGGTCTGTGGCCGGTCCACCTACGGCCAGAGATCCGCGTGGCACGCACCCCGCTTCTGGACGCGCCGAACACCGGTCCACGTGCGTCCTCACAGGCTGGCCATACAGCTGCCCAGGCTTGATTACCCCTGTCCCTTACACCGACGCGCCCTCGGCCGATGCTGAACGGAAGTTATGGCGGCCGAGCAAGGACAGGCCGAGCAGGCCCGCCAGCGCCAGGAGCATCCCGCCGCCCCAGAACAGCGGCCGAATCCCGAGCGCATCGACGATCACGCCGCCCAGGGCCAGGGACAGCAGTCGCATCGCGCTCCAGGTGACGTCCAGCAGCGTGAACACCCGCCCGCGCACCGCGTCGTGGACCGTCCCCTGCACGGTGCTGTTGAACACGACCATGCCCGTCGAGGTGTTCAGACCGTACACGAAGAGCAAGCACAGGGCGATCGGCAACGGCGTGAACACGCCCAGGAGGACGTCGCCGATGCCGCGAACAATGTAGGGCACGAACAGCCACCGCGCATCGCGGTAGTCGCTGGCCAGCGTGTTGGGGAGTAAAGGCCCGAGCAGTGCGCCGATCCCGATCGCGGCGATGAGCCATGCGAAGCCGGCCGGGGCCAGCCCGAGGTGCCGCTCGGACAGCACTACCAACATCGCCCCGGTCGCGCCGGTGGCTAGCGAGGCCAGCGCCTGCACGATGAGCAGCCGTGAGACAAAGCGGTCCCGCCGGGCAAATGCCAAGCCCCCCCACGCATCCGCAAAGTAACTGCCGAGCCCGCGCCTGGCGCCGGCTCCGATCTGGCCGGCGTGCGCCGGGATCGAGAGCCTGGCGATCAGCAGCGCCGAGACGACGAAGCTCGCAGCGTTGAGTTCGAAGGCGGCGCGTGTCCCGAGCACGGCGATCAGCCCACCGGCGACCGCCGAGGCCAGGATCTGGACCAAACGCCCGGTGGACCAGGCCACCGAATTGGCAGCCAGCCGCTGCTCGTCTGTCGTGAGCACCGGGATGACGGCCTGGACCGTGGGATTGAAGAAGGTGGCGCCGGCCGCAAGCCCGGCGGCCACCAGGTAGGCGTGCCAGACGCCCTGTGGCCAGAGCAAGGTGAGCACCAGCGTCGCCCGGAACAGGTCGGCGCCGAGCAACACGATCTTCCGGTTGAAGCGATCGATGATCACGCCGGCCACCGGCCCGAGCGCGAGCACCGGCACGATCTCCACGGCCACGACGCCGGCTACGGCGAGCCCCTGGCCTGTGAGCTGGAATACCAGGACCACCAGGGCGATGTAGTGCAGCGTGTCACCGAAGTTGGAGACGAGCTGGCCCAGCCAGAGTGGGAAGTAGCGTGGGCTCCGCACGACCGCGCCATAGGCGGGGACAACGGCCCCAAATCGGCCACCGACACGGGAAGTCCGCGTGGGTGTCATAGCCACCGCGGCGCCCCGCCCCGGCTCACGTGCTCGAACGCACCCGGCATCTCGAAGCGCCGAGGAGGCTAGTGGGGGCGCATCTCGTGGTGCACGTCGCCGAGGCAGCAGCGGCCTTTGGGATTGTTCACCTCACATCCGCAACGACCGGCCTGCACATGCCCACGGATCTGCTCCGCGGCCACCGGACCTGCCTCGCGAAGACGGCGACGCGTCCAACCGAAGCAGTAGCACACCGGGACGTCGTCGCCCGCCTCTTTGGCATAGACCGGAACCTCGACATCCGCCCGTCGGTATTCATGCCCGCCACCGTAGTAGACCGTGTCGCAGGCCGGGTCGGGGCAGTAGCGGTACTCCGCCGCTGGCTCGAACGTGGCGAGGGCCGGGGGAAGCAGCAGCGCCTTAAGCGTGATGGTGCCAACCTTCCGACCTGCCCGCCCATTCGACGGGCAGGCATGCGACTCCGTCGCCGCCGGCTCTGGCAGGTCGCAGCACCGGTCCCGGGGTGTCTCAGCCGCAGCACCGGCCCGACTCGGACAGGGCGCATCAGGGACCCACGTGTCAGACGCATGAGGGCCCACGGGCGCCAGGCGGCCGCACATCGCCGGGTTGGGCGGCTCAGTGTTCGGCACGGGTCGACCCCTCGCCGGCCTCCGCTGCGACCCTCGCTTCGCCTACCGTGGTGGGGTGCTCCATGGTACCCACCCGGCTTCCCGCGTCCGGGGCAGGGCTATCAGTCATGGCGGCGTGATCGTGCTCCATCGACCCGGCAGGTGCGCTCATCATGCGCAGCATCGCGGGACCACCCGTCTGGATGAACCGCCAGACGAGCACAGCAGCCAGGAGCACAAAGACCACGTTCAGCACGCTGGTGTAATTCCAGGTCGGACCCTGGCTGATCACGTCGACCGCATGACTGGCCGGGATGATGCCCAGCGCACCGAAGAGCACCTCGACGATATAACCTGCGGCTGCCATGGTCACGTAGAAGGTCACGAGAATGTACAGCGCCATCCGGCCGCCATAGTAGCGGCGGTAGATGTCCAGGATCGGTAGCACTATCAAGTCAGCAAAGATGAAGCTGACCACGCCCCCGAAGCTGATGCCGCCACGCCAGAGGACCGCCGCCAGCGGCACGTTGCCCACCGAGCAGACGAAGCTGACGATGGCCACCAGCGGCCCGACCAGCGGCCCCTCGATCCTGGCCAGCGTCGGGTTGTCACTGAGAAAGAACGCCTGCCAGAAGGTGTCGGGAACCCAGGCCGCCAGCGCGCCGGCGATGAGCAGACCGCCGACGATGTCTACCCAGACAGCGGCCCAGTCCATGACGAAGTACTGGCTGGTCGCGGTGAAGCCGCGGCCGCTGAACAGGCGGGAGAGTAGCGAGCCGCCGGCCACGCTCATGTCCATCTCAGCGTGGCCCTCCATGCGCCCGACCAGCCCCCGGTCGGCCTGCTCTCGGGCGATCCGCACCAGCCTGGGCGTCAACGTGAGGCGGAAGATCAGCGCGATCAGGACGACCATCAGGATGCCGCCGGCGAACTCGGCGGCCATGAACTGCCAGCCCATCAGAACCACCAGAATGATCCCGAGCTCGATCACCAGGTTGGTGGAGGCCAGCTCGAACGCCATCGCGGCGGTGAAGCTGGCCCCTTTGCGGAAGATCGACCGCGACAGCCCGACCGCCGCGTACGAGCAGGAGCTCGAGGCCACGCCAAACAGCGTGGCCAAGGTCAGGCTGCGGGGCGAGTCGTCGCCCAGAACGCGTACCAGCGAACCCTTGGCGACAACAGCCTGGACGGCACCGGAGAGCGCGAAGCCGAGGATGAGCGGCCAGAGCACCTCCCAGGACATGTCAAAAGCCGACCGCAGGGCGGCGATAGCAGCCGAAACGATGCTGTCCATGGCGGGATCTCCGCGGCTATCCGCCCGCTGCCTACATCGCCGGCTTGTAGGTCGGGTCCAGGTATTTCATCGGCTCGGTCTCGAAGGCTTTCCTACAACCGGGTGCGCAGAAGTAGTAGGTTGCGCCCTGGTACTGACTGGTGAACTTCGCGGTGGACGTCTCGATGTCCATGCCACACACGGGATCCTTGGTCATGCTGGCGCTCCTTCTTTCTAGGCGACCGATTTTCTAAGTGACCGACGCAACGGGGTAGTCCTCTTGGGCGAGGATCTCGGTGAGACGGTCCACCTTGACCTGCGCCTCGTCGTAGTCGACGTGGACCTGCCTGGAGGGGATGTCGACGTTGACGCTCCGTACGCCCGCAACGGGGGTGAGCGCCTGGGTGATGGTGCGCTCGCAGTGCTCGCAGGAGATGTCCGGGACGTTCAGGACGCTCGTTGCCATGGGGGATACTCTTTGTTCCTCTTTCAGGCGGTCGTGATCTCACGATGGGATGACCGTGATCGTGCCGCGCATACCGGCCTGGTAGTGTCCGGCCACGTGGCAGCCGAAGAGCAACGCACCCGGCTGGTCGAACGTATAGACGAGACGGGCAGTGGTGCCGGCCGGCACGGCGACGGAGAAGCGGGCGTCGTCGGTCATCGCTATGCCGCTGCCGTGGGCCATCTCCTCTTCACGCGCCTGCTGCACCGCTTCGTCGCCGACCACGAGCTCGTGGTCGACTCTGGTGGGGTTGGCAACCTCAAAGGCGACTGTCTCGCCAGCCCGCACGGAGACGGCGTCGGGCGCAAAGCGCAGCCCGTCTGTGGCGCTCAGCGCAATCGTGCGGTTGGGCGCCAGGACGGCAGGACTGACGGGCGAGGCCCGACCCATGTCCATCGCGCGCGCTTGATCTGTTTGCGTGAAGGCGAGCGCCGCGATACCCACCGCCAGGGCCACGACGGCGATGCCCACGAGGTAGGCATACTCGCCAACACGCGCGGCCAGCGAGGGATGCAGGATCTCCTCGGCTGACGTCGGCTGGCGGAACTGACGCAGGCGCAGCGCATTGGTGACCACGCTCACGCTGCTCATCGCCATGGCCGCGGCGGCCAGGACCGGGTTGAGCAGCACGTGGAAGACCGGAAACAGCACGCCCATGGCGACCGGAATGAGCAGCACGTTGTAGGCGAACGCCCAGAACAGCCCCTGCTTGATGACGCCGACGGTCTTGCGTGACAGTGCGATGGCGGTGACGATGGCTCTCAGGTCGCCGCCGATGAGCGTCACGTCCGAGGCGGCCATGGCGACGTCAGTGCCGGTACCAATGGCGATGCCGAGATCGGCCTGGGCTAGTGCCGGCGCGTCGTTGATGCCGTCGCCAACCATGGCCACGACCTTGCCGTCCCTCCGGAGCTGCCTGACCTTCTCCGCCTTCTGGTGGGGCAGCACGTTAGCCAGCACGTGGTCGATGCCGGCTTCGCGGGCGATCGTCTCAGCCGTCGCCTGGTTGTCGCCGGTGAGCATCCAGACCTCGAGCCCCAGCGCCTTCAGCTGGGCCACGGCGTCGCGCGACTCGGGCTTGATCGTGTCGGCAACAGAGATCAATCCCGCCGCGTGGCCACCAACTGCCACGTATATCGGCGTAGCACCGCCGCGGGCCAGGCTGCCGGCGCGCTCGACAAGTCCGTCCAGATGGACGCCGAGCTCACGCATCAGGCTGTCATTGCCCAGCAGCAGCTCGCGTCCCTCCACCATGGCCTGGATGCCCTTGCCGCCGATGGCCTGAAACTGCACGGCCGCGGGCAATGCGAGCCCCAGCTCGCGGGCGCGTGCCACGATCGCTTCGCCGAGCGGGTGCTCGGAACCGACCTCGGCCGCCGCTGCCAGGCGCACGAGCTCCTGTTCGGTAGTGCCATCTGCCGACACGACCGCACTAACCGCCGGCTTACCGCGTGTCAGTGTGCCGGTCTTGTCGAGCACGATAGTGTTGCTGCGCCGCGCCAGCTCGAGCGCCTGGCCGTCCCGGATCAGGATGCCGTTCTCGGCTGCCTTGCCCGTGCCCACCATGATGGCGGTCGGCGTGGCCAGCCCGAGCGCGCATGGGCAGGCAATGATCAGGACGGCGATGGCCGCCTGCAGCGCGAGGGTGAGCCTTGGCTCGGGGCCGAAAAGTAGCCAGCCGGCGAAGGTGACGGCGGCCAACACCAGGATCGCGGGAACGAAAACTTCTGCGATACGGTCCGCCAATCGCTGGATGGGCGCCTTCGAGCCCTGAGCCTGCTCGACCAGGCGGACGATCTGCGCCAGCGCGGTGTCGGCGCCGACCTTCGTGGCACGAAACACAAACGATCCGCTGCGGTTGAGGGTGGCGCCGATGACCGGCTCGCCGACGCTCTTGTCGACCGGGAGGCTCTCACCGGTCAGCATGCTCTCGTCGAGCGCGGACTGGCCGTCGGTGATGACCCCGTCGACCGGCACCTTCTCTCCGGGCCGCACGCGGACCAGGTCGCCGACTTGCACGGTCTCGATCGGGATGTCCTGCTCGAGACCGCTGCGGACGACGCGAGCCGTCAGTGCCTGCAGGCCCATCAGCGCCTTGATGGCCGCACTGGTCTGCCCTCTGGCTCGGGCCTCCATCCAGCGACCAAGCAGGATCAGCGCAATGATCAGCACTGCCGTCTCGTAGTAGAGGTGTGGCTGGAACCCCCAGCGCGCCGCCAGCGTGGGCCACAGCGTGACGAAGGCGCTGTAGCCGAAGGCGACACTGGTGCCGACGGCGACCAGGGTGTTCATATTGGTGCTGCCGTGCCGCCCCGCGGCCCAGGCGGCCTGGTAGAAGACCCGACCCGCCCAGACCTGGACGATGGTGGCCGCGATCAGCAGGACCGGGGCGACCAGGGCCATATCGAGGTTGAGCGGCAGGTACATGAGCGCCATCATGGCCACGCCGATGGCCAGGCTGACCTGCCACTTGCGGCGCAGCTCGCGGATCTCCCGCTGGCGCACGAGGGCGTGCTGGTCCACGGGATCGCCGGCCGGGCGGGACGCCACAGCGGAAACCGCCGGTCGCGCCAGAGGCTGGGGGACCGCTCCGACCTTGTAGCCGGCCTTTTCGACCGCCGCCGTGAGCTGGTCCGGGCGAGCCACGGCTGAGTCGAAGACGACGTGCGCCTTCTCCGTGGCGAGACTGACACTGGCCTGGCTGACACCAGGGACCTTGCTGAGCGACTTCTCGATGCGGCGCACGCACGAGGCGCAGGTCATACCCTCGATCGGCAACGTGACCTCGCCGACGCCAGGCGCGGCCGGTGCCAGCGCGGGTGACACCGACGTCATGGCGGGGGCGGCGGTTGGCATGCTGCGCACGCCGTAGCCCGCCTTTTCTACCGCCGCCTGGAGGGCGGCCGTCCCCGCGGCCGAGGGGTCGTAGATGACGCGTGCCCTTTCGGTCGCCAGGTTGACGCTGGCGTCCTGGACGCCGTCGACCCGCTTGAGCGCCTTCTCGATGCGCCGCACGCAGCTCGCGCAGGTCATGCCCGTGACGGGAAAGGTGACCTCGCGGGTGGCGGTGGTGGCTGTGGCGGTAGGTGGTTCGGTCTGGATGGCCATGGCTTGTTCGGCTCCGTGGTCTACTTGCGCGAGAGCTCGAACAGGTCGGACAGCTCGCGAATCATCTCGTCGTCGCGGCCCTCTTTGAAGCCCGTCGGAACGCACGAGTTGAGGTGGCCCTCGAGCAACGCGGCCTCGAACTTCTGCAGGGCGCGCTCGACGGCGTAGGACTGCTTGAGGATGTCGACGCAGTACTGGTCCTCGTCGACCATCTTGCGAATGCCCTTGAGGTGGCCCTCGATACTGGCGAGTCGGTTCAGGATGTCTTTCTTGCTGGCTTGCATCGGTCACTCCACCCCCCTGGGGAGGGGGCGACCACACTATAGACTCGGTCCGCCGTGCCTGTCGACCCCACCCGGCCCAGGGGGGCCGAACCACGAGCCACACCTAGCTCGGCGCGCGCATCGTGTCAACTCGTGGCGCCACCGTCACAGCTCGAGCTGACGGGATGCCGACGGGCGCCAGCAGGAGCGGCCCTCCAGATCCGACCGTGTCCATGCTCGCTACCGCCGCACCCCCACGACGAGCAGGGCAGCGGCGGCGAGCAGGACGACTCCCACGATGCCGCCCATTCCCAGGGGCACGCCGCCCATCATGGTGTTCATCATGCCGCCCATGAACAGAAGCGGGACGAGTACGACGGCGATGAGGATCACTGCCAGAACGATCAGGACTGTGCGGGCCGCGTCGCTCATGCCGCCCACTGCCTGAGGTGGTTCCTCCTGCCTGTCGGGAACCACGGCATCTGTCGATCGCCCGCCAGCATTAGGCAGCTCGCTCGCCAAGAACGCGCAGGATGTCCAGGATCTGGCCGGCGTGCTGCCCGAAGTTGATGTCGGCTCGCTGCACGCGGATGGTGCCCTGAGCGTCGATGACCACAAAGCCCATCTGGGCCACCCCACTCATGCCGCCCATCGGCTGGCCACGTTTGGGCAGCATGTCGTACTGCCGGCCCCACGAGAGCTGCTGGTCGAGCAGCACTGGCAGGCTGATGTGGGTGATCTGCTTGAGGCGCCGCGAATCCTCGGCTGTGTCGCTGTTGATGACGTACACGTCCGCCTGCTGCCGCAACGCATCAGCCGATTTTTGCAGCTCACCGAGCTGCTCGACGCAGAGCTGTCAGGTGATCCCCATGTGGGAGACGAGCACCACGGGGCGGCCCTGTCCGGGCGTGACCGTGTAGCTGTTCCCTTCCGAGTCCGCCAGCGTGAAAGCCGGGGCAGGTTGGCCCACCATGGTGGCAACATCCTGCGCCACGTTCGGACCTCCGAGCGGACCCGGCAGGCCGTCTGGTCCGGACGTCGCCGGGGTGGTGCGCGCTTGAAGCAGCGGCCAGAGCAAGACGCCGAGGGCGATAACCCCGAGCATGGTGACCACCACCAGCCACCGCGACCGACCAGTGCGACTGCCGCCGGCCGCCTTGCCGCGGCCAGCCCCCAGGTCCCGCCGCGACCGCTGCCGGGCGCTCATCGGGACGCTCCTGGCGAGGGCATGAGCATGGGTGGGCGCCGGCTCTGCTCGTCCTGAAAACGGCGATGCTCGGGCGACCACAGGCTCTTGAAGTAGGCGATCACGGCCGCGACATCGTCATCGCTTAGCTGGTCACCAAACGGTGGCATCGTGAGCTCCAGCGTCTTGTTGAACGGGTCGCGCAGCCCCTTGCGGATGACCCCGGCAAGCTCGGCGTCGCCATGGCGCCACGTGTGGCCGCTGTCGTCGTGGGGCGGCGGCGGCAGGTTGCCGTGGGGGTCCGGTTGCTGCCAGTTCGGGGCGCCTTCGGCATGGGGGCCGTGGCAGCTCGCGCAGCGCTGCAGGTACACCTGTTGCCCGCGGGCAACCTGGTCGGGGTCGAGCATCGGCAGAGGAACACGCGTGGGCGCGGGAGTCGGCAGAGGCAGGCTCCCCGCGCTCGCACACGCGTCCAGGACCACCAGTCCGACCACGACGATCACGCTGCGCGTTCGGGTCCACCGGTCACCTCGCCGCGCTCCCATCAGTCCCCGGCAGCGCCCGCCACGCGCTGGCGCCGTCCTCGCTCACGTAGAGCCCAGCTCCCGCTGCGGCGGCGTACAGGCGGTCGGGATCGCGCGGGTCCAGCGCCAGAGTCGAGACCGCGCCCTGGGGCAGGCCCTGCGCGGTTGTGGGAGGGCAATACCTCGGACGGGCCCGAATCGGCGATGCTGAGGGAGTGCTCGAACTGCTTGGTCTCCTCCTCTTGGCTGGCCGCGGCCAGCTCCGCTCACGCCAGGATCTCGTCGTCGAGAATCTTCTCCTACGCCACCAGCTCGCCGTGCTAACCCGCCCGACCCGGAGACGTCCCCGTCCCCGCCTCCGCGCCTGGGACAAGCTGGTCTGGATGCTCGCCCGCGGCGTCTGCGCGGCATGGCGCACCCACCTGGTGCTGGTCACACCGGACACGGTTGTCCGCTGGCACCGGCAGAGCTGGCGCCTATTCTGGCGCTGGAAGACGCGGCATCCTGGCGGGCGACCACGCGTGAACGCCGAGGTACGGGCATTGATCGCCACGATGTCTCGCGAGAACCGTCTGTGGGGCACCGAGCGGATTCGCGGCGAACTGCTTAAGCTGGGCGTCGTCGTCAGCAACCGCTCCATCCGGCGGTATCGCTGGCGCGGGCCAGTGGGCTCGCCGAGCCAGAGCTGGCGCACCTTCCTGGCCAACCACGCCCACCATCTCGGGGCGACGGATCTCTTGACCGTGCAGACATTACCGTTCCAGACGCTGTACGGCTTGGTGTTCATCGCCCATAGCCGGCGCGAGCTCGTGCACGTGAACGTGACGGCGAACCCGACAGCCGCCTGGGTGTGGCGCCAGCTGATCGAGGCCACGCCCTGGGGGCAGAAGCCACGCCATCTGCTGCGCGATCGCGATGCTGTTTATGGCCGTGACTTCAGGGCGCGAGCCGAGCGCATCGGTAGCGACGCGATCGCCACGCCGATCCGCGCTCCAAAGGCGAACGCCGTGGCCGAACGGGTGCTCGGGACGCTGCGCCGAGAATGCCTCGATCACGTCATCGTGCGCAACGAACGGCATCTCTCCGCGGTCCTGGCGGAGTTCGTCCGCTACGACAACGCGGAGCGGCCGCATCGCACCCTACGACTCCAGACCCCCGAACCGAAGGCGCGCCCGACGACGGGTATGGTGCACTCACGTCCGGTGCTGAACGGCCTCCACCATGTCTACGAGCGCGCCGCCTGAAGACGACTGAGGTTTTGCCGTCCGACAGAATGTCACGCGCGTCAAGCTGATCAAAAGGACCATGTACGGCAGGTCTCGCGTCGATCTGCTCAGACGCCGCGTGCTGCTGGCCAGTTGACACCGTTCTACTACAGCTCGTGGCCGCGCTTGACCCAATACCGCCAGTCCTCCACCGCCTCGCGAGTCGCCTCCTCACCATGGACGACTTCCAGTTGCATCAGAGGAACGGCCAGTGTTCGCCGCTCCCAGGGAGTCAGGACGAACATTTCATGCACGCATTCGTCTTCTGGACCCAGGCCGACCACCTCGACCTCGTCATCCACGCGCAGTGGCGAGATAGCCCGCTCCGCCACGCACCGCGTCAGGAACGGGAACTCCAGCGTCCCCTCCAGATAGGCGTACCAGCCCGTGGCTTGCTCTTCGGGGCCGTACGCGTCGACAACAATCTCATTCTGGATCCGCTCCTCGCGGTTCTCGTCACGCGGCTGCTGTGCCATTGGCCGATTGTCGCAACCAGCAGCACGGCTGCACAGCTCGGGGACGCCAAACCGACTGAGCTGCTTCCGCTTCCGCCCGGCTGCACGGAATTTGTGCCTGAGCCCGACATATCCGGCGCATCATAGCCGATGAACTCCCCTTCGAGATCGCCGGCTATCCCACACACTTCGCGACACCTGACGTTGATGGTGGCTTTCTGACCGCCACCAACCAGCGCCCCATCAGCCACAAAGTCCACGTGTCCAGCGCGCGGCGTTTCTTCGGCCGCTATCTGGGGGTTGATCCGCTGGCTGCGGCGGGCCTCTCCGCCGCGGCCTGGCTGGCGATTCCCGAACAGCATCTGCGGACCGTGACTATCGGCGGTGTCTTCCCGGATGACCTGGGTGAGCTGGCGCGCGCTCGTGAGGCTCTGCGGTGGTACCCGCACGACGTCTGGCTGTACCTGCTGGCAGCCGAGTGGCGCCGCATCGAACAGGAGGAGCCGTTGATGGCTCGCTGCGCCGACGTCGGCGACGAGCTCGGCTCGCGAACAGAGGCGGCACGGCTCGCGCGTGAGGTGATGCACCTGTGCTTCCTCATGGAGCGGCAGTACGCTCCCTACAGCAAGTGGTTCGGTACCGCCTTCACACGTCTTGCCTGCGCTCCCCGCGTTGGACCAGCTCTCGACGCTGCGCTTGCCGCCGATGACTGGCACGAGCGCGAGCGCAACCTGTCGACGGCGTATACGCTTGTGGCTGAGATGCACAATGCGCTCGGGATTACCGCGCCCATTGCGCCGCACGTCTCAGCCTTTCATCATCGGCCGTACCAGGTCATTCACGGGGATCGGTTCTGGCAGGCAATCGTCAATCGGATCACCGATGATGAGGTCCGCCACCTACCGCGCCTGGCCAGCTCAACCTCGCAGTGGGTGGACTCAACCGATGTACAGATCTACACGAATTGGTTCTCACGACTGCGGGCGTTGTACGAAAATGCATGACACGCTCTGGTCGACCCCGACGGCCACCGGCACCCTGCTGAGCGAAGGCAGCAGTGCAGCACACGCGACACCGGTCTTTGTGGAGATGGTATTGGCTCGTCGGCCCTCTTGCCGTGCCGCGGACTCGCGGCAACGATCTTGGTGCCACATCGCCACCCAGCCCCACGCTACCCCCGCGCGAGAGGAGTTCAGAGTGGACAACACATCCCCCGAACCGTCGCCGACGACTGACGAGGTGACCCGTGCCGAGACGGACAGTCGCCCGGTGGGCGTCTTTCCGCCGCCGCGCAAGCTCACCGCCGACCAGGAGCGCGAGCTGACGCGGCAGTACGCCGAGATGCGCACGTCCATCGCCGACATTGCCCGGACGTTCAGCCTCTCCGAAGTGTCGGTCGGCCGTATCGCCCAGCGGAATGGGGCGGCCCCGCGCCGACGGCGTGCTGTGCGGGACACGACACCGGAAGCACCCGCGGCACCCCTGGGCGTCCGGCGAGGACGCCGGCGCCGAGCCGACGCGGACAGGGAGCCCATTCGAGAGCCGAGCAGCGACGGTCGGGGACGACGGCCACGAGCCGATGGGCCGGGAGCCCCAACCACCAGGCGCCGCCGAGCAGTGTCAGCCACTGGCGACGCGGCCGACGTCCCAGGGCTGTCCGCGCCCGAGCCCGCGTCCCCGGCCGCGGGCGGTGGAGCACGACGGCACTTTCGCATCCGCTTCTTCGCCGAGGCGGTGGTCGAGGCCGACGACGTGCGCGATGCGCTGGGGCAGGCTGAAGCGCTCGGCGCCACGGACATCACCGGCATCGTTCAGGAGGACCGTTAGGCATCCCCTCTGGAAGGACCGCTCGCGGCACCATGATGCCGCGCTAGCCGTGCGGCGCCGGTGGAGTCGCCTGATAGCGGCCGACGGCGCACCGGCTGACCGTGCGCATCATCGACCTGTCTCTAGGGCGCCTTGGTTCCGGGCGTCTGAAGAGATGAGTCAAGTTTTCAGGCGGCTGTGGGCAGGCGGGCGCGGTGGATGGAAGTCAGGACGTGGGTGTCGATGACGCGCAGGGCTTGTCGGAGTTCCGGGGCGGCCGGGGGATGATCGGCGGTGAGCAAGGGTCGGAGGAGGCGGCCGTACGTCGTCGCGTTCCTGCTGTCTGATCGCGCGTCGTATCTCACCGGAGCTGCCATCGTGGTTGACGGAGGTGCGACCGCACGCTGCGTCGTCCACCCGCCACTTGAGCTGGGCGAGCGAGCAGGTCCCGAGTAAACGCAGCGCCTGCCGTGCGCGAAGTCTTCCACGGGGCCCGGCCGACGTTGTCCGGCGGCAAAACCCCGCGCGAGCATGGGATCGGCGATGCCGGGGACGTGCGCCAACTCCTCTGACTGCTTCTCACGGCCGGCCTGGCCTGGGTAGGCCCGCGCCTCAGAAGGGGATCTCGCGCAGTTCGTCTGGCTCGAGCGTGATGCGTGTGGAGGCGGAGTCGGTGACCACATGGACGTCTTCCCAGAGGACACTCACACCGTGTCGACCACGTACGCCCGGCTCGGTGCTCAGGACGACGCCGAGCGCCAGGACGGTCCGGTCATCCGGTGTGATGCTCGGCGGCTCGGTGAGCAGCATGCCCTGGCCGTGGCTCATGCGCGAGCCCGGGCGCCGCGCGGTGGGTTCGACGTCAGCCTCCACACAGGCGTCGATGCCCACCTGAAAGATCTCGGCGCAGGTGGCGCCGGGACGCAGTGCTTCGGCCATCCGGCGGGCCACGTGCCGAGCAGCATCGTGCACGCGACGCTGCTCGGCGGTGGCGGTCCCCAGGACAGCAAAGCGCGGGTAGTCGACCGTGTACATGCCCACGAAGGCTCCGCTGTCCATGCCGATCAGCATGCCTGGCTCGAATGGACGGTCGTAGTGGTACGGGTTGGAGTGACCCGGCAGGTCGTTCTGGATGTGGCAGAACGACATGCCATCACCGCCCTCCTCCAGGATCAGTCGCCGCAAGGCGCGGACGGCCTGCCGTTCCGTCACGCCTGGCCTGATCTCGGTGTCATACAGCCGCTGGCGGGCCCGGCTGGTGATGTCCGCCGCCTGCCGCATGTAGCTGACCTCTTCGGCTGACTTCCGCATCCGCAGCTCGATCAACACCTCGGCCGCGTCCACGAACGCCAGGCGTGGCCGCGCCTCGAGGATGCTCAGGTAGGCCTCCACGGGGATACCCATGCGCTGTTCCTGTCCGAGCTCGACGCCCACCCGCGCCGCCTTGCAGGCCACTGTCGTCGAGAGCGGCGACGACGGCCTCGTGCGGAAAGCGCAGCAGCCCGCTGTAGGCCCGGACATCGGCGACATAGCAGCTCAGGCGAATAGCCTCCTTACCCTGCGTCACGATGATCGAGTCGCGGTGAGCCGGTAGGATGAACACCGACGGCCGGGTGAGTGAGTAATGGAGGCCAATGCTCGCGCTCGTGCCCGCGAGGTACTGGAAGTTCTCCTCGCCCGAGATGACGAGCGCGTCGATCTCTCGACGCGCCATCAGCTCACGGGCCCGGCCATAGCGACGCTCCATCTCTGCCTGGGTGAACATCGCGTACGGCGCAGGGGAACCTGTCATGCTAGGGAACCAGGTACCAGTTCTCAGCGTCCTGGCCGAAGGGCGTGGACAGCTCGTTGTCCGTCCAGCCCTGGACCTGTGGCTGAGAGTACTGGAAGTTCGGAATGATGCCGTTGTACTGCTCGGTCACCCAGGTGTTCAGGACCTTGTCCTCGACCTTGCAGTACGCCGCCCGCCGCGCATTCAGGTCGAGCGTCGAGCCAGCCTCGGCAAGCCACCGGTCGATCTCGGGATCGTTGATGCGTGACATGTTCTGGCCGTTCAGCCTGGACTCCGTCGGGATCGATTTGCTGGAGTACAGATTGAGCGAGACCCGCTGCGGGTCAGGCATGCCGGGACCTGAATCCCAGTACAGGATGTCGAAGTCGCCACGGTACATGAACGACCCGTCCGCCCAGCTGCTGCACATCACGGTCGGATCGGCGTTGACCGGGTATGCTTCGACGCCGAGCTTCTTCAGCTCGTCGATCAGCACAACCTCGTTGGGGGTTGGCGGCCTCTCGGTAGCCAGGTACTCGGCGAGCGTGACGAAGAAGCGCTTCGAGACGGGCACGTGGCGCTGGTGGCCGCCCTTGCCTGCGGCAATGAACAGCCGGTGCTCACCGGGGGAGACGTCCGTCAGGCACACGCCGAGCACCTCGCAGCGCCGCAGGCCGCCCAGCAGCATGGCCTCGACCATGGCGCGGTCACGCTGGGTGCGCAGCGCAGCCACAAAGCGGTCGACGTCGGCCGGCGCCAGCACCCGCGGGAGGGTGCGTGGCGTGCGGATCAGGGGCGACGTCCAGCGACCGGGTCGGCCGGCCGTCGGTCGTCGGGTGGCCGTGCCGCGCGGGACCGGATTGTGGCTGAAGACGTACAGCGTCTTGAACGTCAATGTCGGCACGGTCAAGAAATCGACCGCTCAGAGATGGCGGGCGTGGTTGGTCAGGAATGTGCGCCAGTTCTGGCTCGGCGGGCGTACGGGTCCGCGCCAGCGACAGCGGGCGGATCGAGCGGTTACTCACCACGATGCCCAGCTTGAGCAGCTCGCCCCGGATGCACTCGGTGCCCCAGAGACGGTTCTCGCCAGACATGGTGGCGATCAGCTCGCGCACCTCGGCGCTCACGCGTGGCCGCTCGCCCGGATTCCGCGACTTCCGACGCCAGAACAGGCGCGAGCCCGGCCGACGCCAGCGGACGACCGTGTCGGGCGTGACGATCGTGAGGTGCTCACGCCAGCGGGTGCAGAAGCGGCGGGCCAGGACCCACAGCAGCTTGTCCCACGTGCCAAGGCGGGCACGCGGTCGGGTTCGAGTTGGGCGGGTCAGCACGGCGAGCTGGTGGCGCAAGAGAAGATTCTCAACGACGACGTCCTGCCGTGCGCGGACGAGACCACCACGGACAGCCAGTAGCAGCAGAGCGATCAGTTCAAGCACCCTCTCAGCATCGCGACTTCGGGCCCGTCCGAGGTATTGCCTCCCCACAGCACCTGGCTGCGCACCTGGCCCTTGTGGTGGACGATCCGTTCGCTCTCGCCGACCTGGCGTGCGCCCGGCCAGGCGAGATAGCCGAACAGCTCACCCGAGGTCCACACGCGGCGGACTTCGTGCCGGTCACCATGCCGATCCTGCTGCTCGGCAGACGCGAAGACGGTCTCGGGCGGCGGCGTCTCGAACAGCACCATGATGTCCTGGTGCAAGCGCGGCTGGTTGCCTTTGACCACCACCAGGTAGTCGCCGCCGGCCGCCCTGATCTGGGCGCAGAAGGCGCGCTGGCAATACAGGGCGTCGGCGGTGATGAGCGTCCCGGTCAAGGGCAGCTCCTGCACCAAACGGGGCGCGGTCAGCAGCTCGACGTCGTGCTCATCCAGGCGCGTGCCGAACCGGACCCCCCTTTTGCGCCAGCACCAGGCCGGCCTCATCGCAGTACGCGGCCACCAGCCGCACGCCCGGTAACTGCTCGCCATGGATGCCGCGCAGCCCCTTGCCATCGAGCGCCCGCGTGCGCTGGCTCGGTGCGTGGGCTTGCGCCCAGCAACTCAGCGCTGCCTCGAACGCCTCCACGTCCAGACCGCGGAACACCACGTGCACCGTCGAGACCGACGGCGTGGCTGCACGGGTGAAGCCGAGGGCGCTCAACACGCCGGGGGATTGCAGGCGGCCCCACTGGCCGATGGCGTACAGGCTGCGCGCCCCCGCCAGCATCGCCGCGGTCGCCAAGGCCAGGATGGCGGGCAGCGGGTGCCGTCGGCCGTGCCGCCCCCGTGTATCCGGCAGCGTCGCGAACGCCGCCAACAGCCCAGGCCCCAGTTCGTCTGCGTCGTCCATGCCCCCAGCTTCGCACGTCACAGAAAGAACCGGAAGACCCTGCGTCTGTCCCTGGCCACACGGCGTGGGTACACGGGCAATTGACGAACCGCTCGTGTGCCGACGGCCGGCGGATCGACGTCGCGGACCTCGTGCGGCCCATCTTCCATGATCGTCGCGGCGGGCCCGCAGCCACGCAACCAACTCAGACCTCGTCTGAGCTGTGCCTCCACCACATGGACGGCGCGGCGGGCAGCCTCGAGGCGCGCCAACTCGACCCGAGCCCGTCCTCGTTGGATATCCGTGATGGCCGGACCCGCGACCAGCTTCGACAGCCGCGTGGCCGGTGCCCAGAGGCCGAAGGGCCGGTCGATTGCCAGCAGCATACGGCTGATGCCCTGCTCCGCCCGTCTGATGGGGCGAAGCTGCGGCAGGTTGAGCAGTTCCTCACGGTTCGCCCGCGCCAATGGGCTCCGCCCGCGCAGGAACGCCACGTGCGTTTGCTCCACCTCGGCCACATCGCCACGTATCCCCAGAAGCCGCATGTACGCGCAGACCCGCGGGACATGGAAGGCGAAGCTCACGACGACCACCTTCCCGAGTCGGCCCTGCCGCTGAAGGCGGGCAACCGGCTCGAGCTGCTGGAGCGTCCCGTTCCGATTCGGGAAGTTCCGGATATCCTCACGCTGGACGCCGCGGCGGACGAGGAAGCTCTGCTCCAGGTCCGAGGTTGCTGGTCTGCGCTGCTCACCCGGGAGGATGAAGCGGCGCGCTGCTCCCTGTTGGTAGAGCTCCAGACCGGCCAGCACGCCGCGGGCCGTCAAGTGCGACATGCGGTAGACCGACGGCGCATCACGCGACCGCTTGACCCGCGTGTAGGGCAGGACAACGATCGCATCGTAGGAGGACCCTTCCTGGTGCCGTGGGAAAGCGACGTCCAGGGGGTCCTGGTGGGCCGCCCTCTCGATCCGACTTTCCGTTTTATGCCCATACTTCACTGGCATCTACGATTCTCTAGTCCTAACTCGACGATGATGATGGCTTCCTGCCCTCAGCCGTGCGCGAAGTCCTTGTAGCTCTCGCCACCCGCACCAGCCGGCGGATGGTCCTCCCATCATCCCCCACTGCCGGTTCTTGATGACGATCAGCGCGGTGAGCCCGCGCTCGGTGCTCTCCGGTAGTCCATCTCGTCGCGGTGCGGCGGCCCAAGCACCGAGCCGATCATGTTCGCGGATTTCCGCTCTCGCGCAGGTCGTCGGCCACATTGGGTCGCTTACCGGTTGTTCGGCCGGGTTGTGGCGGCGCCGCTTGCACGTCTTCAAGAGGCGCCGTAACCCCGAGCCTATTGAATCCCAGAAGTGAGCAAGTTGCCCAGGAGCGTGTCGAGTCCTTGGAGCGCTGCGTGCACGGCGGATTCCAGCAGGGCATGCATCCCCACCTCCGAGTCGACGATCGTCCTCATGGCATCGAGCGGATCGGTGAGGTCGGTTGCGATGACCCTGCTCCCCGTCCACGCGGCAGGGGGCTCAGACTGAGTGTCCGCCCCGCTGGTGAACCGCGGGTCATCAATGTTGGCCGGTAGGACGCCTGCCCTCATCACGGAGCCCGACGTCTCGCCTGTCCGTAGGATCTGGTCCAGGCGCTGGCCTCTCACGTCGCTAGGACGGGTCATCGTCGTTCCGTGTTGCATGTGAGCTTGCCTCATCACGGCAGCGTTGACGGGCAAGCCTTGATCTCGAGCGGTGCAGCCGGGGATGAATACCGATCATCGCTGCTCGGCGGCGACGAGAGCCGGATTTGCCGAGTGGTCGCCGCCAAACGCCAAGCGCTGCGAGGCATAAGAGCGCGCACGAGGCAATCCGGTCCGTTGCGCCCGGGCTAGTGCGCTAAGGCAACCTGGCACCGCCTGCTTCGATGATGTCGGACTGCTGCGCTGCTGGCTGACCTGCGCCTTGTCCGGGGCTGGCATCGGCGCGCGGACGTCGACCACGCATTGAGGACGGCAGCCGATGCCCATTCTCCCACGGGCCGGGCGGCAAGTGTCGTCCGGCCCGGATGTGTCTGGCCTCAAAACCTGAACCCCTGACACGCCGAACTGGCTTGCCCGTAGCAGGCTAGACACGCGAACCGCGCATCACATCGAAGGACGGACGTGGCGCCAGGCCTCAGCCTCTAAGGGTCATTCGTCAGCGTGTCTGGGTTGTGGGTGGACGCGGCCAGCGTGTCCGGGAAGCCATGTCCAGCGCCATTTCTATGCTCGGCGTCACGAGTTTGCGCACCGCTGGAGTCCCGTCATGCACCCTGCCGACGTCCTGGTCATTGGCCCGCTGGGCCCGCTGGTCCCACGCCCTGTGCGCGTACGCCTCTGGTTGGCGGCCGGCGGCGTGTTGGGCCTGCTCGCTGCCGCAGCGCTTGTCCTGGCCTGGCAGGCTGGTGCGCTCCCCACGGACCTGCCCACGCCATTCACCCCGACGTTTCCGCAGCTCGCGCCTGGTGGTGAGGCCACCACTGACACGACGGTGGTGGTCGCGAGCCAGCCCGCTGGTGCGACCATCCTGGCTGGAGGTCGGCAGCTCGGCCGCACGCCGGCAACCGTCAGCATCGCCGCGGGCGAGCCCCTGGTGCTGCGGCGGGAAGGGTTCCTCGATGCTGTCGCCATCGCCAGCGGCCCGCGCGTCGAGGTAACGCTCTGGCGCGCCCAACCGGACACGCAGCTTGTGCGCCCGCCCGTACCAGGGGCTCGGGTCAGCTCAGCGGACTTTCTGCCGGACGGGCGGGTCGCGCTCGCCGTCGAGGTTCCGCCGAATGGCGAGCGCCAGCCCTGGGCCTACGATCCGGTCGGTGCCCGCCTGGAGCGTCTGGGCCAGGCACCGACGCCGGGTACGCTGCCAAGCGCCGTTGCCATTGCGCCGGACGGGCGGCACACGGCCACGATCCTGCGGCTGGACGGACTCGACGGGGCATCTGCCGACCAGTTGACGCTCCAGGGTCCCGAGGGCGCTCGCCAGCCACTCTCCTCGGCCGCGACGGGGGAACGCCTGCTCGACGTGAGCTGGTCGCCGCTTGCTGACGGTGTGCTGCTGCTGAGCGAGCGCCAGGTGGCGGGCGGACGACGCTTCCACCTGCGGCTGGTGGGTGTGGGCACCGAGGGCCAGGTTCGGGATATGGCCGACCTGCCAGGCGAGCCGGTGGCCGGCAGCTGGGCCTGGGCGCCGAATGGGCAATCCGTGGCGTTCCTCGTTGGCGGCAGCGCCACAGCCCTTGTCGCCCTCGACACAGTCACGGGCGAGCTCCGCTACCTGAGCGATCTTCGTCCTGACGCCCTGCCGGGTCAGGGGGCCGTCGCCCCGGCCACCTGGACCGCGGCAGGTGACGTCCTGTACGCGGCGCCCATGAGCGGTGGGTTCGCTGCCCGCCCCAATGACACGGTGCCTGTCCTGTTCGACGTTGGACCAGGACGGGTCGACGCCCATCGCCTCGGCGACATCCAGCCGGTGTGGGCGCCGATGATGGGCACGGACGGCGTGGTGCTGACGCTGGCCCGCGCCGACAACGACGCGCTGGTGCTCCGGCCCGTCGACCTCCGCGGGCGGGCGCTCGCCGAGCAACGGCTCGGCGTCGCGGTTCCCGGCGCCTTCGCGGCCCGCTGGGATCTCGCGCACCGTCAGCTGCTGATCGTGCGAGGGGCTCCCGGCCGCGGTGTCGACGGCCTGCTGCTGCGCTTCGGCTCGAGCGACGTCCCCTCAGGACGCGACGTCGGCGTACCGGTTGGCGCGAAGGCGACGGGCGAGACCACCCCGGCGGGTGCGCCATGAGGCGCCTGCGTCTGCTACTGGCCACCCTGGCCATCAGTGTTGTTCTGACGTTGGGCGGCATGGCACTGCCGGCGCACGTCTCGGTCGCGGCGGCGGCTCCGGTCGACGCTCCGGCCGGGGACGGAATCGGCATCCCCAACCCTTTCGACGGCCTGGGTGCGCTGCTGTCCCCGGACCACCTGGGCAAGCTCCTGCAGGACACCGCAACGTACCTGCTGGGTCAGATGGTCACCGGGTTGCACAGCCTGCTGCTGACCCTCACGCAGGGCGAGGACAGCGTCATCACCCACACGCCACCCACGATGACCTATCAGCAAGCGTCCGTCATCGACAAGCATGACGCGCTGGTGGCGGCAGTGGACTGGGGCTTCGCGGCGGCGCTGGCCATCATGGGCCTGCTGGTGATGCTGGGCCCCAGGTCGCCGCTCTCGTTCGCGGAGGCTGGCGAGATCGTGCCACGGCTGGTGATCGCCTACATCGGGGCCCACTCCAGCCTGCAGTGGGGCACGTGGTTCATCGACCTGAGCAACGCCCTGTGTACGGCCGTGGCACCAGCCGATCCGTTTCCAGCCGGCGCGGCCGCCGATGGGCAGACCGCCTTCGCGCTCCTCGGCCTGGCTCTGGTCTATGGGTTCATGGCCCTGTTCCTGAGCCTGTTCATGTTTGCTCGGGTGCAGCTCATCGCGGTGCTGCTCATCCTGGCGCCGCTGGCAGCCGTGCTGTGGGTGGTGCCCGGCCGCCCGCGCCAGTGGGGCGAGCTGTGGTTGGACCTGTTCTTCAGCAACCTCTTCGTCCAGTTCATTCAGGTCCTCACGCTCAACCTGGGCGTCGGACTCATGCAGACCGCGGGCGGCGACAGCGTCGGCTTCCGGCAGTTTCTCAGCGGAGCCGCCTCATTGCTGCTGGTCTTCCGCATTCCGTCCCTGGTGGCCGCGGGCGTGGGCGGCGGCGCGACCAGCTTCCTGGGGCTCGTCGCCCTGTTCCGGGGCATGCAGTACGCGGGCCTGGGGCAAGCCAGCCAGATGATTCAGCAAACCCTCACACAGGGGTCCACCGCCACGTGGACGGCCGTGCGCCACCCGAGAGCGTCCATCACCCAGGAGTGGCAGCAGATGGCGAACTCGCCCGCGGGTCGGGCAGCGCGTGGCGCCCGTGAGCGCGTGGCCTCCGCCGTCGGCCGCATGCGCGACGAGGCCGTCGTGCAGCGAGGCGTGTGATGGCGGGTGTCGCGGTCGCCCGCGTCGGCGTCGCCCTGCTGTCCAGCGACGTCCGCCGGCTGGCGCTGGGAGTCATCGGGGCTCTCTTCCTCGGGGCAGTGGTGATCGTCTTCCTCATCGTGCTGGTGCTCCGGTCGCTGCTGGGTTTCGCCGGTGGATCCGCAAGCCTGGGCCTGCTACCACCGGCCGGCGGAGCGTCAGGACCGCTCGCGGCGACCGTTCCCGCCGATCAATTAGCCGTCATGCAGCAGGTCGCCGCGGCGTCCTCGTGCGGAATGCCCTGGTCAGTCCTGGCCGGCGTGGCGTCCATCGAAAGCAGCCTTGGCACGAATCTCGGCCCATCCTCAGCAGGAGCCTACGGCTACGCCCAGTTCATGCCCGGCACCTGGCCAAGCTACGGCGGCGGCGTGCCCTGGCGCACGACCGACCCCTCCCAGCTCGCCCTGCCGCCCGCGCAGCGGTTCGACTCCAGCAACTACCACTACGCGCTGCCGGCGATGGCTGCCTACCTGTGCGCCATGGTGGCCTCGTACGGCGTCACCCTGCCGCCCGAGGAGGCGGTCAAGCACGCGCTCTTCTATTACAACCACGCGCTCAGCGTTCCCTACGACGCGAACGACGGCTACGTCAGCGCGGTGCTGGGCTTTGCCCTGCGCGTGGGCGCCGGCGTCGGCGGACCGGCGGCGAGCGGCCAGGTTGGCGGGCATCCGTGGACCATCGCGTTCGGGTTCAAGCAGCCCTACGGGGCGGCTGAGTTCAACGCGGCGATCCCGATCCACCGCGGGATCGACCTGATCATCCCGGGCGCGGCGAACAACGGGCGCGGCCAGACCTACCTGGCGTTTTGCCCGGGGATCGTCGCCGCGCTCACGCGCGACCCGTTCGGGGGCAACGGCATCATCGTCTGGGACGCGAAGAACGGGCTGTACCACCGCTACTTCCATAGCGACGCGGTGCTGGTCGCGGTCGGGCAGCACGTCGACATGACAACGCCGCTCGGCGTCCTGGGCGCCACGGGAACCGAGGGGTTCCCCCACCTCCACTACGAGGTTGCCCGGAGCATCAACGGCGATCCCGTCTGCTGCCTGGTCGATCCCCAACCCTTTCTCCGCGGGGAGGTGCCTGTGCCCTGAGCAGACCACGATCCTGGCGCCGTTCGCGCGCCGCGTCGAGCAGGCGAACGGATAAGGAGCGCGACGCACGCACACGCCCTCAGGGGCGCGTTCTTGACAGGAGCACCAGCGCATGGATCTCAGTGGCATCACCACCTTCCTGACCACCTTGCTTGACGCCGCGGTCAAAATCGCCGGTCTTGCGGCGGCCGTTTCGCTGGCCGCGGCGGGCTTCATGTATTTCGGCGTCATCGGCCACAACCAGCGGGCCATGGAGTCGGCGCAGACCGGCGTCCGCGCTGCATTTATCGGTCTGGCTGTCGTCTGGGGCGCCCGGGAGCTGATCAACCTGGTCGCTGGCGCCGCCGGCCAGCCAGGGCTGCACTGAGGAGGCCGCGGCATGTCCGAGGAACTACCAGTCGTCGTCTACCCCGTTCCCACTCACTTGCAGGAGCGTGAGCCCTTCGCGTTCGGCCGTACCGTCGGCGAGGTCGCCAAGCTGGTGCTCATGGCGTTCGCAGCATCCAGGCTGCTGAGCTCCGAGGCGCTGCCGCTGGGGCTGCGCGTTCCGGCGGCCGCGGTCGTGCTGCTGGTCGGCGCGGGCTGGGCGCTGGTGCGCATCCAGCGCCGCCCACTGGAGGGCTGGGCGGGGTTGGCGTTCCGTTACGGAGCCAGCCCGCGCCGGCGCGTCTGGCGGCCTGGCGGCACGGGGCTACCCGTGAACGAGGAGAGCGCCGGAGAGGCATCGGGCCAGGGGTGGTACGAGCTCGAACGGGTCCGGGTACGGTGGGCCGACCCGGCCGGCGTTGGTGGGCGGGGTGGCCGCTCCGAACATGGCGTGCCCACTGAGGCCAGGGAGGTGGCGTGAGAGGCCTTGCCTCCGTCCAGACAACCACCCTGGACGTTGCCTGGGTTCGCGACCGCGTGGTCTGCTTCGGCACGCGGCCGGACGAGCGCCTCTACCGGGCGGTGCTGGCCGCCGAAGGCCCGCCCGAAGCGTTCGCCACAGAGCCTGAGCGGGTGCAGCCGCTGCTCGATGGCCACGCCGGGTTTCTGAACGCGCTGGGGCAGCCAGGAGCGCTCGGCTCAGCCGCTCTCCAGGCGCTGGTGCGCGCCCAGCCGACGGACCTGGCCGCGTATGCCGCGCGTTTGCAGGCACGCGCAGAGGCCCTGCCGCCGCAGCTGGCACGCGAGGCGCTGGCCGATGCGGCGTGGGCGCGCCAGAAGGGCCCTGAGCTCGGGCTGCTGGCTCGGCGCGGCTACCTCGTCATCCCGGCGGAGTCGCTGCCCGGCGAGGACCTCGGCGCGCGGCTGAGGCCAGCCCGGTCACCCTTGCGCGGCTGGTTCGGAGGGCGGCCGCCGCTGGACGAGGCGGCCGCCCGCGTCGCGCTGGACACCCGCTGCTCGGGGCTCCTGCAGCACCTCGGGCAGCGGGGTGTCTGGGCGGAGCGGCTCGATGACCCGGGTCTGGTGCGGCTGTACTACGCCTGCTGGTCGCGACGCCGCGATGGACGTTTCGAGCAGGACCTGCGGACCTGCGCCGAGCCGCTCCCAGACAGGAGTGCCTGATGAGACTGCTGCGACTCGAACGGCAAGCTGACCGGGCGCATCGTCCTGCCGAGGCGCTCACGGCGCTGGTCGCCATTGGGCAGCCGCGGTCGGCCGCGGGGCCGCAAGGACGCGACGGCCGCCTGGCGGCGCTGGGGCTGCGCTCGCTGGCGGACCTGCTCGCCCCGGCGTCGCTGGTGATCAAGGACGACCACCTCGTGGTCGATGGGCAGTACACGCGGGTGCTGGCGTTGGCCGACCTGCCGCCGGTCGTGGCGGCAGGCTGGCTCAACGGCGTGCTCGCCGAGACGCTGCCGGTCGATCTGAGCCTGCACCTGCGCCGGCTGGACACCGGCACCGCGGCCAGGGCCCTGAAGCTCAAGAGCTGGCGGCTGGGCGGTGCGCTCCGCGAGGATGCGGCCAACGGCCGCCCGATCGACAACAATATCACCGCCGCGCTCGAGCAAATCGAGCGGCTGCGGCGCGCCCTGGCGCGCCGTGAGACGGCCCTCTTTTCGGTCGGGCTGTACCTGCAGCTGCGCGCTGCGTCCCGTGCTGAGCTCGACGAGCTCACGCAGCGCGTGTCGGGGCTGCTGGCTGCGCAGGCGGGAGCGGCGCTCGTGCCGCGTCTGCAGCAAGAACAGGGTTTTCGCGCCTGCCTGCCCGACGCGCGCGACCCACTCCAGATCCTGCACACCCTGGACACCGGCACGCTGTCGACGATCTACCCGTTCGTGCCAGCGTCGCCGCGCCTGCCCGGCGGCATGCTGCTCGGGATCGACGAGCAGACACACGACCTGGTCGAGCTGGACCTGTTCGACCACCGCGTCTGCCAGAACGCCAACGTTGGCATCTTCGCCCCGTCCGGCGGCGGCAAGACGTTTTTCACCAAAGTCCTGGCTCGCCGGTACCTGCTGCTGACCGACAACACCGACGTGATCGTGATCGATCGCAAGCACGAGTATCGGGCGCTGTGCCAGGCGATGGGTGGCCAGTTCCTGCGTGTGGCCGCGTCCTCGCCGCACCGCATCAACCCCTTCGACCTGCCACCACCCGACCCGGAGCGCGAGGGTGGCTCAGTCCTGCTCGACCACATCCAGCAGGTCCTCGGGCTGCTGGACGTGCTGCTCGCCGAGCCCGGCCAGCGCCTATCGCTCGGCGAGCGCGCGCTGCTGGACCGCGCGCTCAAGGAGACCTACCAGGCGGCGGGCATCACCGAGGACGTGGCCACGCACGCGCACACACCGCCGACCATGGCCACCTTGCAGGCGGTGCTGGACGCGGAGGCCGACGCGGGCACCGAGGCCGGCCGTCACGCCGCGGCGAGTCTCGCCGAGCGGCTGGCCGTGTTCACCAGCGGCAGCCTCGCTGGCGGACTGCTGGGCGGACAGACCAACGTCTCGCTGGCGAGCCGCATGGTCGTCTTTGGCATTGAAGGATTGCCCGAGGATCTGTGGTCGTTCGCGATGTATCTGATCGCCGGCTGCGTCTGGCAGATGGTGCGCCAGCAACCCGATCGCCAGCGGCTGCTGGTCGTGGACGAGGCCTGGCTGCTGCTGCAGCACCGTGAGGGCGGGCGCTTCCTGGAGAGCATCGTTCGTCTGGCGCGGTCCTACGGGCTGGGGCTGGTCTTCATCACGCAGGACGTCAAGAACGTGCTGCAGGACCCCCGCGGCTCCGTCATCGTCGAGAACGTCTTTACCACCCTGTTGCTGCGCCAGAGCAGCAAGAGCCAGCACCAGAGCTCGGCGACACAGCACCTGGTGGCCGAGCAGTTCGGTCTCTCGGGCGCCGAGCAGCAGGCGCTCGCCTCGGCCCTGCCGGGCCACGGGCTCTTGCTGTTCGGACCCTGGCGGATTCGGCTGCACGTGATCGCCACCACAGCCGAGGACCGTATCGCCAGAACCGCGCCGCGGGAGCGGCAAGCGCTGGCCGCGGCGGCGGCAGGAGGAGCTGACACGTGAGCCGGCAGCCATCTCAGCAGTCGCCGTCGGACGGTGCGCAGCCACTCCTGGCGGTCGTCAAGCGGACAGGTGGGCACGTGCGCGTGCACCGGCCAGCGTCGAGCGGCTGGCTGGGCCTGCGTCCGGTTTCGCGCGGCCGTGCGCCCTGGGCGAGCGCTGGTCGTTCGTCCGCCGCTCGCTGCCCCACGCCCGGAGGTCGCGATAGCGCGGCAATGCATGGGGGCGCCTGTCGGCCCGAGCAGGTAGAGGGCGCCGAGCAACAGCGCTTGCGGGCGGGCATCGTCCGTCTCGGCGGCTCTCTCGGTTGGGACGCGCCAATGGTCGTGCGCTTCAGCGAAGCCGCGGCCGGTTGCCCCCTGCAACGCTGCGGACGTCCGGAGCTGCTGCGGATCCTGAGCAGGTTCGCGGACCTGGCGGCCCGCATGCGGGCCCGCAGTCAGGCAGCTGTGAGCGCGACATCGACAGGCGTCGCGCTCGTCAGTGACGAAGACAGCGCCCATCCTGACGTGCGCGGAGGAAGGTGAGCGATGTTCATGCGTATTGAACGGACCGCGGGTGCTGGCACCAGCACCCCGACGCCACCCGACGAACCCGTCCAGGTCATTGAGATCGTCAGCCCGCGGACCAATGCGGCCAGTTACACACCCAATGAGCACGTCTTCGCGGCCCTGGCGCGTGAGGGTGCCGTGTCGCTCGATCTGGGCGGCGATGCGCGCGCACGGCGCTTCTACGCCCGCGTCATGGGGACCCGCGCGCGGGACCTCCTGGTGGCCCAGCTCAGCGCCGCCTATCCGCAGACGACTCTGCGCCCCGCAGCCATCGACCCCGCCCGGCGACTGCCGGGCGAACGGGTCGCCGTGACAACCCTGACCTTGCGCGCGGCCGAGTACCTGCCGCTGCGCATTCCCCGCGATACCGAGCTCGCCGCCGACCGGGCGCCGCAGGCCGACCCGCTGCTCGGTGTGCTGGCCGCGCTGGGCAGCATGCCGCCGGGGTGGCGCGCCCTGGCCCAGCTGGTCCTGCAGCCGGCACCAGAGCGCTGGGCCCAACGCCACCTGCGGCGTTCGCTCGAGCATGCCCTCGAGCCGGAGCGCGCCGAGCGCGCACGCTCGAACGGCAGCGGCTCCGGCTCCGGCTGGGGCGATGTCCTGCTGGCGGCGGCGCTGCTGGCAGCCGTCATCGTGGTGCCGCGGTTGTGGGCGGTCTACCTGGCGCACGGGTGGCTTCCCCTTGTGCTGCTGGGCGTGCCTGGGGCCCTCGGGCTGCTCGGGGTGTTCGTCGTCTGGTCGCGGCTCTCGGAACGACCGCTGTACGACGTCGAGCTGGTCAAGGAGAAGCTCAGTCGGCCCGTGGCCAGAGCCGAGCTCCGCCTGGCCCTGTTCGCACCCGAGGGCGCGGCGCCGGCGGACGTGCAGGCGCGCCTGCAGCACGTTGTCGCCGCCTACCACGCCGATGACCTGGAGCGCGGCAATGGGCTGGTGGCGCGGTCCCTGAAGGTACCCGAGGCGGACGATGCTCTGTGTGCCCCCGTGCCCCTCGGACCGATTCGAGGCCGGGCAGTCCTCTCCACACGTGAGCTGGCCGGGTTGTGGCACCTGGTCCAGGCCCTGGACGACGTCGCGCTGGTCGAACGCACCACCGCCCGCCGCTTCCTGCCGCTGCCGGAGACGGTCGCCGACGGAGCGCGGATCGGGGTCGCCGCGGATGGCACCGGCCACGCCGTTGCGGTTCACTTCGCGCCAGCGCTGCTCCGCCGCCACGCGCTGCTGGTGGCCAAGACCCGCAAGGGGAAGTCGGGGCTACTACGCGGCCTGTGGCAGCAGCTCGTGAGCGTGCACACCGAGCCTGTGCCCGCGGTGGTACTTGTGGATCCGCACAGCGACCTCGCCACGGGTGCGCTCGGACTGGTCCCACCCGAGCGGCACGGCGATGTCGTGTATCTGAATGTTGCGCGGGCGCTCGGTCGTCCGTTCGGCTTGAACCTCCTGGACGTGGGCCTGGGCTGGCGGCGCGACCAGCTCGTCGAGAACGCCCTCCGCGTATTCAAGTACGAGTTTGACAACTTCTGGGGGCCGCGCATGGAGCTCGTCTTCCGCATGGCGTTGCTGCTGCTGGTCGATGCCAACGAGCGGCTGGTCGCCGCCGACCCGTCCGGCGGGCGCGATCACCAGTTCACCATCCTGGAGGTCCCGCGCGTGCTCGAGGACGATCGGCTCCGCCGGCAGTTGCTGGCGCAGGTGCCGGATCCGCAGATCCAGGCCCTCTGGCGCACCTACTTCAACCCACTCGACCGGCGCTTCCGGGCGGAGATCATCAACCCGGTCCAGACCAAGACCTACAAGTTCGCGGCGAACCTCACCGCCCGCGCGATCGTGGGTCAATCGCGGTCCACCATCGACCCGCTCGCGTGGGTCCGGGATGGCGCCCTGGTCATCGTGGACGTGGCCAAGGAGCAGGTCGGCGCCGACATCGCGGCGATGATCGGCGGCACACTCGTCAACCTGGTGGCCCTGGCCGTCGGCCACCAGGCCACCCTGCCACTCGAGCAGCGCCGCCACGTGGCGCTGCTGGTCGACGAGTTCCACGCCCTGCCGGCGGCTAACTACGAGGCGTTCCTGGCCGAGCTGGCCAAGTACGGCGCGAGCCTGGTGCTGGCCACCCAGAGCCTGGGGGCGCTGGACGAGGCTGATCCGGGCCGCGGGCTGCGGCACGCGGTCTTCGCCAACGTCGACCACCTGTTTGCCTTCAACTGCTCCGCCGAAGACGCCGTCCTGCTCGCGCCCGAGCTCGGGGCACCGCTCCTGCCCGCCGACCTGGTGGAGCTCGGCGACCACCAGTGCTACGCGCGCCTGAGCCACCACGGCGAGCGGCTGCCAGCCTTTCATCTGCGGCTCGACGCGCCGGCGCCAGGCGACGTCGCCGTCCGTGAGACGCTCGCGGCGTGCTCGGCGCTGACGTACGGGCGCGCCGCCGCCGCCGTCGCCGCCGACCGGGCGGCGCTGCTCGACCGGATCGAGGCACCCGACGACGGGGACGGGGGCGACGGGGACATGGGTCGGACGAACGTAGATCCCGAAAATGGCCGCATCCCTCCCGCCTCGGCGGGGCTCATGGGCTACAGGCCCGCCGGTAATGAGCGCCGGCGCAATGACGGGCGGACGCAGAAGGCGCGCCCTGGGATCCAGCCGGCACCGCAGCCACTTGCCTCCACGGGCGACGCTGCGCCAGCAGCTGAGCCGGTCAACGGGGATCAGGACGAAAGCGAGTCCGGACAGGAGGGTACGTAAGCGATGCGCGAGGCATTTCCCACCTGGGGCGGCGTGGCTCGGCAGGCGGCTGAGCTCAGCGTCGCCGAGGAGGCCACTCTGGAGCGCATTGGACGGCTGCCGCTGATTCCCGCTCGGCACCTGCTGCCGGTCTCGGGGGGAGGCAGCCGGGCGGCGCTCTACCGGTGCGTCGCGAGCCTGGCGCGGCGCGGTCTGATCATCGTGGTGCCAGGGCCAGTGTCATCCGGTGGTCCACGCCAGCGGTTGCTGCTGCTGGGCAACGGCGGCCTGGCCGTCCTCGGCTACCGGCGCGGCGTCGAACCGGCCGCGCTGGCTCACCTCTGGGGGCTCGATCGGGCGGGTCTGGATGCGCTCGCGCGCGAGCTGCCGGCCGTGCTGGCGGGCTACGAGCTGCTGGCCCTGCTGAGCTGTGCGCTGAGCAGGTGCGTCGACGTGGCGCGGTGGCGCAGGCGCTGGCGCCCTGGTTCACAGCCCGACGCGGGCGGGGTGGCGCGGGGCATCTCGCTGGCAGCCTACGCCACGCTCGCGTGGACGAGCGACGGCGGGCAGCAGGTCGAGCGAGCGTACGTCCTGGTTGCCGACACCGGCGGCCTGTCGCCGGCAGCCCTGCGGCTATCCCTGGCGCGCGCTGGCAAGCAGCTGCGCACAACCGGGAAGAATGGGCCGGATGTTGTCATCGCGACCACCAGCGACCGACGGGTCGAGGCGTGGTCCGCGGTGCTGGAGCGCGTCAGCGCAAGCCCGCACGGCGGCCCGCTCGTGGCGCGCGTGGCGACCTGGGAGACCTGGCGGTCCGGCCGCGTCAGCGCGCCCCGTGGTGGCCCGACTCACGCGGACCCGGCCCCCGAACACGCTCTGGCGTGCTTGCGGCCGGCGGACCAGCGCCAGAGCTGGGTATGCACGCCGCGGCCAATCCCTCTCGCCCGCGTGCGGGCGGGCGTCGTCCGCTGGGACTTGGGCGCCGGCGAGCGCGCCGCACTCGATCTCATCGGGCGACACGCCTTCCTGCCGACGCCAGGCCTGGGGGAGATCCTGGGCAAAACAGCGCGCTGGGCGCGCGAGCGGCGCAACGCGCTCGTCAGCCGAGGGCTGGTTCGCGTGGTTCCTGCTCACGAGCTGCCGGCCAGCGCGCCCCGGGGGAGCGAGCTGCTGGAGGCAACCGGCACCGGTCTGGCGACGCTGGCAGGGATCCTGGGCGTGCCGCTGGCGGCGGCGGTGCGCTACCACGGCCTGGCGGGCGGCGGGGAGGGCGTGGCCATGGGGCCGCGGCGCGCGCTGCTGGCTCATCTGGCGCACACGCTCGGCACCGACGCGGTTTTCGGGGCGCTGGCTCGGAGCGCCCGCGGCCAGCGCGGCGGAGCATTGCTGGAGTGGCGGAACGCGGCGGCGTGCGCCCAGGGACGTGTGCGCCCCGACGGCTATGGGCTCCTCCGCCTGGGGCAGCGTGAGCACGGGTTTTTCCTCGAGTTCGACCGCGGGACCGTGCGGCCAGCCGCGCTGCGCGCGAAGCTCGCGGCCTACCAGCGCTTGCGCGCCAGCGCGCGGGCAACTCGTCAGTTCGACAGCTTTCCAACGCTGCTGATCGTCACGCTGGGCCCGAGCGCCGAAGACCGGTTAGCAGATGCCATCACCGCGGCAGATACCGGCGCGGCCGCGCCGCTGGCCGCGCTCCTGACTACGACTGCCTGGATCGAGGCACACCCCGAGGGCGCCCTGGGTCCCATCTGGCGCCAACCACGCAGCACGACCCGTTGCCGATGGCCCCGAGCCGCCGTCGGGCGCCGGGAAAGAGAGGTTCACCGTGCCGGTTAGCGTCCTTTCTCAGCGCCGCTACGACGTCGACACCATCAAGCGCGCCTATCCGCTGGCGGACGTCGTGGCGGCCAGCGGCATCGAGCTCAAGCGCGCTCCGCGAGGCAACTTCTGGGCGTTGTGTCCCTTCCACCAGGAGCACAGCCCCAGCTTCTTCATCGACACTGCCGATCAGCACTACCACTGCTTTGGCGGCTGCAAGTCGCACGGTGACGTCATCAGCTTCGTCATGCACCGCGAGGGCATCACGTTCGCCGAGTCCTGCGCGCAGCTGACCGGCGGACCACCACCGGTGCGCGCCCAGGGCACGGCGCTGGCGCGGCCGCACACGCGGGAGCGGCGCTGGGATCGCCTCACCCTGGAGGAGCAGCTAGTCCTGAAC
>JAABUQ010002412.1_pt1 | contig 37077 bp, 25 predicted proteins | sample 5560001 | NCBI WGS metagenome assembly JAABUQ01 (sample SAMN10711888, study PRJNA513371) | rock metagenome | isolation source: Antarctica rocks | place: Antarctica: Victoria Land, Finger Mt nord | collected 2015-12-18 | reverse complement strand
GGCCCTCCAACTTGCCCCAGCAAGCAAAGGCAACGCCGCAACAACAGCCACAACAGCACTAACCACCACCACCGGCCCCCGGACCCATCCACTCTCAATATCCCACCCCGCACCCCCCGCCTCCCCAAGCCGAATCCGTCCGAATTTCCCATCCCAGTGCGTATGCACGTAATACCCGACGGCGCAAGCGATGGCGACGGGGAGGCAGACGACGAGGAGGAAGAAGGCGAAAGGGGAGAGGGATTTGGCGCGTTGGGACTCTTCAAAGTCGGCGAGGTGGTTGGGGCAGGGGCGCTCGAGGGAGGTGTATTCGAGTTCTTGGCCGCCGGCGCAGGTGTCGAGGGGGGTGCGGCGGTAGCCCGTGGGGAGGTGGTAGGATTGCAGGTCCGGGTTTTGGGTGCAGGCGAGGGAGTGGTCGGGGGGGGTGAGCCCGGGGACGAGTTGGCAGGAGCCGTCGGTGGCGGTTTCGTAGTTGTAGTCGCTGGGAAGGGTGTTAGTTGGGGGTTTGTGAGAGGGGATAGTGGGGCGGGGGGGATTTTTGAAGGGGAAAGCGGGGAAGGGCTTACCATTCGAAATCTTCCCGGGTACAGGAGCAATTGCGGGAGATTTCGTGCAGATGCTGGATGCTGAGGCCGTTGAAGCATTTCGATTCAAGATGCTTGCGGTGATATTGCGCTACATGGCCGAAAAGGCAATTGTCGTCTTGGAGCGGGTGACGGGGCTCCCAAAGATAGTAGTCGCCAGTCTCGGGATCGTTTTCGTCGAGTTCGCATTGCTTGTCTGTTAGGCCAGTGAAGTCGAGGTTGATAGTGGCGATTTGGCTGCCGCTTCCTGAGTCTTTGCCCCAGAGAATGAAGTTGCGCGATTTATCTGAAGGGACGGTGGAGATGCTCGCGATGTGGTAGTCGGTGTCGGCGAATTGGTATTCGATCCAATTTTTGCCTTCGTCAAGAGTGTAGAAGAAAGATTTAGTGGCGACTTCCTCTTCGACGATGACGATGATGGAACCTTGATCGCCGTACTCCCACATGTAGTTGCCCTTTTTGACCGGCTGCCATTCAATGCCACCATCGCGAGTAAGGTAAGTATCGGCTTCGGATTTACGGCCGAGATATTCGCCAACATTGCCGACACCCATCATCAATCCGATGGCTGAAGGGGAAGAGAAAGTAGCACGGGGGTCGCGGCGTTCGGTGTAGCTGTGGAGGTGAAGAGAGCATTTGTCCATGTTCGATACGTCACAGTCAAAGCTACGACCATCGGCATCTTTCGGTGGTGCTGGCAATGTCGACCATTGCGAGCCATCGTTATGTGTAATCTTGGTCTTCAACTTCTTGGATTTGCCCTGCTCGACTTCATCGATATTGGCAACAACATTGACGAGGATCACACCCTCCAGTCCTTGCATCTTTTCAAAGTCAACGTAGCCTCGGCGATTCCTGTTGACGCCGTTCAGACTCATGACATAGGATGTGCCGTTGCTGTTACTCTTGATGACAGAGCCATATTCAGAATCCTCACGGTTGTTAACCGTGACATGCAAGAAGACCGCGTGGGTCGAGCTGTCCAAAACCGTGTAAGCCTTCTGGGCCGGCACCTCAAAAGTCGGTGGAAATTGAGCATCAGCAAACGTCTTTCCATCAACGCTGGTATGGCACGTCAGAGCCTCACGGTCATCCTCTCTTCGTGCGGCCACAACGATGAACTCGGACATTGTGGCGAAGTCAATGATATCATTGAACGGCTTGTGGTCATCTGCGAACCAATTGTCGCTCCATTTCAGCTGGAGAGGTCCTGATGATTTTTCATCCTCATACTGTTCGCAGTAAACCAATTTCTCCACACCACCGCGGCCTTCCTCTTTGATGAACTCGCATTTGTTGACATATCTGAGCCTGTGTTCCCAGGTAGCGCCGCGGTCTTCACTGAAGAAAGCCACATTATGGCAATCACCCTTGTTAGAACCGCAGCCCACAGCCCCGGTCCAAATGAGCCAATCTTTATAGTCGGGATGGAAGCTGAGAATCTGCAATTTATCCGTAGTCGGCTCCTCGGGTGCGATGAACGAATCGGTGGTTTCACATCTGTTGATCGAATAAAAGACCTTTTTACCGCCGGTCAAAAAGAACACAACATCGTTGAAATACTGATGTGGATAGATGGCGGTAATCTCCTCGCCCTTGAAGAGTGATCCCCAGGTCTTGCCAGCGTCCCGAGTGATGAAGACTTCTCGCTCATCAGTACGCACCACGACGGTCTCATCATCGCCAGTGCTCCTATCTGTCCTTTCAAGATAGAAATATTCCTCGAACCTCCCTGCTCGGAAGTCGTGGACTACAGTAGTAATCTCCCCGCTTACGGGTCGCCTTACAGACTCTTTGCATGGCCGTTCCACGTCTTCGTCGAGGATGACGGCGCCTTTGGCATCACGATCGCAGTCGTTCCCTGGAATAAGTCGGAAACCAGAAGTGCCTGTGTAAGTGCCTTCTGCATCCTCACATTGGCCTCCCGGAGCAGGCAAAACACCAGCTGGAACACACTTCTTGCCATCTTCGCTTGGGACAAAGTTGTAATCGCACTCGAAATCCTCTCTTGCGCACGCACAAGGTTCAAATTGAGGTACTGGATCTTCAAATTCCTTGTTCACGAAGCATTTCGCATCGGCTTTGCGTCTGCGGTACAACTGCTTGTGGCCCATGACGCAAGTCGGCTCGCCCTTCTCATCGACTCGGGCGTACCACTTTTCGAAATCTGAATCCTTGCAGGTTCCTTCGTGGAGATCTTCGAAGTCGATGGAGAAGGCGTAGTGCTCAACATCTTCCCCAGTACCTGAAGTAGCCATGAGGAAGAATTTCAGACTCGTAGAATCCTGTGTGGTGGTGAGTAGTTTCGCTCGTACTTTGTCGTCCAAATCAGCTTCATCCCAAGTCGCGCCATGGTCTATTGAGTATGTGATCTTGTCCGTGGGTCCTTCATCGTTGACAGCCATCAAGACGGCACCTCTATCACCAAATTCGTACTTGTGTGCTTGCTTCACAGCTTTGCTCCACGTGAGGCCGGCGTCGTCCGAGACGTAAAGATCGCCCTCTTCATACTCCTTGAGATATTTGCCAGTGTTCCCTACACCCATAACCAGCCCTGGTGCGGGACTCGAGAAGACCTTGCCCATGTTGCTCATATCCGACACGGAATGTAGATGAATCTCGTTGCCGTTCGTCGTAATTGGGATGAAAGTTCTGCCATCGTCGAAACTGATCTTGCTCTTGATTTTCTTCTCCGCCAGAGCCGATTCCTCTACTTCCTTCCAATTGTCCACCACATTCACCATTACGATACCCTGTATGCCAGTAATCTTTTCGAAATCCACAAGACCCCGGTAATTCCTGTTCGTATGCTCGATGTGCCTCGTGAAATACGTCCCATTCGAATTGCTGGAAAAGAAAACACCCATAGCATTCGGCGGCGTGGTAGTCAGCACATCGAGCTGGATGCTGTAATTCGTCGACTCCAAAACCGTATACGCATCCTCCTCGAGCCGGTGATCGTTCGGAAACACCGCCCGGTGCCACGTCTTCGCGTCCTTAGTCACATACAAGGCCAGCTCATCCGTGAACTTCGCACTGGCCGCTGTGACCAAGAAACCTTTCACGACCGCAATACTGATGATCCCCCCAATAGTCCGATCAGTCTCCAGTTTGGGCTCCTCCTCATGTTCAAAATAGTCATCCGACACCACAAGCCGGTTATCTCGCGTGGCCCATGGCGCAGCGTACCTTCCCTTAGCCACACACACGATCCGATCATCCTGCATCTCATCCTCGCCGACCTTGAGCAGCGGCGTCGACCGCACGAAGAGACAGCTCCGCGTATCCCTCCTCAGCTCCTTCACAGCCGTCTTGAACCCATCCTTAGTGTAAAAAGCACCTTCCTCGCAAACCAGGAAACTCATGCAGACATTGACGATGACCTTATCCGGGTCTCCGGCGTGGAAGGACAACGGTGACCGTTTGGGCACGGGATACCCTTCGACTTTGAAGCTGCGCCATGTCTTGCCTCGGTCTTCCGTCACCCAGTGCCTAGACTCTTTGCCCCAGATATAGGCTGTTTGTTTGCTGTAGGGGTGCAGGATCAGATCCCAGGCAGCTTCCGCAGGGGGTCCGGTGACGGGAGCCCAGGTCTCGCCGGCATTATCGGTTATCACGACATTACCGACCAAGTCGAGGATAAGGATAGTATCGGAGTCCTCGAAGTAGAGGGGTGGGGCTGCTGGAGAGTTGTCGAATTTGTGTTTGGAGATGCGTGGCTTGTCCTTTTTGGCTGTGGCTGAATGGAAGAAGGATCCGAGGAGGATGAGAGAGAGGGAGATGGCAAGGAATGAAGGTAGTCGGAATCTCAATATCATGATGAGATATGAGGGTAGGATGAGAACGAAGGTTTCCCTTGCGCTCGAAGGTGTGGTATGGACACCTGTCTGTGGACTGGGATGAAGCAATGAGGCAACTCAGGCGGCGGAGCACTAGAATGGTGGCAAGGCTGCTGATCGACTTCTAAAACACATTCATGCTATTTGTTGTTTTCCTCGACATCACTATGCTCAACACTTATGCACACAGTTGTAGCTGGGATGGCATAGGCTGTTTCATTTAATGCAGGTTGGACTCTTTCTGCAGTCTCATCTTAACCACTTCCTATAGCATCCGCCTTCTCTACTTTGTCCCAAAATAGTTATAACTTCAAGTTCAAGAGACCAGTCTCAGTTATTGTGCTAAAGTGAATCCACCTGCAAGGTAATCATGATCAATCAATACACTTGCAAACGATCCCTCCTATGTAGCGCACATCCCAGCCCAGCCGATTCCCCGCGCACTCAATGCTGTATGCAACCACCAACATGAAAGAAGATTCGTCAAAGGCATCGCCGATCCGTACAATGGCCAAGCAACATAGCGAATGACTCGCCCTATGGCCCCATGCAGAATCAGCGTTTTGTTCCAGTGAAGGAGTATCCCATCTATGTGTCCGTCCCATGAAAAGCATGCATCTGGCTATGCACGCTGTGTGTTTCCATCCTGGCCCCAAACTTCCCTCGCTAAAGATCCAGAAACAGAGGGGTATCCGGCACATGCAATCGTGTCTGAATGAAAAAGAAAGTGTGGAGATGTGCTCGACTCTTCTGGAGAGCCATCATTCGTCGTCTGCGTCGTCGTCTTCCTCGTCTGCCTCGCTCTCGGAGCTTGTGCTCTTCTTCGCTTCATTCTTGATCTTCTTCGAAGCCGGAGTTGCATCGTCATCATCCAGCGCCCCAGACTTCCGTTTCGACCCAGCTGACGACGATTTGCCTACCTTGTCTCCTGGAGGAGAGACCACCTCTGCCTTGGGAATGTTGCCTGCGTATTTTTGTAGGTCCCCGCCTTCACCTTTCTCAATCATCGAAACCTCCTCTGCCGTAAGGAATCTTCCTCCTGGCCCTCGAGGCCTCCGCATAGCATGCTTGTGCCTCGATTCATGTAGGTATGGCTTCCTGCCTTTTGACGTGAGCCGCAGTGCATCCTCCAGTTTTTGCCGAGCAACTCTTCGCTTGAGGATGCGATGAAATTGCTTTGCGTTGACGTAGAGCGGGGCTTCCTCGACGCCAGCTGGAGGAGCATCGGGTGATGGCTGGTGTTGTTGTGGTTGTGTAGGCGGTGGTATGGGAGGGGGTATTGTGCCACCCCGAGGTACGTGATTCATCATGACGGTCTGTGCGTTCTGCCCGTGCGGGCTACTCGCATGGTGACCCATGTGCCCTTGCGACATGCGATGGTTCTGCTGTACTTGCGATGGCAACGCGTTCATGTGAGGCTGCATTTGCGGAGGCGATCGCGGTGCTCGTTCGTTCTTGACGCCTGAGACCGGCAAGCGTGGAGAACCTCTTTGCATTTCTGGCATGGATGTCTGCTGTGGCATGTTGTAGTAGCCTGTTTGACCTGTGGCTGCCGCTGTGGCCATGGCAGTCGCTTGCTGCAGACTCTGCTGCTGACCAACGGGGTATTGGGCGTAAGTCATGCCGGGGTGATTCGTTGATGCGGACGGCTGCGGTCGATAGTATTGGTTGCCTTGCGAAGGTAGCACGGGTGATGCTTGATGGCCGTGCATCTGCTGGTTTTGATTGGTAATTGGGGGGGATGTTATTGATGTAGGACCTTGATTCTGCTGCGCTGAGTAGGCATTCTGTAGGTGAGGCGCGTGCGGATGCTGGGCATACGAAGGTCCAGGATGAGGCGCGTAGTCCATCATGGATACTCCTGGTCGCTGGAACAAAGAAGGTTGAGTCTTTCACCGAATAACGGTGGCGCCTGTTTCTACAGACAAACTTGAAGCTCGGATAGGCTGGCAGGATGTGTATACGGCACAGCTTAGTCAGGGCGTGTCTGTTGAAGAAGGAAAACAAGGGATCCTGCTCCTGTGATTGGGAGGTTGCAGAGCCAGTGAATTAAGAAGGCCCGCGGCGGGGTCGTTCGAGGCGTGGATTGGATGATGATTTATGCGCGGACCTGCAGCCCTGTCCCAATAGTCAGTCTCGGCACGAGTATTGTGCTTCAATTGGAGAAACGTGACGAGGGCCGAACCACTGACCAAACAAGAGCTTCCTCCTGATAGCAATGAAGCACAGCTTCAAAGCAATTCGATTCACAGATTTTCTTTTGCGGTTTGTCCTTTTGTATTATTCGCGGCGAACAATGCTTTTTTGTTTTCGTGAGGCTACTATTTCAAGGCGAACGGCGTTGGGCCTCTGTGCAGCCAGCTGGCGTCACTTCGCATGTGCTGTCATCCACGGACCGAGCAAGGCAACAGCCACAGCTACGCAGGGCTTCCAGTACGGCCGTCGCTGTAAATTTGGAATTTCCAGTGGTGTCCTGGATCTCTTCTGGCGGTGTCGCCTCCACCGGTGCCTTGATCACCTGTCTAGTCTTGCCCAAAGTAGATTTGATTTTGCTTTATTGTGGTCTATGAGGCGGTGCTGGATGGACCGATGTGACTGGTTGATCCCAGCTCGCACGAGTACGCACCGTGGCACGGTGTGGGCTCGGAGTTCTGTAGCTCGATACGCAAGCTTTCGGGTTGCAAAGCCTGGAGAGCATCGTTGTTAGCCCTCTCTGGCGTGATGAATAATAGCATGAGGGGTTTCGATTGGAAGGCTGTGCGCTGTGGCAAGCATGTGCGAAAGAGCGGTGATGGAATGATGCGTTGGCAATGCATCGCGCGCTAGCTGCCCGTTGGCAAAACAACAACAAAACATACCTTGTAGTCCGAGTCGCCCCCGAAGCTTCACTTTGTTTCTTTCGAGTGTGGTGAGCGTTTCAAGGTTTCAAGTCTCAGAGTGGTTTCGAATTGATCTTATATCAGCTTGCTAAACTGCGCGTGTAGACAGGGTGGAATGACGAGGGCGCTGAGGACTGAAGCGGTGTAGAAGCGCTTAGCAGCTGGGAGTCGGGTATGCGAGTGATTGTCTCGTTGAACGCCCATGCGACAGCCGTGTCAGACGAGCTGGCAACAATGTATAAATGGGTGCTCACTGGAGGATTGTGAGCTGCTATGCGATACCATTGTTTTGATTAGTTTGCGTCATGCACTTGGTGGTCGCGTTGAATTGAAGCTATCAACAAAACGTGGGGTTGCTCCAGCACGAGCGGAGGAGGACCAACCGAATCTGTTTGAGGATGAAACGCAAGTTCAATTGAGCCCTCTCAGCCTCTCACTTGGTTTTGCTAAGAGCGGGGCGAGAGACGGAGTGCTGGGGGTCGTGATCACCTGAGTCGCACGTCGTCTCAAGCCCGAATGAATTTTCGCGGACAAATAAAGGTCGGGCGTAGTCAGCGATGATGCGATGCGATAGGTGGAAGAGTTTTATCGCAGCGCAAGTTCCTGGTCTGACGGGAGAGGGAGAGAGACTTGGGGGGAACAGGATTGGGCAGAATCTTGGGGGGTTGGCCTGGGAAGGGGACTTGGGAGGGATTGGCTTATTATGAGTGTTGGAGGTGATGATTGGAAGAGTGAGCGAGCCAGTGGAATGTTGCAGTTCAGCCTATAGTGGGCAGTAGTGGGCAGCCTAAGGGCCCCAAGCGCGTGCAGGTCTGCCAATCAGAAAATTCCAAAAAAGGAGAAGGATCCGAAATAATTCAGTGGTGACAGGAAGGGAGAAGTAGACGAATTGAGACAAGAAATTTTATGATTGGAGGGCCCTGGCAACTTTATATGGGGTAGGTAAAGTAAAGTACTTGTACCTTAGGTAGATATTAATTATTACCTAAGGTATGTACGGCCCTACTCTCTAAATGACGATTCATCTTCAAAGCGTGGGTTGTGGGCGCAACCAGTCATCCCACGCTTCCCAATCTGATAGAGGATCGGCCAAAGGGAAGAGAGAGCAAACATCGCAACGGTCTTAGATGGACTACAACATCTAGCATAGACAGTAGGCGTTTAGGGAAATGATGGGTGATGCTGCTGCTGTTGGAGGTGTGATACTCCTTTTTAATTATCGCCTGGGGGAGAGAGAGAGAGAGAATGGTAAATCTCGTAGGAGGTCGCCGTGCTCAGAACAATTTCCCCACCTCGACGATCAGCATTTGGGGCCAAGTGCAGGTGCGTGAGGAAGGATGGATCAATGGCCTGCTGTCCGTCATCTCCGATAGCCGCCTACTGATATTCATTATCCATGACCCTCTCCATTTCTCAATTCCATTACTCCGTACCCTTTCCCCTATGCAAGTCCTGCTTAAGGGTAAATTACAACGTCATGACTCTACAGTAATCTCTATCAACCTACTTTCTGCAAAATGTTGGGCGGCAATGTTGCCTGGGAAAGGGCCCCGCAGTAATTGTCCATTTCTCTCTCTGAACCTGTGGGCGTCCCCAGTGGAGTAGTTTCATCAAAGCCCTCAGCGGCAAACCAGCATCATCTGAGGCTCCGAGAGTCGTCTCCTTCGAGCATTGCAGAGTCTGAAGAAATCCTCCCAGCGCGTCAAGGCTTTGTGTGAAAGCATCGCACGTCCACCGCGCATACCAGACAACAGTTGGCTGCCCCCTTCCCAAGCCTGCCCTCTAAGGCAGCTTAAGCACGACCCTCCCCTTTCAACTTTTTCATCCCTCCAAATTATCCACCCAAAGCAGCCCAAACTGGCTCTTTGGGCCGCTGGGCGCCACCCACAATCCACAAGAACCCAAGTCGGATCTGCAGCTCCAGCGGTCTCGAACGCGTCTTTGGGTCCCTCGCGTACAGTATCCAATCATGATCGCGGAGGTCAACTCACCATTTGAAGATTCGCGGCAGGGATGAGGGCCTCGGTTACAGCGGTTTAGGGCGAGCTGAGTGCCGGCGGACTTACGCACGACAGTCTTTGGCTCGGCAGATCTGGGGCATTGACGACGGGGGAGGTGTTGTTCGATACTCTGTATCCGGGAATACCGCTCAAATCGTGTGTAAGGAGAGTAATCGTGAAGCTTGATACTGTTGTCATCTGTGATGATGCTAGCAATGGGGTTCTCGAGCTATGCTTCACGCAAGGTAGTCATAAAACTTGTATGTTTCGTGGCTAGCAAGCAATATCATTCCCCATCCTCCGCCTCAGCCTCCACAACAGGGCCCAAGTCCTCCTCTCCCTCATCTTCAAACGTCCCGGGTGGAACCTCGTAGAGCCGCAAGAGAGCCTTATTCGGGTCCTTGACGAGGACATACTTGCCATCCTTCATTCCACGCACCATATCGACAATCGTCCTGACAATGCCCCATCCGTTCGCGAGGTTCAGGTTCATCTGCTCGGCGAATTTGCGAGGGTTGTAGCCTACAATGCCCAGAATGACATGTTTGTCTGGGGCCTTGGGGGTGACACGTGATACGAATCTGTGAGAGTGGGTATGCTTAGCCGGTGACAAAGTGGAGGGAGACAGCGAATCGGGTAACGCACCCAAGTTTCATCACATCCGCCTTCGCCAGGATAGCCTGAGTGGTCCACCTGGCCAATTTGCAGCTGTTGTTCTTCATCTCCGTCGCCACGACCGCGCCGCGCTGGCTCGTGAGTTTGGTTCGCCAATCTAGTGCACCTCCGCTGCCTTGAGCTTTGTGATCAAATTCATTCAATGCTTTGAGGGTTAGGTATTGGTCCTCCCCACTGATGTTGTTCTTGACGACAGCATCGATCTCCGTTCGCACGATGAGATGTAGGGGGTCTTCGTCTTTCTCGAGGGAGAGATCGAAGCGGCGGTATTTGTATGCTTTAGAGGCTAAAGGCTCCGTCTCTTCTGTGGGGTTATAGAAAGGGTTCTCGTGCGACATTTCCAGCCTCGACGTCTCGCTCTCCATGACTATCTGGTTGGCGAAGTTATGATTGATGAAGCCAGCTTCTAACGCTAACGCTTGAGGGAAATTGATGCTGTCTTTGTTACCTTCGGACTGTTCGAGGGGAGCATCCGCTGCGTTTTCGTTCACGGAAATCATGTCCAGAGATGACCCTCCGCGCTTGTCAAGATAGATCTTGTTTCCCAATCGTGTGATGACCAGATCCCAGCTGTAGACGGAACGAGGGGCACACATGAGCATAGAGAGAATGTTGTCGGTTGCAAAGATCATGGCCTCGTCCTTGTCGGCGAGATCCTGTATTATTGGGTCAGAGGAAGTGGTGACATCGTAAATCGCACGGTCCACAACGTTGAGTTTCCGTTCTGTGTTCTTGACAGGAGGCTTGTCGTATGTGCGATCATAGTAGTAGAGAAAGCCATAGCTGTCGATGTCCTCCACGTCATGCATCTCAAGGTTCAGCTTCAGCAGCCTTGCGAAATCAATCTCTTCCAGCATAGTCCACTCCGGCCTGACGTTGATCGACGAGTCCCGGTTGCGTTGCGGCTTGTCATAATCTTTCCACCCAGATCGACGACCACCACGGCCTCCTCTACCACCTCGCTGGTCATACCCATAGCCCTGCTGTCCGCCACGCCCACCCACTCGAGCATTCTGGTAGTTTGCTCGGCCGCCTCTCTGATCACGGCCGCCGCGCCCTCTACCACGGAAGGTAGTAGTACCGCCACGTCCGAAGATGCGAGTCTTGGTTGAGGTTCTGGTATTGTCAACGACGGAGAAGGAGGATTCGTCTTCGGCTACTTGGACCGCGAAAAGGGAAGAGGTGCCAGCGCCGTAGACTTGCTGGTCTGATCCTTGTTTCAGCTGAGATCCTCTGAAATCTTGTATTTCCACACTTACCCCTGTAGTTCCTGTTGTATTGCTGTCTACCACCTCGCCCGTCTCTATCTTTGCCTTCAGACGTCCAGTCTGCCATACGCCCCAATTTGTCGCCCTTCGAGTATGGGGCATACGGTACACCGTCGACTAGTGCATCTGTAGTGGTTGGTGGACCCCATGCCTCATCAGACGGCAAAGCGGTCACAATGTCTGATAGCGAGATAGGCATTATTGAGGTCGATGCTGAGCGGTATGAAGAAAGAAGGTGATATCAAAAAGTTCCCGGCTCGCGTGGGGGTCGTCTAGCCCTAATACTAAACTCTGTTTGACGTATCTGATTTTCTATGCACCAAACCCCTCGAACCCTTCGTCTCTCAACCATCTGCATTGGCTATAGATATTCGAGTTCAACATGGACGAGTCTCAATAGGAACTCTAGCGATTACGCTGGATCATTTGCGTAGTGGATTGATATCGCTGCCATTACAAAACACTGTCGTCTGGCCGTGCTTGAGTTTACCAGTCTTGCCACTCGGTGGAGAACGCAAGCGGGAAATGCGATACAAATCATCCATCCTCCTACTTACCACCCGGTAGCATGCCAGGAGCAGTAAGCTCTGTGCTCCTCTACTCCTAATCGACGCCAATGTAAACTGAGCCCTCCTCGCCGACTGAGCCTAGCCTAAACTTCCAACACTCCAAACTCGCCATGTAAGCCCTCCAAACAAGCCCCCACGAAGTCGCTAATCCTCCCCAGGGTCGTCTACTCCCTGATCATCATAAACAAAGCCGGCGGTCTAGTCTACAACCGCGACTTCAACAACACCCTCAACAAAGTCTCAGTCAACGACCTGCTCGTCCTCGCCGGCACCTTCCACGGGTAACGTTCCCCCTCCCACCCCCCCCTCCTCCCCCCTTCCAAAAATCGCCCATACGCCACGAGTAGCTGACCACCCCCCCACAGCGTCCACGCAATAACCAAATCCCTCACCCCCGCCTCCCTCGCCATCCCCTCCTCCCAACGCACCGGGATCGAAGTCCTCGAAACGTCCACCTTCCGCCTCAGCTGTTTCCAGACGTTCACGGGCATCAAGTTCCTCTTGTTCACGGAACCGCAGCAGCCGAATGTGGATACCATTGTAAGGAAGGTGTATGAGCTGTACGCGGATTATGTGACGAAGAATCCGTTTTATCAGTTGGAGATGCCGATACGGTGCGAGGGGTTTGAGCGGCGTTTGTTGAGTTATATGAGGGCGAAGTAGGAGGGGCGTGTGGAGGAGGAGGAGGGGGTTTGGGGGGTTAGTGGGCTTCTATTAAGGAGGGTGGGAAGGTGATGAGACGGCCTAATGAGGGGGATGGAGGGTTGCAGGACGGGATGATGGGAGATTGCCTTAGAAAGAGATGTGCATGCTCTTCGAGATGGAATCTCAGCTACTCCTAGGAATTCCCATTGAAGGCCCTATGTGTCTTCTCTCACGGCTCTCCGTCTTCTCACTGGTGTGTCTGAACGAACATGCACGCGAGATGATTGATTGTCTGGCCGACACATGGGGAGATGGGGGAAGGTGGAAGACGGGTTTTAGATTCTCATGTACAGCAATAGCAACAGTACTCTACCCCACTAGCATAGCAGCCTATCACCCACATCCACATCATCCCATTCCCTTCCCCATTCCCATTTCCGCAGCCAGCCACAATAACTCGCCGCCTCTTCCTTTAGCACATCCGCCACCGCAACCCACCGCGGCCCGAGTCCTGAAAATGCAACCGCCAACGCCAGCTTGGTTCCCCAGCGGCAAGATACATCGTAAGGTCCCAACGCAATTGTACACCGCTTCCAGCCCAATGAAACGCCATGGAAGAAGAACGCCGAGCGCCATGCGCTAAATCCCGGATCCCGTGGTGAAATAGTGGAGGGCACGCTATTGCAGAAGATGATTGGGGATGATAAAGGAGATGGTGGGGAGTGTAGTGTACATATGGACAAGTCTCATGCTTCATCACAACAACAAAAGGGAAGGGGGGAAATATAAAACACATTCAGCCCAGGAACCAGAGTCCCACGTATAAACCCCTCACTCCTTCAGCCCCCCCTCATCCCGGGCTGCAGGCATAGGTGCACTCGCAGGGGCCTTGGGCGTGGCATCCATATCCACAATGCGGACCTCACTCCCCTTGGCTTCCTTCGGAAAAATCTCCGGCGGCTCAATACCCGCATGCTCGTGCACATCTTTCATCTCGACATCAGGGTACGACGTGACCGTCGCACTCGGCGCATCATCCGCACCGCCAGAAGTGACGCTGCCGCGGCTGTTCGTCCGCATCATTTCCGTGCCCAGTTTGGAGCCACGGATGATCTTGCCCTGTGGGCTACGGGCACGGACTTGGACGTCGCCCAGTTCCTCGTCTTCGTCGTCGCCGGACTCGGCGCACTCGTGGCGGTTCTTCTTGAGGTCCTCGCGTTTGGCTTTGACGGCTTCGACGCTGCGTTGTTTGCGGGGCGTGTGGAGATCGAGGGGGGTGGGAGCGGAGTTTTGGTGGATGAGGTGCGGGAGGCCAGGATGGATGAAGTCGGTTTTGAGGGGATTCGGTTCTTTGATGATGCCGAGGCCGTTGTCTGTTTGGGGCCAGTCGTCAGATTGGCGGCCGATGATCAGCGGAATGTCCTCTGTGTTTGTGGAGTCGGTATCGCCGAAAAAGGAAGAGCCGATAGAGTGCTCGCGGGAGGGGCGTTTGTAAATGTTCGCAAAGGGGCCCGAGGATTGCGAGCTAGGGCTGTCTTCTGTGTTGCGTGATTCTTGGCGGAGGCCTGAGGGGACAACATTTTGTTGGGGCTGAGGTTGGGGGGTGTAGCCTGGAGGGGGGGGTTTCCATTGGCATAGGTTTTCTAGGGCTTCGGTGATTTTTTCGACTGTTGCGGGTTTTTCGATTAGTGAGTCGAAGTGGTGAGTTTGTGGTAGCTCTTTCAGGTATCCTGTGACGGCAATGATGGGCGTCTGTGTGTTGGCGCTTTTCGTATCTCGAATCATCCGTGCTACATCAGCGCCATTGATTTGCGGCAATTTGAACTCCATCATGATGATATCGAACTGTACTTCGCTCATTGCATATCTAGCTGCTTCGGTGCCGTTGGTGACGGTGATGGTGCGACACTTCAGCTTTTCCAATAATCTCTCCATGACCAAGCGCGAGACAGGATGGTCTTCGCAGATTAGCACATCCAAAGGACGGAATGAGGGTCCATCAGTGAGCAAGATCTGGGACATTCTCCTCGAACTTTGCCTTCGTCTTTGCACCCGAAGAAGAGCTTTTGCACGTGGGTCTTCGTTGTCGGACGATGATGGAGATACATCAAAGACTTGACTTTGGCGTTTGTGATGAGTGAAAGACTTGGGCTGAGCCACATCTCCTTCTTGAGATCCCACGGTTTGTGAACGGTTCCTTGAGGACGGTATGTGCATGCTGTGAGGTCGTGTCGAAGCTGGCGTCTTCTCTGGGGATGAGATGAGCATATTCATTGAGTTTCTGTTCGTCTTGATGGGTGAAGATGCGGCAGATGTGCCAGAAATGATACTATTTCCCACGGGCAGTTTGGGTGGCTCGAAGAAACTGCCAGGTAGAAGAGACGCACTCGACTGGTGCGAAAGAGTTGACGAGGTACTGGACGTCTTCCTCCGTTCATGATTCTGACCAGTAGAGAACGATACCAGTGGAGAAGATGGCTGAGATGTTCGATTGGGCGATGCGTTTGTCTGGTTAAGACTCGAAGGAGACGCAGGACGTTTGGGTCCTTTATTGGCAGACATAGTCCGTTTCAGCGGCATAGGTAGCAATGGACTACCTTCGAGAGAAGGCGCGGTAGAGGTCGTAGATGAGGACTGACTGGGCCCAGAAGTCTTTGCCTGTTTTTGTGCAGCTTCAACGCGCATCTTTTGCAGCAATTCTTTGTTGGCCTTCTCTAGCACTGGCAAGTTTTTGAACGCAAAGTTGCCAAAGTCATCCGCTGCTACCGGCTCACTCAATCTCCTGCTTCGACTGTCCCGGACGTGGGGAGGAATGTGAAGTGGCATGAGACCTCGTTTCATCGAGTTGACTTGGGATCGTACGCGTGAAAGAGCATCGTGGGGTCGGTCTAGATAGTCTGCGCCTGGTGTGACAATAGGAGACGTGTTCTGGTCTTCCATCTCTTCGGTAAAGGTCTGCAGAGTGGCTCCTCTGGCATCGAAGTATTCCGTATCTTCAGGGTTCTCGGGTGCAGGGACAAACGAGGCCTCGTCTTCAAGTAGCGTCTCCCAATTGACACCGCTGAACCATGGATGTGCACAGACCTCTTCGCCTCCAGTCGCGAATTTCTCCTCCATATTCGAGCCAAGTCGCTCCTTTGGATTCACGGTCATTAGCCGCGACATGATATCCTTTGCCTCTGATGAAACACTGACTTCGTCTTCCCCGGGCCAGTGAATATTGCGAGCCAGAATATTCTCAAACACCTTCTCGGGTGTATCACCATGAAATGGTGGATAGCCGTAGAGAAATTCAAACAAGATGCAGCCCATCGACCACCAATCGCTCATTTCATCTTGTCCCAGGCCATTGATGGTCTCCGGTGCTAAATAATCGGGAGTCCCAACGAATCTTCGATTCTGATCATCTGGATCAAACAGGGCCATCGGTGGAGGGAGCATGCTTGAATGTGGTGGTGTGTCAGGCTGACCAGCGCTCTGGTTGCTGATAGTTGGCCGCAATGCATAAGGGTCAGGAGATGCACCACCATCACTGTGAGTCTCTTCCTCTATAGGTGCTCCTCGTTGCGAACTATCATCGTTCAAAGAGAAGTTTCGGAACAGATGGTTGAAAGAATCGCTGTTGCCGCTATCGCTTCGATACCCTGACTTTCGTCTTGAGTGCTCGCGGCCCAGAACAGTCTCGCGGTTTAGATTAAAGTAAGAAGGCTGGCCCAATGAGCCTGCCAGGTCGGGCGTCATCACTGGCGTTGATTGTGGCGAATGGCCTCCCTGTAGATCGAACGACGCAGACCGAGAGGATCCAAGAGAAGTGGTCCGGGCGAATGGACCGAATTTGAAAAGATCTGGTGTGGAATCATCTGGACTCTTCAGCGCTCGTTTCTGACGCCCAATTAGACCCATGCGAGACAATCCGAAATCCGTAAGCTTCAAATGCCCTTTTTGATCAATGAGGAAATTGTCCGGCTTCAGATCACGATGCACGATGCCTCGGCTGTGAAGATGTTGTACTCCAAGTACCACCTCCGCAAGGTACTTCTTGGCCCAGTCCTCTGGTAGTCCACCGAGCACCTTGACCAGGGAAGCGCAGTCTCCACCATTGAGGTACTCCATGACAAGAAACAAGTAGTCTTTGCTAGAGAACGTCCAGTAAAGCTTAGCGACGAAATCGCTTTCGCCCTGCCACATCATGATTGCTCTCTCAGCTTTGACATTAGTAACCTGATTTTTGGCCACCATGTCTGCTTTCCTCAACACTTTGATTGCAAAGTAGTCTCCTGTTGATTTCTTTTTGGATAGATAAACGCTGCCAAATGCACCCTTACTGATAGGCTTGATGATCTCGAAATCCTTGATCGACGTTGGAACCGCTCGTGCTGGTGGCTGGCTCAGAGAATTGAGTCTGGGCGAGACCGGAGGCTTTCCTAAATCTACAGTAGACGAAGCTGCAGAGGACTGACGGCGATGTCGGATAGGTGCTGTGGATGGAGACGATGTTTCCGTACTCGACAGTGGAGGAGACGTCACTGGAGACGGTAGTGAGGGCATCACCTCAAGGGCTGGAAGTCGTGGCTTTGGTATCCGAAGTGGCGATGATGGCGCGACGCCTGTTCTAGCCGGAGATGGTTGACGACCCGGCGAAGGCATATTGGGCAGTCTCAGACTTCTGCGCTTCCTTTCACCTGAACTTGCAGACCTGGCAAGGGCAAGATCGGAGCTTGGAGACTCTGTTCGCCTGCTACCAATAATCATTGAACGAGACATATTCGTATCACTGTCTACACCGACATCGCTTTCGGCTAGTATAGAGGTACGCTTATTGACCGAGTCAGACCTGCCGATGCCTAACGGCCCAATGCTTTGCCTATGAGATCGAGGCGTTGGACACTCCACAGGACTAGCAGATCTGGACGACGTAGCGACTGAGGACTGCCTCCTATCGAGTGATGATGCGAGAGAATGGTCGGAAACGTTGCGTAAGGCGGAGGCCATCGATGAAGGTCCTTCATACAGACCCGTCGATGGGGCCTCTTGAGCAGCAGGAGTCTCTTCTTCTTCCTCGTCCTCTGAGGCAGAGGATGAGTCACTCAAATGCCCAGCTTTGATACTGGAAGCTTTCTTAACAGCGGCATCTATGCAGTCGAGGACAAGATTATGGAACTCAACGCGAATACGTTCTGTATATTCAAGGATCTCTCGATGGCGAAGCACTGCGTCCACCTTCGCCTGGGCAAGTCTTTCGGTGTCAGAAATCAGCAAAGCGAGGCCCTGTTCGTGCTCCGAGGTAGCGACGCTCGGTGTTTGCCAACCCTGGACTTGGGATATTCGAGACTCTGATTGAGGTGACTGGCTTCTGAATTGTTCATCTTGCCCCTCCTTGCTGGGCTTAATCATCGGCATGCTGATATCCAAGGCTGTATCGCAGAGATCGACGAGTAAAGTGACGATCTTCGGCAAAGGACGGCGCACAGCAAACGACTTTGAGCGTAGATGGCCTAATCCTGAAGAGGACGAGTCTCGCGATTTGGGAGGAGTTCCAGGAGTCGCTCTACCTGAGTCCGTGCCTGGCGAACTATTTGAAGAACCGATGGATAAGCCCTTGTACTCGGCGTGCGCTGCCAATGAATTCGACATTTCCCCAGAAACGGGTCTGCCTCGACGAGTATCAGGGTCAAGAGCGTCCAAGACTTTGACAATGGCGGGGCGATGTTCCGTGAGGGCATCCTGGGCATGTGTGACCTCTGATTCAGCACGATACTCCTGAGTGCATCCTTCAGTGTGTTTCTCAAACCACCATGGCGTGATCTGACGCTCGCAGATTCGACACATGACTGGTAGTGGAGGAGGATGGTTTGCTGGGTCCTTAGCTCCAGTCTCCGCTAGAGATGTCAGATACTGGGCGAGCATCTCCGCTCCCACCCCCAGGGAATCCACCAGCATCTCGGGAAGGTCGATTGTCACTTCTTTTGGTGGGGTAGATGGCCGTAGCATCCACATCGTCTATGAACAGTAAGCAGGGCATTCATGAAGGTGTAGGCAGGTTGGTCGTACATGGCCGTCCCCTCCCGTAGATCGATCGTAGACCATGATGCCTTGGCCCTTCAAATTTATAACCTGCTCCTCCTCTAAATCGTCTTGTTCCATACCTTCTGCTCCTTCAGACTCCTCAATCTTACCGCGTTCCTGCTTGAGCACCGATAGAGGACCCATCCGGAGTCTGAAACGAATAATCCTGCTCTTGGAATCATCCTGCTTCATGGCCGCAATCACATCGGCGAACGCATCTTCGTTGGACAACAGAAGATCCGCTATGGGTTTCCCCTTGACAGACTCGACCGGTGTCCCCACAACATCCTTCCATGACGGACTGACCCATCGTATCGTCCCGTCTAGCCCGAGGTCGAGAATGACGTTGAGGGATTGTTCAGCAGCAGCTTTCAGATCCTCGCGCTCAGCACGCATATCCATGCTGACTGTCCGTTCCATGGGAGCACGAACGGTGGCATCTTCGTTTTGCAGAGCTTTGACAGCTGGTGGGGTGAGGAAGCGCTGGTTGGCATTATCGGTTGCGGCCATTGTTCCTCGAAGGATTGTGTTGAGTGGCCACTCTGGCAGTGAGCCCCGGAGGGCTTCGTGACTGACGCTCCAGAACGAGCAATATAGGTATCAGAAGTTATGGGGCATGTTGGTGGCACGTTGCGGGAATCATGCTACTTCATGGTGACCCCGCCCATTGGCGATGCGGAACGAGGGTGATACTTGCATAGGTCCTTGGAAGCGGAGTTGGGACAAAGCGAGGGTGCTGTTTACCACGGCAATGGCTCAATGTGGCCGCCGGTGCGTCATTGCTATTCAACATTGACGACGACAACGAGCATGGCTTGAAGGGCACACAAGTAGAGGAAATAATAAATTCCCGTTGACCAGATTGTCTGGAAGAAGCGGTGTTTGCGTTTGGGGACTTTCGAAACCGCGCGCCGTCTATTCTTGCTCCCCTCGTCCCACCCACGTACTGAGCGCCATGGCTCTGGGAGGGGTTGTGCCTAGTGCCTACCTAGAAAGCCGCTCTCTCTAGGGCACTCTAGCAGTCTCCAGGCGGAAGTCTATTCCCACTGTTTCTGACACACCCACTGTGTCAAATTCCCAACATGAGGGGGCGCAAGTATCAGGACATTATATGTGTACTCAGTAGCAAATACTCAGCGTATATAACCATCGTCCTCGTCTTTTCAATCATCACAGCCTAATGTGTGTTTGACGCTCCATGACGCAGGTCGTCTCGTGCAGCCCAGATTTTGCCAAGTGCCTTTTCAAGCTAGCCAGTATCACCGCAGAGACGTGCGAAGCAAACAACGCACGCACGGGGAAACCCTTTTCCCAGGGCACCACAGGGGGTCAGTCTGACGCAACGGCACATCTCCCAAACCCCCTACCCGACCCTCTGACCCTCGATCAACCCTCTACATAAATAGCATAGATAGCTACTTACAGTATCTACCGCAACACTACCTCCATACTCCGTACCTTATTTACAACAAGCCACCTCACCGCCCTCGTGACATCCTCCCACCAGATCGCCTCAAAAAATCCGCCTCCCAAACTCAGTAAACACTTCCTGGTGTTTCCACAGGCTAAGATAGATAGCCTCCTGCCTATCCGGCACTACTGCAGCTGGTACAGTACGCGCTGCGTCGTACCCAAGAAAATTGGGGTTTGGTTTCCTCTAGTAAGGTAGGGTACACATCTACAGTATGCTGTCTGTGGGGTAGAAGGGTTCTTAGTCGCTCCAGGACATTGGGAATCGGGGTCCTCAGCCTACATCGAGGAGGGAAGCATTTCAGTTACGAGTGACGTCCTGGTTTGGGAAATGGTCATGTGAGCTGAGAAACTGCATACGAGGGATGCCAATCGTGATTGAACTTACATCATATTGCCGGGCGGATGGTTTGCACCTTATGATAATAAGAGTTTGCGTAGGTGATATAAGCTGTATGGGATCTGTGGAGCAGAGGTGTCATGCCGAAACCCCCTATATATAATTTATCCACTTCTCGCACAGAGCTTTTATACAATAACCTCATATCATACATTCGCCCCCTTCGACATCAAACCACAGCGTTATTGCCCCTTCTTCTCCTTCTCCACTTCCGCCTCCCTCCCCTCCTCCTTCTTCCTCTCCAAGTACCACCCCACAGTCTTCTCCACCGCCTCCTCCATCCCCCAAACTGGCTCGTACCCCAGAACCTTCCTCGCCTTATCAATATTAAAATACCTAGTCATGCAACTATACTTGACCTTCTTCCGCGTCAAATTCGGGGTCCGACCACCCGCAAGCCAGAACCCCCACTCAATCAACGTCGCCAGCAGAAGCCCCGTGTCCTTTTGAATGACCCAGATCTGCTCTTTCGTAGTCGTATCACCTGCAGCACGCCATAGCATGCGCGCAAAGTCCCAGAAATAGATCGGTTGCCCATTGGTGATGAAGAAGGCTTCGCCGTCCACGCGCTCGTGGTCGAGGGGCTCGACACCCAAATTATGCGTATGCAGGAGCGCAATGGCGCCGAGGATGTGTGCGTATGCGACGTTGCCCACGTAGGTGAAATCGAACATGTTGTCGTTCTCACCAAGCTGGAATTTGGTCTGCCCTTTCCAATACGCGTTCAGCATGTTCGCTGCGAGCTGCACGTCCCCCTCTCCGAATATACCAGCGGGCCGGAGGGCGACCGTGAGCATGGAGCCATGCTTGCGGTTGGCAGCTAGGACGACTTGTTCCGCAAGGGCTTTGGTTTCGCTGTAGTATTCTTGCTGGACGGGCGAGAATAGGACAGGGTATCGCTCGTCTGCGTTGATGAGGTCGGACACGCTGTCGTGGACGACGGAGCTCGAGGATGTGTAGACGAAGGCTTTGACCGTGCCAACCTCTCCAGCGCATGCGATCAGGGTCTTGGTGCCCTCGACGTTGACTTTGTGGTATAGGTCGTGGGTTGCATTCTTTGCGGTGTTGCTAACACCCGAGTCGAAGATTGTAGGAGAGGCTGTGTGTATTATGATTTGTGGTTTGACTTCTTCGAGGACTTTGCGGACAGCAGGGGGGCTTGTTATGTCGGCGGAATGGTAGGAGACGTCATCGAAGCGGTTGTTGTTGGTACGAAGGTCCAGGACGGAGAGGGTACAGTTATAGGAGGTTTGGAGTTGGCGGACAATATGGTGACCTAGGAACCCACAGCCACCGATGACCAGAACAGAGCCGAGAGCTTGCTTGGAGGCGGTTTTGGTGTTCATAATTGGAGCCCTGGTGCCAGCCGGAGATGGTCAATCGATCACTTGGGCTGGAGGGAGAGCATCTGCACGGCAGTAAATTTTGTCGGCTGGGCACCTGAAGGACTTTCGATATGTAAGTCTGATCCTGGGAGTTTTGATCGCTTTGACCTCTTTCTTTTCAATTTGATTGTTGCTTGTATAGTCTCTGAGCTTGCGCGTGTGAGCAAGACAAATGTCTCAGTTTACTTGTAGAATCTGACTGACGATAATTCAGACGCTAGCAAAACCGAAATTCGACCCCTCGGACTTTCAGGATTTCAATCTTTGGCTTGTGGAGTGTACCTAAATCGAGAAGAGATCCAAGATATTACACTTGCGCTTTCTACATAGCCTATGTTATACAACAAAATATGACTTATCCCAATTGATATGAGATAGTATAGAATGCGTCTCGATATAAGTCCCTTCCCCACACTTCGCTACTGATTATTTTCAGCACCAGTCGCACAAAGGGACTGCAACTCCACATCTCCGAAGATGTCGACTTCAGCCAGCTCTGGCGCAACTGCTAGAGCCAGTGCAGTCAAGCCGTCAATGATGGCGTCACAAATGAACAAGTCAAAGAGGTTCTCGGGAGCTTTATCGAGCACCCAGCTGATGCCGATGTCTGCATGGTTTGCATGTGGGTCTGTAATTTTCCCGAGCACGACACCTTGTAGATCTGCTCAGCCATGGGAGGGATCGAGTTTGAAGGGTGTGTATATTGGACTTACTAATGTGGTCAGGTCCCGCGCATAGGTCCACGTGGCTTGACTTTCAGATTAGCATTCCATTGCTTTGAGGAGGACAGGGAGGAAGCTGCGAGAGTGAGGGAACGATGTCTAAGGATCTCCCATGACATGTCTCTCTGACCGTCGGAGAGAACAGGAGCGTGATACTTGCAATGTACAAGGGGCATGATGTTGGGGAGTTCGCTTCTCCGGTGCTCCAACTGTGAACGGAAGATCCCTCTTCACCGGCCCTGTGCCGCACATGACCGAATACGCTTTCTCTGGTTGACCCTGATAAGGCACGCTCTTGCAGGACTTCGCATCAGCTTGTTGCCAGGACGCCACTGCTGCAGTGAGCATCTGATCTCTCTCCTTCGGACTGTTATAATTACTGTCCGAGATCGTGAAATTCAGTTCTCCCTTGTCGGGTCGTGCATCAAGGGTGAGCGAGGCTACCTTGTCGATCTCCGCATCACCCTTCGATGAGTTGCACTCGCCTGCGTTGTCGGGACAAAGCGCCTGGAGCTTCATATACATAGCATTGCGCAGATCAGTCCCGTTGTTCTTGCTGTTCTCGTCGCCCAGGGGGACTGAATTATTGGAGAGGAAGACGTTGAGCGTGGGAGTTGGGGTACAGCCTCCGACGGAAGTGCAGGTGGGTGTGTCCGCGATGCCGCCAACGAGTGTACATGCTTGACAGTTGCTGGTCCATGCCTGTTGTTGTCTTGAGATCGGGTTCGAAACACTAGAGGATGGCATTGCGGTGTAAGCGCAACTTTGAGAGTCATTGGTAGGAGAAGCGACCGTGAGTAGCGGGAGTTTTGTTGAGCCACAGGTACAACCTTCAACATTGATCCCCTGGCCTGGGTCTTGGTTTTGAAGTGAGCATAAAGGCATTGAAGGGCCAGCTGTTGTGGCAGGCGGTGCCTTGGTTGTCCGAGCACCTGTCTTGTATGCTGTGGTGCTAGTATTGTAGGCTGCGGTGGCCCCGCTGTTTGCTGGAAGGCAAGCATCTGAGACGTTTTGTCGCTTGACAAATGGATATCTTGCGTTCAGCTGCCTCCTGATAAATCGTGGAGACTTGCCATATTTGCTATGGTACTCCATGACTTCTTATTCGGCGTCGCTGACCCTTCTTGGCATGTCTCCAGTGTTAACAGCTGGCAAGTTCCTGAATTCAAACAGTGGGACCGCTGGGGTGGTGTGTAGGATATATTCCAGTCTGTTCCCCAAGGCGCCGATTGAGCTGTCAACTGTACGGTCAAGTATGGTCAGTCGATCTGGCGAATTGCCATTTTCCATGCTCTCTAGCCAATCCTGCACCGTGCAGGAGTCCGACTTCCCCGCGGATTCAACTTGGAAAGTTAGCTGATCCATGTGATTGTTTGGCTGCAGGTCGTTGAGCGTTCCTCCGCAGAAGACTGTATCGATACTATTACAATTGTCAGCTCGGTACAATCCGAGTTCGTTAAGCGAATACAACGGACCTGACACTACCGTCATTATTCTCGTAGCAGGCCAGAATCTTCACGAGATTATAAAGTGGGCCGCGAATTGCGGGCTTAACCCTGGTTGTAGATGGTGGTGAAGTCGATTCGAGGCATAATTGGCGTCAAGAGTTTGGGGCTTTCGTCTTCGACTTGAGGTGCAGCTACTTTGGCGTATGAGACAATCAAAGAGAGGAATCCAAGTACATCGTTCGTGACATCGGCAGGTGACATGTTGTTTGGCTTGGTCTGGAAGAACCCCTTCCTTACGAATGTCATTTTACCCCTTCTGTCCTTGGCTGGGAGCAAGGAAGAGGGTTCGCCAGACTTTGCTTGCGAAAACAGGTCGCTGATAGCTTCTAAGGGCATTGGCGCGGTGACTTGTGGAACCCCCCGGAATTTGCTAACTTCACCAGCTCCTTCTACCAAGTAAAATCTCCAATCATTGACCGTACTGTGTGCGATAATTATGCTTATGCCCTTTGACGGATCCCACGAGTTCTGCGAAATTGAATCAGTATAAGCTCAGAGGATCAGCATGACAAGTGTAATTTTACGATATCTGCTGCGACCTCAGTCGCTGCTTCTTCCGCTTTACCCGTCCCAAGCTTGATGGTTTTGCCGTCCAAGATATACTCCCCATTGAGCTGCTTTACATCACCAAAAGTGTCGGCTGTAAGTTGCCAATTGCTCCCTTCCCGATCGTTGACAATTTTCCTTTTAGCTCGTCTCTAATCTTCTTAGCAATTAATATGGACTCAAACCTGAGCTGGAACGTTTCGAACTCAACCCCAATTCCGGGCGATTGATCGTCTGTCGGACCGTCTAAGGTAGGCGCTTCGTTGCTTATGTTGTCGTCGTCACACGAGCCGGCCCGTCGATAGACGTCGGATGTCAAGATGTTGAATGGTAGAGACAGAAGATATGGAAGGAAGAGGCCAGCTTGCCTTGGGGAAAGTTTAAAGAAATAGATGCGGATGTTGGGTATGTTCTGGCTACGGGGAAAGGACTGGAAGGAGACACTGTAGTATTCTGCTCGCAGAGAAAGCTTCTTAAATACTGCGCGTTTCGAGTGAGATGTGTACTCAACATGTACAAAGAGATCTGCCCTAGACCCATGGAGAGATCCTTCTGGCAAGGCCTCATCCTACTTGAAGCAGGGTGGGTCTCACCTATGTACAGACACCACTCCTACCAACGAAACAGATTCCTTTGGAGAGCCAGCAAGCGTATCCCTTGCCAAGGTAGACACTGCCAAAACATAGCAGGTTGCAATATTAACCCATGATCCAGTCTGGAGCCTAGGCTTACGTCACTCTGTCATTCTATAGAACTGGAAGAGAAGGCTCAGAGGTATCATGCCGGTGAATAGAGATTGAGGCTTTGCCACAGTTGGGGTACGACAATGCAACGGAAAGCGGCTATGACATCCAGCTTCTTGGCCGTTTCATGGTGTGTAGCGACATGTTTGCGGCGGCAATGGGCGCACGAGATTCGTCCAGGCTAGCGAGGGACATTAGCCATAATCATAGAGGAGGTATGAGTGGAGTTCGGGCTTAGGTGATGGTGTGATGACGGAGGTTTTGTGATCTTCGGACCTAGATGTTTCAAACAACACTTGATTTGATACCCTATACTCTGCAAGCAAGTGATTGAGCACGCAGAGAAGTAGGCTTTTCATGCAAAGAAAGTAGAACACAAAACAGTTCACGCCATGTTCCTGCCTGGCCGTTAGGCCCTGAATGCGGTCCATGCTGCTGGTATGATGCATGTTGCGTTTGACGTGGCGCCCGAAACGCGGCCCATCCTGCTTCTATGATACAGGAAGGTAGCACAGCATAACGGCTGGGACGTTGGATAACCCCCAGAAACACAGCGCCTACGGGTCTCGATTGGTCAGAATTACCTGTGACTCATCAAGATCCAAGTACCTATTCTACACATTGAACGAGCATTATTGTCAATGTTGGCTTCTGATTTTAGTGGTCCATTATGCTAGGTACCTTAAGGCACACATTGTGTCAGCCGTAAATATAAGCCCAAATACAGCACTCTAAGTGCGTGCGCATTTTTAGTGGATTTGTGGTGCAAATTATATCCAACACATTGCGTTTCACATAGCGCCCTTGACCAGCGCTCGACCACCTAGCGCCCCGTATTGCTGCGCGTCGAATCCGCCCAGCCTGGCCGGGGCCCATCCTGCATATCATTATACACAATGGGTTTGACTTGACATCAGCTGATATTAATAATACTTCCGGGTCTGCTTCAAATCGTCCTAGGCAACATCCAAAGCATTGCGTGACCAGGCTCAGAGCCCCTTATTTATGGGGAAGCTGTACTACTTCCCATCATAAGGTCCACAGCCCTCACGGACAGCTCGATGTACCATCACAGATAAATGTCACCAAGGTTTCAGACCCTTTTGTCCAGACGATGTATAACAGCTACGATCTGTCGCTGGTGCCGGCAGAGCTGATGACGAAGATCTATGGCGCACTTCCTTCATTTCATGATGTGTTCGCCCTGGCAGCAACTTGTCGTCCACTCAGACAAATTTTCATAATGAAAGCCTCTCCGATCTACCGTCATGTCGCCCCGAAATGCATCCCTTGCGAGCGCTACGCTCGTAGGCTTCTTGCGGACCAAGGTGGACCAGCAATACACTGTCCTATCCTATCCGCAGGAGATGTCCGCTCCGTGGTCCAGAACTCCTGTGTAGTAGGGAAGGCAATCCTCCAATTTGAGAAAGAGATTGTTTTCAACGTCAAGAGAGGTTCTGCGCACGGCCAAGACATTTGAGTAGTGCTGACTACCCATTTTCCAGCCCGTGGCTGTCAAACTCAAACGTTCTGCGGCCCTGGAGGGCGTCGACATCCGCCACACCTCACAAAGACTGAACGCCCACGTTTCATTCGTTCCTATTATCAGGTCTGGGGCATATTGAGATTGGACACCACTAAGTGGCAACCGAGACTCGAGACTATGACAATGAAACAACTGCACCATCTGTACGAGATAACCGGACTTACGCATAACATCGGTGGTGAAGAGGTGCTTCCGCCAACTTATGGCGAGGTTTACTGGAGCGAAAACATTATCATGTCAGCTTTCGTCGACCCTAAGAGCGTCTTGCTTTGGAGGACATGATCTTGAAGGAACTTGAACAGACCTACCAGCGTATCCACGGAGAGAAGTGTCATGATATGTCGGAGTATGCCATTCATGAAGGGTATTTGTCCTTCGTCGCCCTGTGGGACCATCAGCAGCCGCTCTTGAAGAATATTGTGTGTGGCATGCGATGGTCGTCAAGTGATTCGAATTATAAGCCATACCTTTGGACCGACAGCTCGGACGAATATGCATCGACTTGATGGCTTCCACGGCCAGGCTCAGTATTCTGGAATTTCCGTGATACTAGAGTAAGTGGGGACAGCCCAAGATCCAAGTCGACCCCAGCCAGCAGCGCCGTACGAAGTCTGAGTGAGCTAGGGACGTAAAAGGCTTGACTCCAGAGAGATCGAACGATTGGTAACGTGCAAGATAGCCAAAATGACGGAGACAGCAATAACGACATGCCAATTGTGAAGATGTAGCGCTGTGAGACTGATTTTTCTAAACTGATTGATATGACTCGGGTTGCGTAACCATCGTCACGGAGTATAATAACACACAACTTGTGTACTCCGCCAGATTCCTTCCAGCGGTCAAATCTTGTTTAACTACTTCCTCTCACCGGCAATTTCCTGCGATTCGATCAATACCTACCGTGAAGTCACAGGTGGATAGGGTCCTGATAGGCTGCTTTGGCTAATAATGCGTACAACGTTCTAGCGTCTTACTGCAACCGCGCATCATTCGAAGTGCACGATCCTGCATTGCTCAGACAGCAAATGGAAGGGTTGGGCTGCGCAGACGTACCTCTTGAGTAACTCGAAGTGTTTAAAAAATGAGCGCCCAAAGGGAAATTATACTTCTTGCTTCCGGCTCATTCTCGGCTATTGACATAGCAAGTTTGATCTACGCAGACAGACCTAAGCCCAATCGAGTGGTTTATTCGCCCCCAGCGTCGAGTCGGTCAATGTGAGGTGAGGCCCACTGCATTTCATAGTGTTGGAGAATGGCTGGGGCAGTCTCTCCAGCAGCACTAAGCCAAATCAGGTCTAGCGTATCGCAATCCTAGGATCACTCTCAGCCAGGCTGTATACCGAATAACAAGGGCTATACTCAGGGTATATCAGCTCTACTAAATACCTTATTATTTATAGGGCTTAAATTGATTAGCCAAGTATATAAATAAACTTATATTCCTAAGTAAATAAAATAATTAAAATCTTTTATAACGAATAGGTTATAAGCCCGGCTAGTATCTATATATTTATATAAGGAGAAAAAATATTCAAATTTTTAATTTATAAATATTATTATTTTATTTATCTTTATATCAAGCTATAGAAATAGTACGTAGGAAGGTAATTATCCTAAAGGGGATCTCTAATTATTATAATTAGGCCCCCGAAATATAAGTTATCTTTATTAAAGAAGGATCTTGGTTAACTATTAGCAAAAATAAAAATAATATTAATAATAATTTACCTTTAATAAATAAGAAGGCCTAGGTTATTATTATTTTAATATATAAATTATATATTAAGGACCTCTTTAATAGCGAAAAGAATATTATAAAAATATAAAGGTTTCTGAAGAATAAATTCCAAAAGAAGAATAATTATATTATATATATAGCTATTTAATACTTAATTAATATAAATTCTATTATTTTCAAAAATACTAGCGAATATATTAATTATTTATATTATTAGAATAATCGTTTAGCAATAATAACGCAAATTATAAATAAAATAATATTAACTTATTTATTCCTAAAAAATCTTCTAAATAAGATAAAGCTATATTAAATTTAAATTATTCAAATTATAAATAATATTAATAAGAATATTACTTTTAAGAAGATTATTAAGGTAATATTTGCTTATAATAAATAACAAAGTTAAAAAGGCTCCTCGAAAGCCCTAAAGATAAGGAACTTTAAAAAATAGGGGAAAATAAAAAGTAATAATAATAATAATAATAAAAAAGGAAATAATAAAAATATTAAACCGAAATACTCTTATTATAAAGGATCTTATATAAAGGAAAAATATTATTATTTAAATAGTAACTTCCGTCCTAATTAATAGAAGTTAAAAGATAAGAAACTCCTCCCTAAAGATAATAAAAAGAAACGAGATAAGTCTTAAGGATATATAGCCCTAAAATAATTATTAATTTTAAAAAGATATTAATAATACGATTAATACGCAAGGTATTTAGAAAATCAGATATTTATTTAGACTTAGGAGCTAAGATCTATATTTACTCTAAATAATAACGTTTTATTTCTTATTGTATATATAATTACCCTATTAATAAGATTAATAATATTATTATAATAGCAAAAAGGAAAGGCTTTATTATTATAATAATTAATAATAATAAAAAAGTTAAGTTAATAGATATATATTATATCTTAAAGAGTTAATATAATATTATTTTAATAACAAAGCTGGCTAAGAAGGGATATATAATATTATTTAAAGGAAAATTTTTTAATATTAGAGATAAAATAGGGAAAACGTTATTTTTAGGCTAAAAAATAGGTAATAATTATCTTATTCTCTAATTTCTCCTAAAATATTAAAAATATATTAGGAATATTAGAACAAAAAACGTTCTAGCCTTATAAAAGCTCTGATATATATATTTTAAGTATATTAAAATAACTTTAATAAAAAGTATAATAAAAGTAATTATTAAAATAGATATTAAGCAAAATAATAAATTTAAAAATATAATATTACCGGAATAGCAATACAAAGCCTATATTATAAGAAAATAATCTTATATTTTTAACTACGAGTTAATAAGGAATAAGCAAGCAATATTTCTAAATAAGTAATAATTTATAAATATTATTAAAGGTAGAAAGATTACTCTTATAAAAAGTAATACAAAATATATTTTAATATTTATTAATAAATATATTAATATAATAACTACTTATCTTTTTCCCCTACGAGAAATAGGCCTTATTAATAATCGTATTAAAAATTATATTAAGAAGAATAATATTAAGGAATATACTATTAATTATTTATATAAAAATAATATAAAAGAATTTATTAATTTGTAAGTACAAACAACTTTTAATTAGATTAGTATTTAATAGGAACTAATATTATTATATAGCCTTTATTAAAATAATATTATTAAGCAAAATAATTAAATATTATTTAAATAAGTTAGAATAGTATTATTTTATTCAGGATTAAGTAAAGATTTTTAGGAGGAAATTCTAAATTTTATAATATATATTAGGGAAAGGCTCTCTACGGCAATATTTAATAGAAAAATATTATATAAAAGATAAATTAGAAAGAAACCAGACGTTAGTTATATAAAGTTATTCAGATATATTTGCTAAGTATATAATAAAGATATTTATAAATAGAAACTTAAATTCCGAGGTATTAAGTATAGATTCTTAAGATTTAATAATAATTCTAATCAATATCAAGTATAGAATAAAAAGGCTAAAGGATTAAAGTTTTTAACTTATATTATCTTTGATAAAATAATATTAATAAAGATATACTTATTTAAGATAAAAAGTAATAAAAAAATTATTCCTAATATTCTTGATAAAATAAAGAATATATTAATAAATAAGTAATCCGCGAATATAGAAGCAAATATTCAAAACGTTAATATTAATAAGGAAGTTAGCCCTAGCTTTAATATATAAAACGGATTTAAGGAAACTAGTATTCAAAATATTAAACTTAATAAAGTAATTAACCTTAACTTTAATAAGCAAAATATTAAGTAAATATCAAATATAAAATTAAATAAAGAAATTATAATTTATATTAATAATATATTATCTTTATATAATAAATAAAGAATATTAGGAATATAACAAATATTTCCTTAAACTTATTAAAGGTTATTAGTATTATCAGAATATTAATTAAGATAGTTTATAAGACCTTATTTATTAATAAATTATTATAATCTCCAAAAAGGAGTAAGAGGGGGAGGATTTCCTTTTATATAAACTTTTTAAATAGTCAAAAATAAAAATATTACTCCTTTTAAAAATTAATAAGAAATACTCTCAAAACTAAATAAAAAATAATAGAAAATAATATTCTAGATAGAATTAAATATAATAAAATCTAAAGGGATATAAAAAATCAGGAAATTATTATTAGAATATAAAGTATTCCTAAGAAGATAGGTATTATTAATTAAGTTAAGTATTAAGGGCAAAATTGTTAAATATAAAGCTTAATAAATTGCTAAGGGCTTCGAATAAATAAAAGGAATAAACTATAATATTACTTTCTTATTAATTGTAAAAACTTTAAGTTAAAAAGTATTCTTAACTTTAAGAATAAAATATAATATAAAAATAGAATATTCCGATATCGATATTACTTTCCTAGAAATAACTCTTAAGAAAAAAATATAAATAAAATAGCTTTATAAATATATTAATAATATAAATAATATATATTATTTAAAAAAGGCCTTATATAATCTTAAACAATTATTTAGGGAATAAAGAGAAATATTAATAATAAAATTAAAGAGTTTTAGCTTTAAACGATTTTAAAAAGATAACTCTATTTTTATTAATAATAAAAAAATAATTATAATTATTTATATAAATAATCTATTAATATTTTTATATATAAAGAAGGCAATAAATAAGCTAAAAACTTAATTTAATAAAGAATTTAAATTAAAGTATTTAGGAGCTATTTCTTTTTATTTAAGAATAGAAATTTCAAGAAATCGTAATAATTATATAATAATTATTATTTAGAAGGGTTATATTGCCTAAATATTCAAACAATTAAAAATAAAAGATTATTATATTATTAAAAATATTATAAACAAGAATATAAAGCTGGAATAACTATTTCCTAAATATATTATTAATAAGAAATTGAAAAACGATTTTATATTTATTATTAAGGCTTTAAATTAAATAATTAAAATAAACTGGCCCGATATTAGTTTTATAATATATTATTTAAGTAAGTATTTCGTATAACTAATAAATAATTATTATATAATAGCAAAATAGGTAATAAGATATTTAATTAATATAATTAAGATCGGAATAATATTTAAGCTAAATTATATATATAACGAGATTTTCTAAATCTACTCTAACTCTTCTTAATATAATAATATTAATAATAATAAATTTATAATAAAATATCTTTTTAAATTAATTAATAGACCGGTTAATTAGAGATTTAAGCAGGAGCTAATTATAGCTATATTATTAATTAAAGCTGAATATATTATTATATTAAAAATATATAAAGAAATTATATATTTTAAGGATTTACTTTAAGAACTTAAATATAATAAAGGAAATATAAAAATTATAAAAATAAATTTAAATAATAAATTAATAATTAATTTAGCCAAAAACCCTATAATATACCCTAAGATAAAATATATATAACTTTGATATTATAAAATAAAGGAATTAATACAGAATAAAGATATAATTATAAATTAAATCCTTATTAAAAAAATAGCAATAAATCTTTTAATAAAGCTAATAATAATAGTAAACTTAAGGTATATATTCTAACTACTAAGATTAACCTAGGAAGGCAAAAGAAAAAATATAAAATTTAATAAATTATTTGCTAATAATATTTTAAAAACTATTACAAAGCTTAAAAAAGGGTATTAAAGAATAGTTAGGGCAATCTTTCTAGTAGTATTAAGTTAAATTAAGTCTAGCGTATCGCAATCTTAAGATTATTGTTAGCCAGGCTATATACCGAATAATAAAGGTTATACTCAAGGTATATCAGCTTTATTAAATGCCTTATTATTTATAGGGCCTAGATTGATCAGCCGAGTATATAGATAAGCCTGTATTCCTAGGTAGATAGAGCAATTGAAATCTCCTATAGCGAACACATAGCGAATCCCCATATAAATTTACCATAATCTTGCCTCACTTCCCAATCCACAAACTAGCGCCAAACCCCAGCCGGTATTCTTCCAGTCTGCTGTCCAAGATCGACACCCAAGTCGACGCTGGAGATATGAAAACCTCCTGTTCGAGCGGGTTTTGCTCCCTTCAGCGTCGACTTCAGCAAGTGAGGCCCACTCTCGCCCTCTTTGCGCCTGTTTCATATACAAAATCCAGCGAGTCTCACCTCACTTCTGGATTCGACGCTGGAGCCTAAGAAACCGCTGCATCAGGCTTAGCGGGCTCGAGACAGCCATTGATGATGGACCAAATGGCACTGCATCATCCCCCCGGCAAGTTCCAGTGCCCTTCACATCCTCGCGTTAGTCAGACCGCACGAAAAGCAACTGCGGAAGGCAGTCTGAAACTCGCGCAAAACATCGTTTTCAACGGCGCCACATCTCTGACGTCCCATATTTGCACTCCCTCCCCTGGCTCCTCTTCTTCTTCCGCAGGCTGCATTTCGCAGTCCAGATACCTGCCGATATCGTCACAGATTTTCTTCTCTTCTTCGCTGCTAGCGTTGCTCTTGCTTCCGAAACAATACACATGTACCATCGGTAACTTGGTATCAGTCTGCGGTGTAAATAGGTGCTCGCAGCCGGCATAGAGCCCGATGAAGGATGGGAGGAAGGTTAGGGCGCTGGCGGGTAGGTTGAGGATGTAGTGGGCAAAGGTTTTGGGGCGAGTGAGAATGACTGGGGCTTGAAGTCTGGGGGGTGGAATGGCTTCTGCACTACCGTCGCTGTTTGGGTTTCGCAATTTTCGACGGCGAGGACTTGGGGGTGTGATGTCAATTTCCTGATGCTGGGCTTGGAGGCTACGGGCTGAGCTGCGAATGAACGCATTGCCGTCTTCATTGAAAGGGGTCACGTACTTCTCAACCTGTGCCCATCGACGTTGTCAGTATGGTATAGGACTTGCGGGTGTTTGAAGGAATGGCTTTTGGGAAACGAAGAGCGCACCTTATTCCACTTCACGGCATGCACCAAAGCGCTGTAACTGTCAGGGTTCAAGTCATTGGCCCACACAAAGCATCCCTTCTTCCCTGCCGGCACTGCGAACGGCCCTACGCCAGCCATTGCATCGCAGATGGCCTCTCCCGGCTGGAAAGTCTCAACCAGCCGCGAGTGCTCAGTGTGCAAGCGGCTGTTCCAATACACCTTGGCGTAATCGAAGTGGTAGATACAATTCTGTTCGCTGACCTCGACATTCAAATCTGGCTCTCCAACAAGTACCTCATACGCGAAAGTGCGATAAACATTCGAAGAGCCTACATCATCGATTTTGTTGATGACTGTTCGAACGTTGGGATTCTTGTCTCGAAGTACTGTAGCTATCAAATGCTTGTAAGGGAAGAACTGTTCTCGAAGGTTGAGATGCGCTTTGAAAATTTCTGTCAGCTGCGCCTTGGAAGGAGGTGGGGACAAATGTTTCGTACCCACATGCCCAACTATGCTGAAGCCGCTAGGTATGTCGTCTTGCAGTTCTGCAGGGAGTATGGCCGTCATAATGTCATCTACGTTCTCTCAGCGATGGGGCTCTGACTTTTCCTGTAACAAGAGACGCACATACGATAGTTCCAGTAATCGTAGTCGATGTCCAGTGCATGTGGCACCAACGAGATATGCCCAGAGTTGATTAATTCCGAGAATTTCGGAGGCCATGTCGCAGTATCTGCCTCTTTCAACCATTGTACCTGCAGCCATCCAGAACATGCAACTCACCAGAGCTCTCGATCTCGGGATTGAGTAGTATACCTTTGCCTTCCTCGCCCTGTGCAGTGCGAATAGTTTGCACGCTCTGCATACGGTCCAGTCTTAAAGTATCTCGGTACAGCTCTGACCTCATTTTTGTAATTTGCTTCCGATCGAGAACGTGGGCAGCAGATAATGGGATCTTCTTTCGGAAAAATGAACGATCTAGCACTTGCATAGCACGGTTGACTGGAGGACGAAACATTTCTGCAATCGTATCCGCTGGAGGTGACAGACCATTCATTTTGCATGGTCCAGTCCAATTACTGCCGTTGAAGAGAGGGGAAACACATATCCGAAGGACATCAAGCTGAAAGATATTCACCTAATCTGAGTCAGAAGAATGTCCGATTCTACGTTGATGTGAATGCGAACAAAGAAAGTTTTCAAAGTCTTCCACTGTATCTGCACGGAACGCTAGCGCATCCAGAATTACAGTATACGTTTTGTACAACGAGTCCCAGTTTTACAAATTCGGTGGTCACAATGAGGTGGTAGAGGGTTAAAGATAATTGGTAGGTGTATAAGGTCAAAGTACATTGTACATTCGAGACAATGAAAACCACTCGATTAGGCTTAGCTTCTTTCTACACGCTCCTAAACTATCTCCGCGAAACTTTTCCACCTCGAAGCTCCACACCTAAACTTCCACATCTTTCACGCACAATTCGTCTTTCGTCTCATCTGTACAACACCAACTCCATGTAGATCACACAGCTCAATCAACACCGGGCTCCCTACCACCTCCATTATACCACCTTTCTTTCTCCCTCGCCCACTCCCTACCTCGACCTACCACTCAACGCCCCTCTCCCTACACAACCTACAACTCAATCATGGCCACCGCCCCTACCTCCCGCGGTCGAGAAAAAGCCACAGGCGACGAAGAAGCAACCGCTGATCTAAAACTCGGCGAATTTCAAAACGTGCCCACGCTCACGTTGTCAGAAGCGCGCTTGCTGATCAACGCGGTCATGGATCATCGAAAACAGCAGCGGAAGGTTGAAGAGACGGAGTAAGCTACTTCTGTCTTCAATTACCCAACCTCCCAAAAGAGGCGGAATATGACGGGGGTGGTAATGGGGAGGAAGGTTGTCGGGAGGAGAGCACATGGGGGCAACGGGCTAAAAGTGGTGCAGGACGCTCATAAAGACGCAGGATTACTTAGACGTGTTTGCGCGGTTCAAGCAGAAAGAGAATATTGAGGCTGTGGAGCGCATGTTGACTAGTCATACGGAACTCGAATTATTTGAGAGGAGCCAGTTGGGTACGTCTCCCATGAGTTTGTTCCTCTTCCTACGCCTTCGGCTCTAGCAAGCACTTGCAACATTGCCAATCTGTTTGACTCGGCTCTCATAGCTCATGAACGTTGGCGTGACAGGCAGTCTATGTTGCGAAAGCGCCGAGGAAGCGAAAACTCTTATCCCGAGTTTGTCGAACAAAATCAGTGATGTCGATTTGCAGGAGCTGTTGGATGATATCACGAAATTGAGGAATTTTGTGGAGTGAGCAGTCGCAATATTCGGGCTAGAGAAGACAATATTATACAACGAGAGTGGAACGAGGAGGTAGAAAAAGAAGAACGCTCTCACAGATTGTACGACAAGGGGACAACACGCAGACCGCAATCGAAAAGCAAAAAGTGTCCCAACCGTTGATAGTGAAGTCGGAAACCGAACAATCCTGCCAGAAACAGGAAATGGGAATATCTGGGAGTTGAGAGAGGGCGTGGTTACTCATGATACCCCAGGAGCTTCTTCTCCTTCAGCAATTGTTGCTGCTGGCTATGCCATCGTGTTCAACACGCCTGTAAGTCAGGCGGAGGGATCTGAAATACTTAAGGTGATGAGAACATGTTCACTTCACCAAGCTTGCAAAAGCCAAGCAACACAATATCTAACAATTGATCATTGGAGAACGGGTCACACAAGAATCCCATCCCTTATCATTCAACAGAAGAATCTACTTGCTCACCCGCCGCCTTTACACATCTACAACCTCTCTAGCTTCCTCCAGTGAAAAATCTCCTACCATCAAAAGTATCTTTACACGTTGATACAACATTCCGCACCCTTACACCCATCACAGCCCGCTCTCACCACCCCCCCTCTCCTCCCCAAACACTTCCCTGCAACGCAACTACCCCATCTGCCACCCCCCCCCTCCTCACATCCCTCTTCCCCTTCCCCTTCCCATCCCCCCTTTCCCCTTCCCATCCCCCCTTTCCCCTTCCCATCCCCCCTTTCCCCTCCCCCCCCCCACCCCCTCCCCCA
>JAABUQ010002411.1_pt1 | contig 37086 bp, 36 predicted proteins | sample 5560001 | NCBI WGS metagenome assembly JAABUQ01 (sample SAMN10711888, study PRJNA513371) | rock metagenome | isolation source: Antarctica rocks | place: Antarctica: Victoria Land, Finger Mt nord | collected 2015-12-18 | reverse complement strand
TGGTTCATTTTGCGCCTGGGAATATGGTGACAGTTCGCGCGACGTACATCGAAAATTAGCGCGCCGTTCCTGTGTGGATGCCGCTTCAGCCACGCCTGAACTGTCGCCATGTTTCTGAACCATGCCTGATCCAGCGTTCTTAATGTTAGGAGGCCAGCGGGCTCGTGTGTGAGGCTGCCCTGGCCCCCATGCTCACCGTGCAGGAATACCGGAAGGAGACACACCATGCGACCACTCGACCTCGCGCGCCAGACACACGTTCCCCGGCCGTCCTCGCCCCCAAGCCACCGATCCCCGAGGGTCTGTGAATTGTCGTTGGCGCGCAGAAGCTCTGGGATTGGGGGCAAGGACACTGGGAGCGCGGGCGGCCCGCCCGCATCGATCGCATCCACGACGGTGGCTAATACGCTCACGAGGCTGCCGCGGGGTCAAGCGGGCGAGCCGCCCGCGCTCCCAGGGATGCCTCTCCCGTCGCCGCACCGGCGGCTTTTCACGGACCCTAACCGGTCCCCCGTGCCGGCTCACCGCGACGGGGCGGCGCGGGGTCGTACCCGGCGCCGCCCCGCCGGTCGCCTGGGTCTGCTCGCGGCGCTGCTGGTCTCCCTGGCCGCGCTCGCGGCCAGTCCGTGGGGCCGCGCGCCGGCCGCCGTCCATGCCGCTGGCGGAGGACCGGCCGACACCCGGGGCAACAACGTCTACGGCCAGTCGGGCACAAACAGCCCGACCGACAGCGCCGCCCTGGCGCGGGCTGGCGTCGCGGCCCGCGCGACCGGTCCGCGTCCCCTCCTCCAGGCCGACTTCTTCGGCTATCAGACCTCGTCGTCGGCGACGGTCGGCAACCGGTCAACCTACCTGACCAACGACACCCATGCCGTGGTCGCCGGGACGGCTTACCCCCATGCCATCGAGCTTGCCCCGTTCAACACGTTCGACACGGTGGGCATCTCCCTCAACGCGCGGAAGCTGGCCGGCTATACGGCCGTGTCCTTCGACATCGGCGTGGAGGACCGCAACCCGGCGGGGACCGTCATGAAGATCGTGGTGACCGCCGACGGCAAGACGGTCTTCAGCGCGACGCAGCGGCAGGGGCAACTGGCCAGGCAGGTCGTGTTACCCTTCGGGCACGCGCAGGTGTTCAGCTTCACCGCGAGCGAGGTGAGCGGCGGCAGCCACGTCGCGGATGACTTCATGCTCATCGGCAACCCCGTGGCGCTGCCCGGTGGGGCGCCGGCGCCGGCGAGCACGACGCTGCGGCTATCCTCGCCCAGCATCGCCGCGGGAGGGCGGCAGACCGCGTTGGTCACGGCGCCGGCGGGCGCCTCCGTCACTCTCGTGTTTGATTACCCCGACGGCAGCCAGCGGGTAGTCGGGCCTACACAGGCGGACGCGAATGGTCAGCTGACCGACGTCGAGACCGTCCCCACCGGTATGCAGGGCGCCGTTCAGGTGGTCGCAATTAGCTCCGCCGGGGGCCGGACCGGCATCGCCCAGGCGGCCTTCACCGTGCAGTAGGCCTGGCGCGGATGGCCGCGCCCCAGGGCTGCCTTGTCGATGTGGACTCTGGCCGCGCCCTGGCTCCGGGCACGTCCAAGCTGTGTGCGGCGCGGCACGTCCTTGATGGCGTGCCCGCGCCCGCCCATGCGTCCCACGATGTTCCCCGATGGCGAGAGAGACAGTGGCAGGAGATGAACGCGATGAGAAGACAGCTGAGCGGTCAGGACACCAGACGCGGCACGACAGCGGGCATGCGGCAGCGCGCGCGCGGGCCGCGACGACCACAGGCACAGGGGCAGCGCGGACGCCGCGAGGCAGGCGCGTGTGGGGCCTCGGCGCACTGCTGACGCTGCTGGCCGCCCTGATCGCGGTCGCGGCCAGCTCAGGAGGCCGCGCGCCGGCCACGCCTACGCCTTCGCCTGGGGCGACAACCGCTATGGCGAGTTGGGCAATCCCAGCACGACCAACAGCACGACCCCGGCGCCGGTGCAACTGCCCGCTCGCGTCAGCACCCGCTTCGTGTCCGCCGGGGCGGTCCACAGCCTGGCGGTGGGCAGCGACGGCCTCGTCTACGCCTGGGGCGCCAACGAATACGGCCAATTGGGCATCGGCAGGTCTGGCGGCTACAGCACGACCCCGGAGCCGGTGCAACTACCCGCTGGCGTCAGCGCCCGCTCCGTGTCCGCCGGGTATTTCCACAGCCTGGCGGTGGGCAGCGACGGCATGCTCTACGCCTGGGGCGACAACGAATACGGTCAACTCGGCGACGGGACCACTACGGACCGACATACGCCGGTGGCGGTGATGCTGCCCGGCGGCGCGCGCGTCACCGCCATCGCCGCGGGAGACGGAGACAGCCTGGCGCTCGTCGCCCCACTAACGGATACGGCCACGAGCACGCCCGTGCCGCCGACCGTCACCACCACGAGCACGCCCGTGCCGCCGACCGCCACGGCCCGCCCGATGCCGCGCCCCGGGCCACCGTTCACCCTGAGCATCGCCGTGGCGCGCGACCCCCTCACGCGGGGCAGCGTGGTGGCGGTGGGCCTACGCGGCGGCGCGCACTGGCGAGTGGACGTGAGCCTCACCCTGAGCGTGCGCCGTGTGGTGGCCGTGGCGTCGCCGCGCCGCCCGGCGGGATACGGGCGCCACACGGCGACGACCCTACAGCCGGTGGTGCTCTACCGGCAGGCGGCGCACCTGCTGCTCGACACGCGTGGGCAGGGTCGCGCGGTGCTGCGGCTAGGCTACACGCCGCGCGCCCCGCTCACGGCTACCCTCACCGTCGGCGCACACGTGGCGTCCCGCAGCGTCACGGTGAGCCGGGTCGTGCGCCTCGTCCCCCCGCCGCCGCGGCTGTAAGGCGTCGCATTAATGTCTATAGAATAAACAGGTAGAAATTCATACAGGAGAAACCATGATACCTCGTCCACACATGCCGCTCGTTCCAACCCTGCGCGGCGCCGTGCTCTTTGCCATCCTGGCCGCGGTCGGCGCGACCGGGCTGCCTTCCGCCCATCGGACCGTGGCCGCGGCTGCGGCGCGCGGTCTCCCGGCCGCGCGTCACGTCCTCTCCCCACGCGCTGGTCGCTCCGGCGCCGGCGCCGCGCCCGTTCCGCTGATCGCGGTGGCCCTGCGCGGCGACATCTACGTCGTGCCGGCCGACGGCAGCGCCCCGCCCCGCCGCCTGACCGCCTACGGCTACAATAGCAGCCCGGTCCTCTCGCCTCACGGCCGCCTGATCGCCTATCTCTCGGTCCCGCCGGGCGCCCTCGGCAACGGCGGCGCCCGGCCCTCGCACAACATATGGATCGTGCCGGTGAACGGCGCCTCCGACGGTTCCAGCGGCTACAAGATCACGCCCACCAACCTCGGCGTCGACTGCGGCGGCCTCGTCTGGGCGCCCGACGGACGGCGCCTGGCCTATCTGCTGGGCAACGATCAGGGGGCGGGGACCGACCTCGTCGTCGTCGATGACCAGGGGCACAGCCGTACGACGGTGCAGCACGTCAACGGCGACGCCGTCGCCGACAGCAGTATGGTCGCGTGGTCGCCGGATAGCCGGCGCGTGGCCGTGGCGTCTCCCCCAGCGCCGCCCGCGAGCAATTCCCCCTTGCTCATCGCCGTCGCCAACGCCGACGGTAGCGGGAAACGCTCCTTCGCGGTTCAATTCCCTCCCGACTCGCTCGGCCCGCACAATCAGTCCGGCCATGGCTCGTATCCCGACCCCTTCGTCCTGGCCTGGGCGCCCGACGGCCGCCATCTGGTGGTGCAGACCAAGGGCAGCGGCATGGGCCTGACCGTCACCGGCATCTGGCAGGTTGCCGATAGCGGCGGTCTGGCGCGCCTGCTGGTGGGAACGCCGGCTGGCGTGCGGCAGGGCTACGACACGACGAGAGACGGCTCGCCCCTGGGCGTCACGACCCACTTCTCATTCTCTCCCGACGGCCGCTACCTGCTGCTCGACCGCACTCCCCTGGTCCCCGGCCCCCACAACGCGGGCGGTTTCTGGCTGGCCAACGCCGACGGTACCGCGGGCCGCTTCCTCAACCCCGCCCCTCTGGTGTGCTGCGCCCTGGCCCAATCGGTCTGGCTGACCGACTCGTCGGGGCTGGCCTTTGTGAGCTTGCAGCTCCTCGCTGGGACGGGCGGCCCGGTGCGGGCTCAACTCTACAGCACGGACCTGAGCGGCGCGTCGCGCCTCCTGTACGGGCTGACCGATCCCGACCAGAGCAAGATCGACCTTGCGCGCGCCTATGGCTGCGTCGAATGCGACAGGTGAACGTATCTCTCTATCCGTCGGACCTATTTATCGTTGGCGCGCAAAGGTCCTGGGGGCGCGGGCGTCTCGCCCGTCCCCGCGTCGGACCCGGAACGGGCGAGACGCCCGCGCCCCCAGATGACCCCAGACCTTCTGTGCGCTTGCTATTTATCCAGAACCTGCAAATGGGCGCCTGCCGCTGCGCTTCGAGCCAAACAGGAGGCAGACCGCTAATCTCTAGCCAAGGAGGACTCGATGGACCGACCGCTCGCATCCCATCTAGCTTTGAGGCGCCGGCAGTGGGCCGGCGCGGCGTGCACTACCCCACAGGGCGCAAGCGCCGCGCCCCGTCGCGGTGCCCCTCTCAGCACGTGGACGGCTCCAGTACTGCTCTGGCTATGCATCGTGCTGAGCAGCGTCCTGTCGCTAGCCCCGCGGTCCTCACGGCGCGCCGTGGCCGCTACCCCGCACGCCGTGGCGGCCATCCCGCGCACCACGCCGTACCCCCCCCGCTTCCCCGTCGTCGGCGTGGTGTCCATCGACCAGGGCGCGGGAGGAACTGCTATAGCGCCCGACGAGATCGGGGTCGACGCACGAGCCGGCCGGGTGCTCTTCATCGGACGAGTCATGGGCAATCAGACCACAAACCCCACGGAGCGCACGTCGCTCTACGCGGCCGACGCGCGGGATGGCTATATCGTGCGCACGATCAGGTTAAGCGACCTCGCCGCGCTCGTCGCCTTCGACCCGGCGGCGGGTCGGACCGTCGTCGTGACGGGGCACAGCCCCTCTCCGGCCGTCGCCACGCTCTACGACGACCGCACTATCGCCCCGGTGGGGACGGCGCCCGTCAGTGATCTCCCCGCGGCCGTGCGCGTGGACGAGGCGCGTGGACGCGCGTTCGTCGTCAATACGTATCCGCAAAACGCGCCGACCGATCCCAACCTGACGAACTCGGTGTCGATGATCGACATCCGTAGCGGCCGCCTCATCCGCGTCCTTCACCCTGTCGGTCTCTATACCGGGCAGGGCGGCGACACCTTACTGAGCGCGGAGGTCGACACGGCGACGGGAAACCTCGTCGTCGCCGCCGTGGGTGATAGCCTCCCTGACGACGCCATCCTGCTGGTCGATCCGACGAGCGGCGCCGTGCTCCACCGCATCCCCGTGCCCGGCCCGCCCCGCGCCCCCGGCGATCACAGCGTCGTGGCGGCCCACGTCTACGCGCAACTGCGCCGTATCTTCGTGGTCTCACGCGATGGTCTCACGCTCGTCGTGATCGACGCCGACAATGGGCGTGTGGTGCGGACGCTCACGCTACGCCATCCGCTCATATCTCTCGTGGCCGACGAGCACGCCGGGCGGGTGTTCGCGTTCGCGCCCGCGTCCACGAACGGCGTCGGCGGGCCGCCGCGGCGGGTGGACGTCTTCGACGGGCACAGCGGCGATCTGCTCTCCTCCACCGTGCTGGGCGAGGATGTTGCCACCGTCGGGAGCCCGCACGGGTCGGGCCGGAGTCCCATCGCGGGCGTTCTCGACGCGCAGACCGGACGGCTCTTCGTCCCCACGATCGACGGGGCATCGATGTCCGGGTACGTGGACGTGTTCGACACGCACAGCGGCGCCCTGGTCGCGTCGCGGGCCATGCCGGCCGCGTCGATTCTTATCCCGAGCGCCTCGGGCCAGCGCGTGCTAGCCCTTGAAACCAGACTGTACCCGGGCTTCGGCACGGTCGCCGTGCTGGACGGACGGACGGGCGCGACGGTCACGACCTACCCGCGCGTCCTGTCAACCTCCCTCGACGGCGCCGACGCGGTTGCGGTCGACGCGGGGCTGCGTCGCGCGTTCGTCTTGGGCGGTGACGGCGAGTTGCTGACACTGAACACCGCCCTGTAGCGCCCACGCGTGCCCTCCATGCGGCCGGAGGATCACCATTATAGGGCGCACCTGCTTGCGGCGCGCATCCACCCATTCGGGGGGTTGCGCGCCGACGAGAGGGCGGCTACCGTGGTGAAGACAATCGTCACACGCGTAGCCCATGGCACGCGCATGGTGGATAGGGTGAGGGTAGACCGATGGCGCGCAGGGCGCACAGCATCAACGGGCGCCTGCTGGCGAGTTACGCCAGCGTGGTCGCGCTGCTCGGCGTGACCTGGGTGGTCGCGCTGGTGGCGGCGAACACGCTGCGCGCCAACTACGACCAGACGGTGAACACGGTCGACGCGCTCTCAGGCGAGGTCACGCTGCAGATCAAGCTGATGGACGACGAGGAGACGGGCCTGCGCGGCTACCTGCTGACGGAGTCTGCGGCCTTCCTGCAACCCTGGACCGCTGCCCGCAACGCCCTGCCGGCCGCCCGCGGGCGCGCCAGCGCGCTCGCGGGCGCGGCGCCACAGCTACAATCCCTGCTCGTGTCCATGGACCGCGACGCCCTGGACTGGGACCGTTGGGCGACGCCGCTGGCGCGTTCGCGGCCGTCCGCGCCGCGCGGCTCCGCGGCCCTGCTGGTACAGCAACTCGACGGCAAGGCCCGTTTTGACCGCTACCGCGGCGCGGCGGAGCGCGTCACGCAGGCCCTGGACGGGCTACGCCAGCGCCAGCTGAACGCGAGCCTGCAAACGCTCGCGCGCCTGCCCTGGCTTTTCGCCGTGCTCTTTGCCGTCACCGTGGGCATGGCCATGCTGATCGGCTGGCGGACGACGCGCGCGGTGGCGCGACCTTTGGCCGCGCTGGGGCAGGCCGCGCGGGCCATCGGGCGCGGCGACCTGACGCGGCCCATCGGGGTCACGGGCGCGCGCGAGTTTACCCAGTTAGGAGAGAGCATGGATTGGATGCGCGATCGGCTGGCAGGACAGGCCGCGCTGGTCGCCGCGCGGGAGGCGGCCCTGGCCGCCTCCGAGGATCGCTTGCGGACCGTCATGGCGAACGCCCCCATTATCCTCTTCGCGCTCGACGCGGCCGGGGTGTTCACCCTCTCGGAGGGGACGGTTCTGGGGTCGCTGGGGCTCGACCCCGGCGCCGTGGTCGGCCTCTCCGCGTTCGACGTCTACGCCGAGGTCCCCGAGATCACGGAGAACATCTGCCGCGCCCTGGCCGGGGAGGCGGTGGGCTATGTCAGCCACGTCCACGGCATCACCTTCGCCACCCAACTTGCCCCGCTACGCGATGAGCGCGGCCACATGAGCGGCGTGATCGGCGTGGCCACGGATGTCACCGATCGCGAGCGGGCGGAGGAGGCCCGCGCGCGTTTGGTCGACATCGTGGAGGCGTCCGACGACGCGATCATCGGCAAGGCGCTCGACAGCACCATCGTGACCTGGAACACGGGGGCCGAGCGGCTCTACGGCTACACGGCGGCCGAGGCCGTGGGCCGCTCGGTGGCCATGCTGGTCCCCCCCGACCGCCCCGACGAGTTGGCGGAGCTGATGGGCGCCGTCGCGCGCGGGGAGAGCATCACGCAGTATGAGACCGAGCGCGTGCGCAAGGACGGTTCGCGTGTCCCCGTCTCCGTCACCATCTCCCCCATCAGGGATCGGTCGGGCGCTGTCACGGGCGCCTCGGTCATCGCGCGCGATATCACTGCCCGTGTGCGGGCGGAGGAGGCGCTGGCCCGGAGCAACGCGGAGCTGGAGCGGAGCAACGCGGAGTTGCAGCAGTTTGCCTATGTGGCCTCGCACGACCTGCAGGAGCCCCTGCGCACCATCACCAGCTACCTCCAGTTGCTCAAGCGCCGCTACGCCGGCCGGGTCCTGGACGAGGGCGCCGACGAGTACATCGCCTTCGCCGTCGACGGGGCCAAGCGCATGCAAGCCCTTATCCAGGCCGTGCTCGCCTACTCCCGTGTCGGCACCCACGGCAAGGACTTCGCCAACCTCGACGCCCGCGCCCTCGTCGCCCGCGCCCTCGCCAACCTCGACGCCCGCCTCGCCGAGACCGGCGCCCAGGTCGCCGTCGACGAGGACCTGCCCGCCGTGTGGGGCGACGATACCCAGCTCGGCCAGATCTTCCAGAACCTCATCGGCAACGCCCTCAAGTTCGTCCGTCCGGGAGAGACGCCCCGAGTGGCCGTCACCGCGGAGCGCCACGGAGCCGAGTGGGCCTTCGCCGTGCGGGACAACGGCATCGGCCTCCCCCCTGAGCAAGCCGAGCGCATCTTCGGCATGTTCCAGCGCCTGCACACCCGCGACGAGTACGAGGGGACCGGCATCGGCCTCTCTGTGTGCAAGCGCATCGTGGAGCGCCACGGCGGCCGCATCTGGGTCGAGTCGCAGCCAGGGCAGGGCGCCACCTTCCTGTTTACCTTGCCCGTTCATTATGAGGAGAGAGAGGACACTGCGGCATGACCGTACGACCCGTCGACATCTTGCTCGTCGAGGACAATCCGGCCGATGTCGTGCTGATGCGCGAGGCCAGGATGCACAACACGCTGCACGTGGCCGCGGATGGGCGGGAAGCCCTGGCCTTTTTGCGCCGCGAGGGGGCCTACGCCGCCGCGCCGCGTCCGGGCCTGATCCTGCTCGACCTCAACCTGCCCCGCCTCAACGGACACGAGGTCCTGGCCGCGATCAAGGACGACCCCGACCTGCGGCGCATCCCCGTGGTCATGCTCACGACCTCGGATGCGCCGTCCGACGTGCGCGCCGCCTACGACCGCCACGTCAACTCGTACATCACCAAGCCCGTGGACCTGGAGCAGTTCTTCGCTGTCGTCAAAGGGCTCGACGGCTACTGGCTCTCCCTGGTCCGGCTCTCGCCCGAATAGGAGTGTTGCCCATGTCCACACCGACGCCCACACCGACGCCCGTGCCCGTACCAGCGCCCGCGTCCGTGCTGCAGGACACGCTGACCGTCCTCCTGGTCGAGGACAGTCCCGCCGACGCCCGCCTGGCGCATCTGATGCTTGCCGACGCGCGCGACCCGCGCTTCGCCCTCGTACACGTCGACCGTCTCGCCGCCGCCGCCGCGACCCTCGAGTCCGGGCAGCGCGTCGACGCCGTCCTGCTCGACCTCGGGCTCCCCGACGGGCAGGGCCTGACCAACGTCACCCGGCTGCGCACCGTCGCTCCCCGCGTGCCGATCGTGGTCATGAGCGGGAACGACGATGAGGCCCTGGCCGTGGCCGGCGTGCGCGACGGCGCCCAGGACTACCTCGTCAAGGGGCGCGTCGAGGGCGACATGCTGGCGCGCGCGTTGCGCTACGCCATCGAGCGCAAGGACGCGGAGGCGCGCCTGGCCGCCGCCCTGGCGACGCAGCAGGAAGCGAACAGGCAGTTGGAGAGCCTCAACAAGGCCAAGAGCGACTTTGTCTCGATCGTCGGCCACGAGTTCCGCACTCCGCTCACCGGCATCCTTGGATTCAGCGAGATCCTGCGCGACGAGGAGTTGAGCCCCGCGGAGGTGCGGGAGTACGCCGGCGACATCAACGCCGACGCGTGCCGCCTGATCCGCATGATCACCGAGATGCTCGACCTCGACCGCATGGAAGCAGGTCAGACGGCGCTGCGCCTCGAGGCCGTGGACCTCCGCGCGGTCGTCGCCGAGGTCACGGCGCTGGCCCGGCGCACCGCGCCCCGGCACGCCATCCGCCTCGACCTCGACGACACCCTGCCCCCGCTGCGGGGCGACCGCGACAAGCTGGTCCAGGTCGTCACCAATCTGGTGAGCAACGCTATCAAATACTCCTCGGGAGGCGCCATCACCATCACGCTGACGAGCGATGCCGGCACGGATACAGACCTCGGCGGCGCGTTCGCCCACCTGCGCGTGCAAGACGAGGGCATGGGTATCCCCCCCGAGGCGCTGGAGACGGTGTTCGAGCGCTACGCGCGCATCGAGTCGACGGCAACCCGCTACATCGCGGGGACCGGGCTCGGCCTGCCCATCGTGCGCCAAATCGTCGAGCTGCACGGGGGCCGCGTCTGGGCCGAGAGCACGCCCGGCGAGGGGTCCACGTTTCACGTCACTATCCCGGTCGCCGAGCCGACCGGCGTCGCGTAGAAGGAAGGAGGGAGCAACAATGGCCCGTATTGTCTTCTGCGAGGATGATCCCACCATCCGCAAGTTGATCCGCCTGACCCTGCGCGGGACGGCCCACGACGTCTCTATCGCGGACGATGGCGACGCGGGACTGGCGCTGATCGAGCGCGAGCGGCCCGACCTCGTCTTCACCGATGTGTCGATGCCCGGACTCGACGGGCTGCAACTGACGGACGCGCTGCGGGCGCGGCCGCACCTGGCCGCGATCCCGGTCGTCGTGATCAGCGCCGCGGTGCAGCGCGAGCAGCGCGAGGAGGCCCAGCAGCGGCGGGTCGCGGGCTACCTGACCAAACCGTTCAGCCCGTCCGCCCTGCGCGCGTTGATCGATGCGACGATCGGGGCCGGCGGGCCCGGCCGGAGACTGGCGGACAGCGATGAGTGAGAGAGGGTCGGCCACCGGGACGGCGGACGGGCGCGGCGCCATCCGCGTCCTCGTCGCGCACGGGGAGGACGCCGCGCGCGACGACATCGTCGCCACCCTGCGCGCGTCGACACGCATCGAGGTGGTCGGCGTGGCGCGTAGCGGCGACAGCACGATCGCCCTGGCGCGCAAGCTCACGCCCGACATCCTGCTGATCGACGACAACTTGCCTGGCGGGGGCGGCGCCGACACGACGGAGCGCATCGGCGCGCTGTTGCCGGCCGCGGCCGTCATCCTGCTCGCGTCGGCGCTCTCCGCCGACACCTTGCAGCGCGCCATGCGCGCCGGGGCCCGCCAGATCGTGCCGCTGCCGCCGGCGCCAGGGGAGTTGCTGCAGACGATCGAGCAGGTCCACGAGGCGCTGGAGGGACGTCGCGCCCCGACGCCCGCGCCGGCAGGGCGTTCCCTTGCGCTAGCGGGGCAGGTCGTCGTCGTGTTCAGCCTCAAGGGCGGGGTGGGCTGCACGACCGTGGCCGCCAATCTCGCCGTGGCCATCAGGCAGGAGATGGGCCTGCGGGTGGCCCTCGTCGACGCCTCGCTGCCGATTGGCGATGCCGGCGCCCTGCTTGACCTGCCGCCGACCTCCTCCGTCACGGACCTTGTCGGGCCAGGGGGGGACGACGCCGCGGCGGTCGAGGACGCGCTGCTGACGCACGCGCGCAGCGGGGTCCGGGTGTTGCAGGCGCCGCACCGGGTGGAGCTCGCGGAGACGATTACCGGCGATCTGCTACGGCGGATCCTGGAGACGCTGCGCGGGAGCCATGAGTACGTCGTCGTCGACACGCACGCGGCGCTCGACGAGCGCGTCCTGCCCCTGCTCGAGACGGCGGATACGATTCTGCTGGCGCTGACCCCGGACGTAGCCGCCGTCAGGAGCGCGACGGTCTTCCTGCGCATCGTCGAGCTGCTGGGCTACCCGGCGGGGAAGGTGCTGCCGATCGTGACGCGCGCGGGGATCGCGGGGGGGATCGCGGTACCCGAGATGGCGGCGGCGCTGGGCCGGCCGCTCGACCACCTCATCCCGAACGACGAGCGCGCGGTGGTGCGCGCAATCAACGAGGGACACCCGCTGGTGCTCTCGGGGCGCCAGACGCCGGTCGCGGCGGCGATCGTCGACCTCGCCCGCTATCTGGTCGCCGCGACCTATCCGGACGCCGTGGTAGCGCCGTTGATGACCCAGAGCGGCGTCACCCGGCGCGGCCCGCTCGCGCTGTTCGCTCGCGGCTGAGACTGCTGCCCGCCCGTCTTGCCCACCGCCGCGGCTGCATCCATCGCCTCCCAGGGTCTATGCATTCTCGTTCTGGGAGCGCGAGGCTCTATTCTAGCCTGCATTATTCACGAGGAGAACTTCCTGGGAGAGCCGGCTCTCCCAGGGGACGTTCACGGCCACCGCATCCGTCATGAATAATCCAGGCTAGCGCGTCGAGTCGTGCGGGGTCGGCCTCGATCTCTGCCCACCAGGCAACCGCCCTTTCGAGGTCCGCATCCAGGTCGGCCCGCACAGTCTTCACGGTCTTCAACAACGCGGCGACGCACGTCTTCTTCCACACGGGGGACTATGAGGACGCCGACTACCTCGCTCATGTCCTGGACGGCGAGCGGTTATCCTACCGCGACTTGCAACTGCTGGGGCTGCGCCAATGCTACTTCACCACCACGGACGGCGAGCGGCCGCTGGCCCCCGTGCTGGTGACGCTGCCGCCTCTAATGATCTTCCGTTAGCCTGCCAACTCCCACCATGATACTCGTGTCCCAGGACCTCAACCTGCCAGACGATTACCGTAGGTAAGATGAGTGCCTCACGTGGCCAATACTCTCAATTTCCTTAACGTTGTGATTGCTGTGAGTCCGTTGTGATCGTCACGTGCTAGCGTGCGGGTGACGCTCGTTGCGGAGGGAGAGGCCGGCGGCATGAGCATGGGGACGACCATCGATATCGATAGAGACAGAGGGTGTGCGGAGCGCATCCCTGCCGGCGTGCTTGCCGCCGCCGCGGTCAGCGAGTTGCTGTGCGCGCGCGTGCGGGAACAACTGGCGGAAGATAGGGCGCCGTTCGATCCGTTGCGCGGGCTGCGCCTCGATTCCACCGACGTCGAGCATCTGCTGGCGCGGCGCTCGTCCTTGCAGGCGCGCGACGCGCACGCCGGCGCGGCCACGCCCTTCGCGCTGCCGGCCGCGGTCGCGGGCTCGCCGCTCGACGTCGCTCGCAGCCGGCTGGGCCTGAGCGAGTTCGAGACCGCGGTCATCGCGCTCTGCCTGCTGCCCGAGCTCGACGGACGCTACGGCCCCTTGATCGGCTACCTGCACGACGACGTGAAGCGCAAGCAGCCGTCGGTCGAGTTGGCGCTCTCCCTCTTCGCGCCGCAGGGGCCGGCCTGCACCATCTGTGCTCCTTCAAGCCGCGGGCGACGCTGCTGGCCTGGCAACTCGTCGAGCTGCCGGAGGACGGGGCGCTGGTGCGGCGCTCGCTGCAACTCGACCGCACGTTCCTGTGGTTCCTGCTCGGCGAGGATAGCCTCGATTCCGACCTGGAGGATGTCGCGCGCGTGCCCCCGGCCGACCAGGCGACGGGCGGCTCACCCATGCCTGTCCTGATGCGCCTGCTGGCGCGTCGCGAATTGGACGCGCCGCCCGTCCTGCTGTACGGCGAGGACGAGCAGACCTGCGTCGACGCGGCCGCGCAGGCCGCGGCGACCGGCCGGCAGCTCCTGCTGATCGACGGAGAGGTCCTGGCCGAGGCCGACACGGGTCCGAGCACGCTACGGCGCTGCCTGCGCGAGGCCGTCCTCAAGGGCTGGACGCCGTGCATCGGCGGGTCGGCGACCCTGCTGCGGCCCGCGTCGCGCCACGCCGCGTCGTATCAGCGCATCATCCGGCAGTGCCCCTCGACCGTCTTCCTGGTGGAGCGCAGCGGCAGCGGCGAGATCGCCTCCGCCGCCGGCGACATCGTTCCGGTCGCCGTGGCCGCGCCCCGCGTCTCCGAGCGCCTGGAGCATTGGCGGCGGACGGTAGCCGGTCGGGGTGTCGAGGTCGAGGAGTCGGCGTTGTTGGCGCTGGCGGAGACGACGGGATTGGCGGGCCAGGCCATCGAGGACATCGTGGCCGTCGCCGGGGTCACGGCGCTGACGAACGGGGAAGTCCTCAGCGGCCAGCACGTGCAGCAGTCGGCGCGCAGCCTCTTGCGACGCCAGGCGGCCTCGCTGACCCTGACTACGCCGCGCTTCGGGTGGGACGACCTGATCTTGCCGCCCGACCGCCTGCAGATGCTGGAATACCTGGTCAGCCGCGTGCGCTACCGGCTGCAGGTGCGCGAGGCCTGGGGCACGGGGCACGGGCTGCTGCCCGGCGTGACGGCCCTCTTCGCCGGGGAGCCGGGCACGGGCAAGAGCATGGCTGCCGAGGTCATCGCGGCCGACCTGGGGCTGGACCTGTGCCGCATCGACCTGTCGCAGGTGGTCAGCAAGTACATCGGCGAGACGGAGAAGCAGCTGTCGCGCGTCTTCGACGAGGCCGAGCGCTGCGGCGTGGTGCTGGTCTTCGACGAGGCCGACGCCCTCTTCGGCAAGCGATCCGCCGTGCGCGACAGCCACGACCGCTACGCCAACATCGAGACGAGCTACCTGCTGCAGCGCATGGATCGCTACCGCGGGTTGGCCGTCCTGACCACCAACCTGCGCGCCAACATGGACGCCGCCTTCACGCGCCGCATCACCGTCAGCGTCGACTTCCCCCTGCCGGCCGCCGAAGACCGCCAGCGCATCTGGCGGCGGGCGCTGGCCATGACGCCGTGCGATCCCCAGCTGGACCTGTCCCAGCTTGTCGAGCGCCTGGAACTGGCGGGGGGAATGGCAATGATCAGGAGATCGATCACATCTGGTATCGTGCTTTTATTGGCGATAGCATCGGGGCCAGGTCAGTTGCGGCGCAGGCAGGGTCCTGACGCGCTACCCGTCGTGTTCGACCGTGTAACGGATAAAGCCTTCGGCCGTGTCGCCGGCGTGGACCTGCTGCAGGTGGGCAATGTCCTGCCGGCCCTGCGCATAGAGGTTGACCGCGTCGGTGGCGCAGGTCTGGTTCTCGAGACAGAAGAAGGCGTCGCCGCCGAGCGTATAGATGACCATGTGCGTGAAGTCGTCGGAGGCGGAGAGGCGCAGCCGCATGGCCTGTTCAGGATAGGCGATGACCGCGTCCTGGCCGGGGAGCAGGCCCGTGTAGACGTGGTCGAGCCTCAGGGCGCCGACGGGCACGGGCTGGCGCAGGTCGAGCATAGAGTACATGAGGCCATCGACGTCCAGCACGCGGCCGGTCGGCAGCAGGTCCTCGTCGGCCTCCATGACTTGTGTGGCCGGGATGCTGACCGTCGTGTCGGCCGCGCCGGACAGCGTGGCAAAGTAGGGGTGCAGCGCGAAGCCGAACGGCAGATCCGCCGTGCCCTTGTTCTCGACGCCGTAGGCGACGGTCACGCCGTTTGCGGTCAGGGTGTACGTCAGGGTCAGCCGGCTGGCGAAGGGATAGGCCTGATAGTGCGGGCTGGCCGGGGTAATGTCGATGTGCGTCGTGACCGTGACCGAGTCCGGCCCGACCACGGGCCGGTCGTACTGCCAGGGTTGGTCGAACACGAGGCCGTGGATCAGGACATCGTTGCCCTGCGGCCTGGCGACGTCCGCCAGCGAGTAGGCGCCTCCCTGATACGTGTAGCGCCTGTCGCGCACGCGGTTGGGCAGCGGCCAGAGCACGAAGTTGCCGGTAAAATCCATGCGCTTGAGCAACGCCGGCTCGCAGTAGATGAGCTCGTGCTCCCCCACGCGCAGCCGGAACATGTTGCTGCCCAGTTCGGGCGCGATCCCGACGGTGATCGAGCGCGCCGGGCGCGCGCCGTCCTCGTACGACAGCAGGATGATGGTCGACGCGATGTCGGGGTCGACGCGTACCGTCGCAGTGAAAGGAGTGGCGCCCCTCGCTGCGCCGTCGGCCGATAGGGTCTGGTCGTCGCTGTGTTCGGTCATCAACGCGCCTCTCCCTCGGTGAGCTAGACAGGTATGCGTTTTCTACACAGGGCATCAGCTCCCATCGTACCATCAGATGCGGGACCACGACGCGCGGTTGGGTTGCCGCCGACGAGCGCGTGACAACTGCCACCGGGATGTGGCATGCTAACGCCAGTCCACCGCGAACCATGGACGGGAGGAGCGATGCGCCATCGTGGGGGCGAACCGCCAGTCATCGAGCGAGGAAACGAAGACGGTGCGGCCGACGGCGAGGTGACGCCGCTCGTCGGGTTGAACGTCGTCGTGCCCGATGACGGCTATTATGCGTGGCAAATTGCGACGATTGTGGCGCGCCTACACGAGTTGCGGCGCAAGAGACGCGCCCGCTATCGTCTAGCTGCCTCCTGAGTTGCGCAACGCCATCGTCTCTTTACGGGCGCCGCACTCCGGGCAGGTAACGTCCGGCTGGCTATGCCGCCGCTCTCTAAGCGGAGGCGACGTCACGTCGCGCCGCATCACAAGCTCGGCCGCGGAACTCAGGATCTCCACGCCAGTGAGAGCCAGTCCCAATGGTGTATCGGCCAGGACCAGACCGGCAATCAAGCCGGCCATTCTAAAGGCAAGAGCCGAGGCGGACGCCGCGTCCTCGCGGGGAAAAGCGCCCGGTCGGCGCTGGTCGCGCACGACGGTGAGGGCGCGCGCAGGGTCGCTGGCTACCGTGCGCAGAGAGGGGTCCTCGACCGCGGCCGGCGCGGCGCGCAGGGCGGCGAGAAGGGACCGCGCGTCCGTGGCCCGCGGGTCAAAGCGAATCAGGGCGTTGCCGGTCAAGGGATTGGCGGTGACGCCATGGACACCGCGCAGATCCAGCAGGGCCTGCTCAACTCTCCTCGCGTCAGCGGGGTCGTTCGCGCGCGACAGGCGCACGCGGATGCGTCCGGGGAGCACGTGGACGAGGTAGGGTTCTTGCACGGGGATAACGCTCATACGACTCCTCGTTCCGCGTAGTCACCGTCCCGGCGGAACGGAGGGGGACGCAACGCCCGCAACGCCCGCGACGCCCGCAACGCCCGCAACGCCCGCGACGCGCTCCCCCGGGCGTCGTCGCGGAGAGTTCTCGGCAATCGCGTGACCCCACGCTCTAACCGTGCTGCTATCCATACCTCGACTGTAACAGCGGGGAGTTAAGACGCCGTTAACCCTCGGTTAAAAGATTGTTAAGAGGCGACGCGATGAAAACAAGGGTAGAAGACGCATGAACGAGATGGCGCTGGTGGAACAGGCGGAGCGAGCCGCCGCGACGGTGCTCGACCGCATCGCGCGGCTGGACGAGGCCATCCACGGCGCGGAGGACGGGCTGACGGGGCTGCCCTTTGTCGTGCGCCGGGTCGTCTCGGCGGCGGTCTCGCGCGAGGTGGCCCACAACACAGGACGGGATATCGCGGCCTGGGCCGCTGCCATCGCCGGCCTGACCGCGGCCGTCCGCGACGCGAGGACGATCGTCACGCGTCCGGCGGACATGGGTTGGCCGGACACCATCGCGCGCGCGCGATTGCGCGCCGCCGCCGCCCGTGTCGAGGGCGAACAACCGCACCTCGAGCGGCTGGCGGCGTTCATGGAGAGAGCGCCCGCTAAAGTCGCCCTGGTACCAGCCGGCTTCCTGCCCAAGGAAAAGGTACGTCAAGCCCTCGACAATCTGGCCGCGCAGACAGAAGCTCTGCGCGCCGCCGTGGCCGCCATGCCTCCGCTAGCCCAGGCTCTCCGCGTCCTGAGCGACGATGCCATGCCGAGAGACGGGTAACGCGGATAGACACAATCGTGGGCCACGTCCCGTCGGCCCCAACGAATCGGCCTGTACGTACCGTGTGGCATAATGACCGTAGGGATATCCGACGAGAAGCCCGTTCTCTCATTTTGTCCACATGCCATGCCGGTGAACGCTATCGAATAGCGGCACAAGATCAAGATGTATCCTTTAAGGACTAGATAATCATGGTGACACAGAATAGATACCGGCAGTCGCCAGGTACACGGCGCGCGACCGGGCAGCCAGTGGAGCTGGAGCTGCGGGGCGGCGCCTACCAGGGGCGCATGGTCGCGCGCCAGAACCTCCAGGACGCCACGCGGCAAGGCGACACGGGCGCCGTCGACGGCGGCAACGGGCGCGTGGTGTTCGTGGACGGCGGCATCCCCGGGGAGACGGTGCGCGCCGAGCTAACCGTGGAGAAGAAGGCCTTTGCCGAGGGCCGGGCGGTGCAAGTCGTCTCTCCCGCCGCGAGTCGTGTCGCGCCGCCATGCCCGTACTTCGGCGAGAACGGCGCGCAGCGTGGAGCCGTCCCCACGGGCAACGGACTGCCGGGCGAGCGCGGCGCCTGCGGCGGCTGCCAGTACCAGCACATCGACTATGACGCGCAGTTGGCGCTCAAGCGCGACATCGTGGCCGACCTGATGCGCCGGCAGGCGCGCCTACCAGACGTGGAGGTGCGCGCCACCATCGCCTCGCCCGCGCCATGGCGCTACCGCAACCGCACTCGCTGGATCGTCGACGACGACGGTCGGCCCTGCTACCACCAGAGCGCCAGCGACCGCCTGCTGCCCGTCGCGCTGTGTCACATCGTGCAGCCGGTGCTCGACGACATCCTGGGGCAGTTGGCCGGCCCGGACTGGCGCCTGCCCCTGCGTACCCTGGTCTCCGATATCACCGCGCGCACGGCGATGCCATGGACGGAAGACGACGACCCCGACGGGCCGCCAGAGCCCTCGGTGCTGCTGGCGCTGCACGCGCGGCAGGGCGCAAAGCGGCGCGACCTCAAGATGTTCGCCGGCGACCTCGGCGCGGCGCTGCCCGCGCTCGACGGCGTCACGCTGTCCGCCGCGCTGATGGCTGGAGCGCAGCCGGGCAGCGGCGGCGGCCTATGGGGCGCCGACCACTTCGACGCGCGCTTCGCCGGCTTCCGCTTCCGCCTCTCGCCGCTGACCTTCTTCCAGGTCAACGAGCCGGCCGCCGCGGTGCTGGTCGATCTGGTCATGGAGTTGCTGGGCGGCCTGACGGGCAAGAGCGTGCTCGACATCTATGCCGGCGCCGGAACCTTCACGCTGCCCATCGCCGCCCATGCCGAGCAGGTGCTGGCCATGGAAAACGACGCGCTGGCCGTCGACGACGCCCAGCTGAGCGCGCGCGCCAACCGCCTGGCTAACGTCCATGTGATGCCCGGCGACGCGGCGGACGAGTTGGAGGGCCTGCCGATTCGCGCCGGCGACGCGGCCGTGCTCGACCCGCCGCGCGCCGGCGTCGACGAGCGCGTGATCGCCGAGCTCGACCGTATCAAAGTACCGCGCATCGTCTACGTCTCGTGCGATCCTGCCACGCTGGCCCGCGACCTGCGCCGCTTCGCCGACCGCGGCTATGCCGTCGAGAGCATCCAGCCCATCGATCTCTTCCCGCAGACCTTCCACATCGAGACGGTCGTGGCGCTGAGCAGGCAGTAACAGGGCCACTCGTCACTCGTAGCGCAGGGCGTCGAGCGGCTGCAGGCGGACGGCGCGGCGGCTGGGTAGGGCGCCGCCGATCAGGCTGATCACGGCTGCCAGGAGCAGCGCGCCAAGCACAAGCTCGGGTGGGATCACAAAGATGGGGCTGCTGGGCGGGTTGGGGTCCTGTGAGGCCAGCCAACGATGGAAGATGACGTTGCCGAGCGCGGTACTGCCGAAGGCCAGCGCCAGCCCGGCCACGCCGCCCAGGATGCCCACCAGCGCCGTCTCGGTCAGAAACAGCAGGCGCACTGCGCCCGGCTCCGCGCCCAGCGCCTTCATGATACCGATCTCGCGTGTGCGCTCCAGGATGGTCATGATCATCGTATTGGCGATGCCCACGGCGGCGACAAGCAGCGCGATGCCGCCGATGGCGCCCAACCCGCCCTTGAGGATGGCGAAGATGGTATGCACGCGCGCCAGCAGGTCCGCCCGATCCTGCACGGCGTAGGAGAGCGCGCCGATGCGCGCGGCCACGTTCGCGGTCTGCTGCGCGTCGTCGGTGCGGACCGTGAGATCGTCGTAGCCCTTCTGGTCCAGGTAGCGCGCGCCCGACACCCCGCGCAGGCCGCCATTGATCGCGGCTCCTAACGTGGACGAGACGATCACCAGCGGCTGTCCGTTCTTGGCGGCCACGTTCGTGTCGTCGTACACGCCCGCCACGCGGGCCCTGAAGTGGCGGTCGGCCCCAATGACCACGAGGCTCCCATTGCCGCCTCCCAGGACGTCGCCGCCCGCCGTCAGCGTCACCCGGCGGCCGACGAGTCCGGCGGGGGATTGGCCCCAAGACCGCGCTACGGAGGCCGGGACCAGCACGCCCTCGGACTCTGCGTCCCCTGTGTCGGCGCCGGCCAGCAAGGTCAGATCCTGCGAGATCGGCGACTGCGCCAGGCTGGCGAGGTCCGCGGAGTGGCCATCGGCGGCCAGGCGCAGCGGCGGGATCTGCAGCGAGGTGTAGACGCCCACGACATGCGGCAGGCCGCGGATGGTCCGCACGGCGGCCGGGGTCAGCGCATGGGGCCGGCCCGTGTCGCGTCCGCGCGGGCCCGGCGTCGTGGGGGAAACTCTGATCTCGGTGACCTGCCCGAAGCTGGCGGCGTTGCTGGTGGCGATGGCCTCCGCGCCGTTGCCGAAGGCGATCAGCGCCACGACGGCGGCAGTGCCGATTGCCACGCCGGTGGCGGTCAGCACGGTGCGCAGCCGCGCCCGGCTGAGGTTGTCGCGGGCCAGGCCCAGGATATCGAGGATGCGCATTAGATCTCCGCTCCTTCCCCGGCGTGACTGCCGGGACTCGTGGCGCCGACGATGCGGCCGTCGCGCATGCGCACGACGCGGCTCGCGGAGGCGGCAATCTCGGGGTCGTGGGTGATCAGGACGATGGTCTGAGATCTGGACCGGTTGAGGTCGGAGAGCAGGGCCATGGCGGCGGCGGCGTTGCGGCTATCCAGGTTCCCCGTCGGCTCGTCGGCCAGCAAGAGACTGGGCCGGTTGATGAGGGCGCGGGCGATGGCCACGCGCTGCTTCTCACCGCCGGAGAGAGTGGTAGGGTGATGGCCTAACCGTTCCTGTAGTCCAAGCTCGCCCAGCACATCCCTGGCGCGGCGTCTGCGCTCGGCCGGCGCGACGCCCTCCAGCATCAGCGGCAGGGCTACGTTCTCTAGCACGGTCAGGCGTGGCAAGAGGTTGAAGGACTGGAAGATGAAGCCGATCTCGCGACGGCGGAAGCGCGCCGCCTCGTTTGCGCCCAGCCCGGCGATGTCCCGGCCGCCGACTATGACGCGGCCGTTGCTGGACTTGTCCAGCGCCCCGAGCAGGTTGAGCAGCGTCGACTTGCCGCTGCCCGATGGTCCCATGATGGCCAGGAACTCGCCCGCTCCGACGTCGAGCGAGACGCCGTCCAGCGCCGCGACCTCGCCGCTGCCGCGCCCGTAGCGCCTGCTGACCTCCTCCACCCGGACCAGGATGTCGTGACCGGCCTTTACCGTCGCCGGCGCCGTTGCCTGTCGCCCGTCCGGCACAACCCGCGAACCGTGCCGCGACTGCAGGGCCGTTGTCTCCACGCGCGCCTCCCTCATCGTGTGCTCTTCGTAGGGAGGGGTCAACATGCTGAGGCGGTAACGCCGGCCGTTCGACCACCCTCCACACTGTAAAGCACCACGGGCAGCGGCCATGTGACAGGCGGGGGAAGCGTGTCAGCACACGTAAGTTCCCAAACCACGGCGAGAGCCAACAAAAACCTACGTACCGCTCGCTCCAGCTTCGGCGACGCGCGTCGTGTCTTCTAGACAGTTATGACAAGCAAAGGGCGCATGCATCCCCGCGGCATTCATAGGCCGCGGAGATGCATGCGCCCCCTCTACCCTCATCCACATTGGCGCGCTTTGACGCCCTACTCACGCGTACACGTGCCCCTGGGCAGGCGCCAATGCGTGCAACACGCTAAGCATGTGACCATAAGTTCGGCACGTTTTTTCGCCTGAATCACGCCTAAACAGGCAGGCCAGACTTTTGAGTACCTGCTTAGCTTGTCAGGCCCTGAGCCTGAGCCTCGTCCTTGACGGCGCTCTCTGCCGCGCTCTCGGCCTTCTGCGCGATGGCCCCGACCTTCTGCATGGTATCCTGCGCCGTTCCGAGCGCGTTGTCCACCAGGGCGTCGCGCGCCCCGCCCATGATTTGGCTCTCGCGCTGCGTCTCGGGGATAACAAGTCCGACGGCCACGCCCAGGGCAAGGCCCGCGGCGCCAACCGCGAGCGGATTGCCCTGGAGCAATTGCTGGAAACCGCCCTGCGCCCGTTGCGCTTGTTGTTGCGTGCCCTGGACGAGCCCGCCCATGGCTTGCCCTGTCCCCTGGACGAGCCCGCCCACCGCCTGGCCAGCCTTGCCCGCGACCTGTCCGGCCGTATCACCGACGGTGCTAGCGGCGCTTCCGACCGTATCCCCAACCGTGCTGGCAACCTGACCGGCCGTATCCCCAACCGTGCCGGCAACCTGACCGGCCGTATCCCCAACCGTGCCGGCGGCGCCGCCCACGGCGCTGCCAACCGTGCCGGCGGCGTCGCCAACCGTGCTGCCCACCTGATTGGCGACCTGACCGGCCTTGTCGCCGACCGTGCCCTGTCCCTGAGACGACGGCTGGGACGACGCGTAGACGGGCTGCGGTTGTTGGGACGACCCAGAGGGCTGGTTCGCCGTCGAACTGTTGCTATGGTGCGAGAAAAGCCAGCCGAGGCTTGCCGCCGCCAGAGCCGTGGGGATAGGATTCTCCTTGATGGTGTGCCAGATGGTCGCGCCTAACCCTGACGGCGCGCTCGTCTGCGTTGACGCCCCGGACGTGCCCTGGTACGATGCGCCCTGATAGATGGGGCTCGAACCCTGGGGGGTGGGAGACGATGCCGATGCCTGGGAACTCGGGCTGGCGTCCAGGTACACCGGGCTCGGGGCATGGGACACGGTGCTCTCGTAGACCTCGCCCTGCTCCTGATGGCCCGACCCGGTCACGTTGCCGACCAGATTCTTCGCCGCGTCAGTGACATTGCTGACCATATGCTCCACCTTTCCTATCGTCGCGTCGTGGACCGCCTCTTTGGTATGGTCCACCGCTTCGGCGACCGCATCGTGCGCCGCCTGTTTGGCATGTTCAATAACATGCCCGGTCGTCTCTTGCACGGTTTCTTTCGCTTGGTCCATCAGGTGCTGCGGACTGAGCTTCTCCTGGATAGCGTTCAGCGTCTCGGCCAACTCGGTCCGCGTCTGCTCGATATCCCCGCGCAACTCTTGCGTCTCATCCCCGTCCGCCGACACCGGCTGATAGTCCGCGTCTCCCGGACTGAGCACCGTGCCTACGGGAGCCGCGGCTGGGACGGCGCCGGTTGAGGCCGCGGTCGCGGTAGGCGTTGCGGAGGGATCGTCGGGATCGAGACTGCCAACCCCGACCCGTGTTGTATAGCGGCTATCGGGATTGCGGCTACCCGCCTCGATCCGTATGGTCGTGTTGTCCCTGGTATCGCTGTCACTCAAGATCTATCTATCCCCCTTGAGCGCGTCGATATCTCCTTTGAGCGTATCGATCGTCTGATGCGGCGCCATGTCGGTCTTCTTGAGTTCGTTCAGGCCGCGCTGGACCAGCGCGTAACCGATACCAGCGACGACGACCCCGACGATCAGGGCGGCCACCCAGGCCGGAAGGCCTATGGCCACCAGTAACAGCACCACGGCGGCGAGGAGGACAAGCACTCCCGCATAGGCGACCGCGCCGCCCACGACCAAAAAGCCAATGTCCTTGCCGACCTGCGACGCCGTCTGCGTTAGCTCAGTCTTGGCGAGCGTCACTTCCTGACGCACCAACGTACTCGTCTCACGCGAGAGATCGGCGAAAAGCTCGCCCAGCGAGCGGTCAGTCCTACCTGGTTGCATCAGTACTCCTCCCTATCCGACCCGGCCACGGAGCGTGCCACGCGCTGGACCGGCTCCACGGCCGCGCCTGCCGCCACCTGTCGGTCACCGTCGACCTCGCGGTCTTTCGTCCCATCAGGATACGCTGCTGGTGGGGGAGGGGGCGCCCACGACGACGCCGGGGACGGGCTCGCCAGTGGATGTCCAGACCGGAGCGGGCTGAGGAGAGCTGCCTGCTGCCCCGGCCGCGAGCGCTGAAGACACGTCGACGGCTGTCTCCATGGCTGTCGCCGAGTCGGGCGTCGCGGTGGGCGCCGATGTCGCGGCAACCAGAGCGCGCTCGCGCGGGATCGTCTTGCCCGGCGGGGTCAGCCCACCAGTCGAGGCTGCGTTGCGCTTCGAGCTCTTGAGGAAGCGCGCCGCCACGAGGCCAAGCACAAGCGCCCCGCCCACGAAGACCGCCGACCGCTGACGGGCGAACCCTTCCGTGTCGTCGACGATCTGGCGCACGTCGCGGCCGTGCAGGTAACCCGAGATGCGTTCCACCTCCGTAGCCGCCTGGTCCGCGTACCCCGCGATGGGCGCCTTGTCCTGCTCGCGGAGTTGCTGGCCCGTCTGCCGCAGGGCGTGCGCGACGGTGTATAGGGTGTCGGCGGCCTGATCTTTCTGGGCCGTCAGGAGGGAGGTCGTCTGCTGCCTGGCCTGGTCGACGACCTGGCCGACTTTCTCCTGGGCTTGGTCGACGACCTGGCCGGCCGTTGCCTGGGCTTGATCGACGATCTCGCCAACTTTTGGCTGGGCCTGATCGGGCTTGGTCGACCTCGCGCTCTGACCACTGGTGGAAGACTGATTCTGCGTTGCCATGGTACCTCTCTTTCCAGCATCGTTCGTCTCTAACGTACGATCAAGGTTCTGATCGTCGTGTCCGTGGTGGTACGTCTATGGGTGACGTTTGGACTGCATACTACACAAGGCAAGGAACATGCCAGTGCGACATCAACCACGCTCAACGCATCTGGCGGCTCTTACAGGGGCGCCTGCACCCGCGCTCCCAGGCCGACAATGCACAAGCTCTGGGTTTGGTACGCTTGAGATTGCGCGGTTCGACGAGTTGAGTAGCGTCGTGCGCCGAGGGAGCGATGTTGAGACGGTCGCGCAGCAGCCGTACGGTCGTGTTGGGCGTGCTGATCGTCGGACTGCTGTCACTCGTGGGCGGCGCCGTCATCCTGGTACATCAGGGCGGCGAGCCGATCGAGCGGACGATATCCCTTGGCGCGACGCTGGCCCCCATCCCCATCGCGCCGCTAGTCGACGAGGACAACGGGCGCGTGTTCATCCTGGGCAGCGGCGTCGGAGCGCCGGGCGCCGTGAGTGTGGGCATCCTCGACGGGGCGGACGGGCGCCTGGTGCGGACCGTCCCCCTGCCCATCTTCAGCCTGGCGCCACTGGCGCTGGATCGGCGGCATAACCGCCTCATCGCCACGGGCAACGCCATCATCATTCTGGACGTAACGAGCGGCAAGGTGCTCCGCGTCCTGGCCATGGAAACGGGTCCCCTCGCGGTGGACGAGCGCACGGGTCACACCTTCGTGGCGGGACCGGACAGCGTCAACATGCTCGACGCGGCGGGCAACCTGTCGTCGGCGCCGCCGGTCCCGGCGCAATATCCGGGCGCCATCGCGGTGGATAGGCAGAGAAACCGTGTTTTTATCCTCAACGCCGGCGACGGCACGGTCAGCACCATCGACGCGCGGAGCGGCGCCCTGATTGGGACCGTCGCCACCGGACTGACGCCCGACGTCAACCACCACGATGCGGAGCGCATCGCCGTCGACGAGCAGGCCGGGACGGTGTTCGCCATCTCCTCCAACACGTCCCTCGTGGCCGTGCTGGACGCGCACAGCGGACGGTTGCTGCGTACGACAAGGGTCGGGCAAGGGCCCGGACTGCTGGCCATCGACGAACAACACGGGCGCGTCGTCGTCGCGAACGCGCTCGACAACAGCGTGAGCGTGCTCGACGCTCGCAGCGGCGCCCTGGTGCGCACCGTGTTTGGCGGTCTGGAGCCGCTAGGTCTCGCCGTCGACGGCCGCACCGGCCGCGCCTTTGTCGCCGCGAGCGATGGGACGGTCCTGGTGCTCGACACCGGCAACGGCGCCCTGATCCGCGCCATCAACGCCGGCGCGACCGATGCCACCGATGCCATGGACGACCTGTCACGGGACATCGCCGTGGATGAGCGGAGCGGCCGCGTCTTCGTGGTGTCGCCGCGGCGCAACACCGTCAGCGTGCTCGACGCCCGCAGCGGCGCGATCCTGCGCATCGTCCGCGTGGGGACCTCGCCGATCGGTGTAGCCGTCGACAGCGCGCGCGGGCGCGCCTACGTCGTCAGCCAGGGCAACCCGCAACCCGCCCCGGACCGCTGGGCATGGCTGCCAGGCTGGTTACGCGCCCTCCTCCCATTTGTACCCGCGCCACCGTTGGCGCCCGTCAACACGGGCAGCGTCATGGTGATCGATGCAGCGACATAGCCGCCCTCGTCAGCCATGGCGGCCCGCAACCGCAACGATTGCTGGGCCGCCATGCCACCATCATTAATGGGAACGGGCCACGACATAGCATCTTTGGCATAACAAGGCTACGCAAAGACCTTGATATTGCCCTCTTCGAGCGCCCGGCCGATGCGGCGTTGCTCAGGCACGCCGTCCACCTTGACGCCCCTACTGACGTTGAGGAACTCCACCCCGATGGGTTGGTCATCCGCACCGTAGTCGATGTGGCGCGCGTCGTCCAGGCTTTTCCCATAAGCGTAGGGCGCGTCGCGGAGATAGACATAGAGGGCGTTTGCCTGCACGTCATGTTCAATTCGTAGCTGTTCTTCTCCCGCCATTTGCCCCTCTCATGTTACACCTGATGCATCACTGTGATGACGACCAGCGGATCTGATCCCGGCTCAATCACCACTTTGAGGCGCCGCCCACTGATCGTCCGCACATAGCACGGATTGCCGTCTGGGTCGGTATACCGTGTATCGGCATTCCCAACGACCGCCTCAACCTCGTCCTCGCTGATACTGCGCTGGCGCATGCGCAGCCACGCGTGGTGGGTGTAGACGATGTTCATGCTCCCGTCCAGAGGTCGCATCAGCACGACGGTGGTTGCGTACCCGCACGGCGTCGGCACAGCGGGGGTACCATAGTGTATCTCAAACGGCACGATACCGTCTCGACCGCGAGATGGATGACAGATGTTTGCTTCGACGGAGGCAGGCATGGGTCCATCGATGATAGCCCGAACATCCCTCTTGCCGCCGTGTCCGATGCCCGCCTACTATATCCACGTCGCATCTATCCATGCGGCGCGCTGGTACGTGACGGAGGAGGAACAATGTGATAAAAGGCGTCAAGCACGAGGCGATTCAGGCGGAGGGCGCCATATCGCTCACGCCGGCCGTGTTCCAGATCCTGCTGGCGCTCGCCGACGGCGAGCGCCAGCAGGATCTGGCATCATGCAAGAGATCGCGCTGCGCACGGACGGCGCGACGCGCCTGGGACCGGGCACGCTGTACCGCTCGATCAAGCGCCTGCTACTTGACGGTCTGATCGAGGAGAGTGACGAGCGTCCGGCCCCCGCGCTCGACGATGAGCGCCGCCGCTACTACCGCCTCACCGCCGCCGGCCGGCATGCTACCGGCCTGGAAGCGCGCCGCCTGGCGCGGTTAGTCCGCATGGCGCAGGCAAAACAGGTGTTGAAGGAGCGGTTTCGATGACTACTATCATGACCACCCAACCCAAAGCCCCACGTCGCCGCGTGGCTTGGGCTCTGGATGTCGCGCTCGGGCCGCTGTCGCTGTACTACTGGGTTAACGCGCAAACGGCGCTGCAGTCCGACGCCACATCTCCCGGCGGCGGCATCGCTCTCGCGGCCTTGCCGGGCGTGCTCTGGCTCGCGCTCACGCTCCTCTTCGCCTGGTCGGGTCAGACGCCGGGGCAGGCGCTGCTACGGATTTGCTGGGTCGATCCATCCGGCGCCCGCGCCCGCTGGCGTCCCTTGGGCGACACGGGGTTCTGGGCCTGCAACGCCTATCTGTTCAGTGGGAGCGTCGCGCTTTGTGGCGCCGTTGCCTTCGGGAAGCTTGGCTGGCCGTCCCCGCCGCTGATGGCGTGGTCTCTCCCGATTGGGGCCGTCGCCGTCGTCGCGGCCACGATGGCCCACCACGCGCGTCGCGGCGCCGCCCGGCTCATACTCGTCTCTCGCTAACAGGCCATCGACGCGGTACGGCGCGACGTACACACGAAAGGATGTCTCTCATGGCTCTACCAACATCGGCGATGCCTGGCTTGCCAGTTGGTCCAATGTGGCGACTCACAATCATGGCCCTGGACGCTGTCGTGGGCGTTGTTGCGCTCCCTGCTCTATGGGTGCTGGAGGCGCTGGCGTTGCAAGCCCTACCTCAAGATTCCAGGAACTTTGCCGATTGGGCGAATAACATCCTTTCGGTCGCGCCCTGCCTGCTCTGGCTTGCGATCTTGGTGGCGCTGGCGCGCCGCGGGCAGACCCCGGCCTGCGTCGTGACGCGGTGGCGGTGGGTTGATGCCATGGGAAAGTCAGCATCCTGGGGACCGCCTGGTAGTCTCTCGTTCTGGCTCGCGGCGGCGCCTGTCTTGTTTGTGTCATTCATGTTGGGGGAAGGTCTTTGCCTGGCGGGTCAGAGTCCCATCGGGTGGCCGCCGCCGTTCGCAAACTATGGGCCGGGCATCGGGGCCGCCTGCCTCATGGTCGTCGCCATCGCCCTCCCACCGTACCTGCGCTTCCGCCGTCAATCCGTCTGTGTCAGACGCGCGGCAGGCTAACATGGTCGCCTTCTGTGTACGCCTCTATCGGCTGCTGCTCGCGGCCTATCCCGCGGACTTTCGCCGCGACTATGCCCCGCAGATGGACCAGGCTTTCCGCGCCTCTTGCAGTGACGCGACCCGGCGCCACGGTGCGCCTGGCCTCCTCGCCGTGGGGCTGGTCACGCTCGGCGATCCATCCTGAGCGCGTGCGCCGAGCGATACGCGCAGATCAAGGTGATCCTTTTACACCGTTCGACAAGAAGAGGGAGACTTTCGATGGCTATCGCTACGACTGAGACAATCGGAACGGCGGCCGTGGGGAAAGGCCGCATGCGCGCCGCGATTGTCGCGGACCTCGCCGTGGGCCTCGCCACGATCCCGGTCTGCGCTTTCTGCCTGGACCAGACACAGGCGCTGCTCAGGCTTTTCTCCCCCGACGGGACGATGCAACTAACCTGGTGGTCGGTGCTGCTCGTGTCCGCGATCGCGCTCACGTTCGGTGGGGCGGCGCTGACCCTGCTCGCGCGCCTCTCCGCGCGGGGGCAGACCCCCGGCCTCGCCGTGGTCGGGTTGTGCTGGGGCGACGCGACGGGCCGGGCGGCATGGCAGAGGCTCCTGGGTGAGCCACAGTTCTGGTGTGCCATGATCCCAGCCTTGTATATCCTGCTCGCCTGCGTCGTGGGTACCCCGCAATTCTTCGTGGCGCTCGCCCCGTTTTTCGGTGTCCTGTCCACTATCGGGAGCCTGATCGGCCCCACCCTCGTCGTGGGCGGGCTGGCGATCATGGTTCTCTCGCGCAAGCACCAGGGACGCCTCCTGTCGGTTGCGTGAAGGATGCCCGGCGCCCAGCCCAGCGCCGTCGTCGCAAACCAACGGCTAATTCTGCTGGCACCTGGCACCTGGCACCCGGCACCTGGCACCTGGCTAGAGCGGCTCCAACGGCACGCCGACGGACTCGGCGAGGCGCTCCAGGTCGTGGGTGGCCTCGATGCGTTGCGCCGTGCCAGTGGCCGAGCGCATCACCAGCGACTGGGTGATGGCCGAGGGCGGCGCATAGCGCACGCCGCGCAGCAACTCGCCGTCGGTGATCCCGGTCATGGTCATGTAGACATCGTCGCCGCCGCGGCACAGGTCGCCCGCGCCGAAGATGCGCTCGGGGTCGACGCCCCGCTCCTGGGCCGCCGTCCGCTGCTCCTCATCATGGAACCACAGGCGAGCCTGCATATCGCCGTGCAGACAAAGCACGGCGCAGGCGGTGAGCGTGGCCTCGGGGGCGCCGCCGGCGCCCAGCAACACATCCACGTCGTTCTGTTCGGGCAACGCGGCCATCACCGCGGCCGCCACATCTCCTTCCGGGATCAGTTTGAGGGTGGCGCCGGCCTCGCGCACCTGCCGCTGCAGGTTGGCGTGCCGTGGCCGATTGAGCATCACCACCTGGAGCTGCCCGATCGGCTTGCCCAGGCGTCGCGCCACTGCCCGCAGATTGTCGGCCACCGGGCGGGTCATGTCGATGGCCCCCGCCGCCGCCGCGCCGACGACGATGCGTTCCATGTACGCCGCGTGGGTGCGGTAGAGCGTGTTGCGCGGGGCCAGGGCCACCGTGCAGATGGCGCCCAGCGCGCCGGCCGCCACCAGGCTGGTGCCATCGATCGCATCCACCGCGACGTCCATGCGCGGCTCTTCGGCGGCGCCCAGGCGCTCACCCAGGTAGAAACGCTCGTGGGCGCGCTCTTCGCCTTCGCCGACAACGACTACACCGTCGATCGGCAGCGCGGACAGCGTACGGCGCACCGCCTCTACCGCCAGGCGGTCGGCCAGGTCGACGTCGTCGCGCCCGACCGCTCGCGCGGCCGCCAGCGCCCCTGCCTCGGTCACGCGCATCAATTCCAGCGCCAGGTTGCGGTCCGGCGGGCGCGTTCCTGTGCTCATCGGCTCCGTCCTTTCGTTACACACTCCAACGTACAGACCGTCTCGTCCCCGGCCTGGTACCCACGATCTATGAATTGCCGGCCTGAAGGCGCGGGCGCCCCCAGATCGTCCCGACCCTCCGGGGCGCCGACAGCAATTCACAGACCCTCGCCGGCGCCCCGTGTCCTACCTCCATGCCTGCTGTCGCGGTCGTGGTCGTGGTCGTGGTCGTGGTCGTGGCATGACCAGCGGGTGCGTGGATACGTTCAAGGCCCCGTGCTCCGATTGTAACGCACCGCGCGCCCTCGCGGGGCCGGTCGTCATGAACGGCGCTTCGCCATCCGTCGTGGTCGCGCGAGCCGCCACCTGAAAAGGGGGACAAATTATTGACATCGTAGAATTTTTGTTCTAATATCCCAAGTACAGGCCGCGCGAGCGGCATGCGCCGCGCCACCTTCGGTGAATCGGTGAGTCGCAACCGAGACCGCCGGCGGCGCGGCTAGCCCAGCCACGAACGATAGCCGGCGCATCCGTCGCCGGCGGCAAAGCAGAGCGCAAGACAGCACGAAGAGCAGTAGCATCCGTAGAGGAGTAGCACGATGGCCGTCGCCCACATCGACCGCATGGACCGTTTCGCCCAACCCGAGCGCGTGCAGCGCGTGCGGCCTACCCAACCCGCCTATGTTCGCCGCTACAACCCTACCATCGTCCGTGACCCGGATGAGGCGCGGGCGATACGCGACGCCGGTGTGGTGGGCGGGTCGGGCCGGGGTCTGCGCGTCCCGCGCCGCGCGCTGCTGCTTGGCATCGTTCTGGGCGGAGGGTTCCTCCAGCACGTCCTGGTCTCCACACCCCTGGAGGCGGCGCCCGTGCCCCTGACCGTCGCGACGGGCGCAATGGCTGCCGCTCCGTCTGCCGCCGCGCCCGCCTTGTCCGCCGCGCCCGGCCAGGCCTCAGGACAGGTAGGTACGGGAGGAGGAACAACAGCGGGGATGCGGACAGGCGCACAAGCGGCGCCTGACGCCTCCGGCGCCTCCATCCACTCCGCCGCGGTCGTGCCCGTCGCCCTTGGGCACGGCACGACCGGCACGACCGGCACGACCGGCACGACCGGCACGACCGGCACGACCGGCACGACCGGCACGACCGGCACGACCGGCACGACCGGCACGACCGGCACGACCACGGCGCATGTCGCGGTGGCCGTCGCGACCGGGCGCACGTCCGTCCTGTCGTTCCACCTACCGCCAGTGGGTCTGCTCGGCGATCGAGCGCGCGGGGCGCTGGCGACGAACCAGGATGGCGACATCATGCACGCGCCCAGCGTCTCGGTCACGGCAATCCGCGACGCCCTTCAGGCCGCCGGCTCACCGCTCCTCTCGGCCACGTTCGCCGACCAGAAGGACGCCGCCGAGTATATCTGGGACGAAGGGCGCGTGTTGGGCGTTGACCCCGCCGTGCTGATGGGCATTTTCCAGCACGAGAGCGGGTTGGGCACCCAGGGTATGGCCCGTCAGACGAACTCAATCGGCAACATTCGCCCGGTCGGCAACCAGCCACAACTGGCCGGCTACCGGCTGTACAGCTCATGGCAGGAAGGCATCGACGACTGTTATCGCCTGCTGCGCTCGTATGTGCGCGGCGGCGCCGCCACGGTGGCCTCGGCTATCCCGGTGTGGGCGCCGCCGAGCGATAACAACGACGACAGCGCGTATATCTCCTCCGTCCTGGATACCATGGGCTCGCTCGCGGCGAATAGCGGGCAGTAGCCAGTTGCCAGTTGCCAGTTGCCAGTTGCCAGTTGCCAGTTGTCAGGGGATATGCGCCGTATACTGACTACTAACCGAGGGAGAGACATGCAAGAGCGTAGCCAGGATCAGAAGCAGGTTCGGGCGTTGTTTGCGGCCCATGTGCTGGAGCAGACGCTCGCCCACGGCCATGTCATCCCCCGCATCACCTGGGAGGCCGGCGGATACGAGGGTAGCGGCACGTGTACGCGCTGCGGCGATGGCGTGTTGCTGTACCGCGACGCCGAGGGGTGCGAGGTCAACGGCACGGCTTACTCGACCCCCTGCCCCGGCAACACCTGCGCGCATGGCTGGCGCGTGATGCGGCGCTGCGGCGCGGGCACCTTGATGCGCTGCCTGCACTGCGGCGCCGAGCGGCGCGAGAGCGGGCCGGATCATTGAATGATGCGGCGCGGCGCCGCGCCGCATCAGGATGGCGCTGTCGGGATGATCGCGCGCGTGACGACGCTGGGTAAGGCGAAGAAAACGGCCAACGCGATGTTGACGACAAGACTGAGAGCCTGTCTGCAATCGACAAAAAGCGCGCCGGAAGCCTCTCAATTGGCGCGTTATGTGGTTCGGGAGATAGCTGAACGGTGATACCCCGCCCTGCTTGCCCGGCTCACGGGGCTAAAAAAGCGATTGCAGACAGGCTCTGACGTCGGCGTTCAGGAAAGCGACGCCCAGGGCCGTCAGGTAGAGGAACGGCCCGAATGCGTATTGGCGGCTGATACCGCGCACCATTAGTTTGTCGGCTGCGGCATCGAGTAACCGTCCATGGTGCGAGGCATAGGCCCACATGCGATTGTAGGTGATGGCCATCACCAGGCCGGCGCCGCTGTAGACGACCAGCGCCACTTTGCGGTCCGGCTGCAACAAGTACGTCGCCAGCAGGTTCGTGACGAACGGAACGGCGGTGATAATCAGCAGCAGCAGTCCGTTGAGCAGCATGAAGATGTCATCGCTGCGCCGGATAAGCCGGAAGAGCGTGTGATGGTTGAGCCACATGATCAGGATGGTCAGGAAGCTGAGCGCGTACGCCAGGTAGACGGGCCATTGGACGAGCAACGCGTGGGTCAAGGTATTCGCGTTGTCTGGTTTTGTACCGGACGGTAAGCCCAGATTGAGCGCCAGGAGTGTGATGGCGACGGCGAAAACGCCGTCGCTAAAGGACTCTAATCGGTTGGTCTCCGTCTGCGGCAACCCTGATCTCGCGGGCATCGCGCCGCTGCTCCTTTTTTGCCTATCAATCGTTCGCCCGTCGCGGGTACCCCACCAGCCATGTCATGGGCGACGTCAAAGCCTATCCATCATACAGCATCGCCGCGCACGGCCTCGGCGTCTCGGCCTATTGGGTCATGGAGCATGGTCTGTGAATTGTACGGCGCCCTACTGGGAGCGCGGGCGGCCCGCCCGCCTCGTGTGACTGGGAGCGCGGCTGGTGTCCACGACGGTTTGCGCACCGGTCCGCGTGGCCACGACAGAAGCGGGCGGGCCGCCCGCGCTCCCAGTCCGACAATTCACCGGCCCTGGGTCGTGGAGGGACAGGGCTTGCGGCAGTGGCTGGAAACTGGCCCGCCGTCGCAGGCAAAACGCACGTCGCATTCACGGATCGTGTCGCTGGCGGCGGGCGACGACGACGAAGCGGCTGCCGTCCGTGGCGGGCGGTGACGACACACGCAGGGGCGGCCATGTTCAGCCAAAGGGGACGGGGAGATGGACCAGGACGACAGGCGCGCCGCCAAACGGGGATCGCTGGGCAGTGCGCGGCGCCGGCTTGACCTTACTTTACGCCGCCGTGGGAGGGCGCAGGAGCCCGGCCAAGGCGGCGTCCGTGGTCCGCTCCGGCCAATCGGCCGGGACGGGGGTGTCCGCCAGGTAGTGCGCGTAGTAGGAGCCGATGAGCATGTTGATGGCGGTCTCGATGTCCACCTCATCCCGGAACTCGTCTCGCGCACGCGCGCGCGCTAGGACAGTGCGCACCATGTGCCGCCGGGGCCGGACCACGTGTTCGCGATAGAGGGCCAGGAGTTCGGGGGTTTCGTGCTCCTCGGCCAGGACCGTGCCGAGCATCGCCATTCCGAAAGGGCGCCCCACCCCGCGCTGGAAGTGGCGCAGGTGTGCGATCAGGTCCGTCCGCGTGTCGCCGCTCTCTGCCGGCGCTGTCTGGAGGCGGGAGGCCGCCAGCGCGGCGGTCGCCAGGGCCTCCTTACTGGGGTACCGCCGGTAGATCGTGGGCTTGGTCACGCCGGCCGCAGCGGCGACGGCGTCGACGGACATGCGCGCGTAGCCGTGCCGCGCCATCAAGCTGAGCGCGGCCTCGAGAATCTTCTGGTCGGTGTGCGGCCCCCGCGGGCGGCCGCGCGGGCGCGTCTCCTCGTGCATCTTCCCTCCTGTCCGCCCATCTCGCTGACGGGCCGCCCGGACGAAACGGCGCCACGCGGTGTCGCGCACGCGGCGCCCGATGCGGCGACAGCAGCGGTGTGGCCTCCCCGAATGTCTAGGTTGCTATTTTACTTTACGGTATGGTATCGTTTATCACAAGGGCCGATGCACAGGCGACGCGGCACATGGACCGCGACCCTTGCGTCCCGTCATCACGACGTCCCCTTGAAAGGTTCCTCGCATGTCTCCCCACCGTCCCCACCACCCCACCACATCACCACCCTACCACATCACCACCCTACCACATCACTATCCCACCACCCCACCACCCCACCCCACCGGCCACCGGCCGCGCTCGTACGGCGCGATCACGGGGCGCAGTTCCACCCACGCCACGACACCACCCGCGACCCCAGGAGACTAACACCATGAAACTGCGCCTGCTGATCCTCGCGCTAGGCAACTTCGCCATCGGGACGGGTGCACTCGTCATCGCCGGTGTGCTCCCCCTCATCGCCCACACCCTCACCGTCCCCGTCACCACCGCCGGCCAGCTCGTGACGGTCTATGCCCTCACCTATGCGGTGGCCGCGCCGCTCTTGACCGCCCTCACCGGGCGCGTCGCCCGGCGGCGCCTGCTCCTGATGGCGCTGGCCCTCTTCATCGCCGGGAACGTCCTCGCGGTCCTGGCGCCCACCTTTGGTGTGCTCGTCCTGGCCCGCGTCGTCTCCGCCGGTGGCGCCGCTCTCTTCACGCCCATCGCCTTGACGGTCGCCGTGACCCTGGCGCCGCCGGCCGAGCGGGGCCGCGCGCTGGCGCTGGTCTTCGCCGGCCTCCCCGTCGCCACCGTCCTGGGCGTACCCCTCGGCACGTTCATGGGCGCCCACTATGGCTGGCGGGCGACCTTCATCGTCGTCGTCCTGCTCGGTGTCGTGGCCGCCGGGGGCGTCGTCGCCCTGATCCGCGGGGTCGCCGCGCCCCCGCCGCTACCCCCGCGCACCTGGCTAGCCCTGCTCCGGGACCGGCGCCTGCTCCCGGCCCTCTCCCTGACCCTGCTGCAATCCACCGCCCAGTTCACCGTGTTCACGTACATCGCCCTGCTGCTCGGCCACACCATCGGCCTGGCGGGGACGGGTCTCAGCCTGATGCTGCTGTTCTTCGGCCTCGCCGGCCTGATCGGCAACAGCGTGGGGGGCTACGGTGCGGACCGCTGGAGCGCCACGGGCACCGTGGCTGTGAGCCTGGTTGCCCTGGCCATCGCCCTCGCCGCGCTCCCCGTCGCGGGGCTGTCGGTCCTCGGCACGGCGCTGGCCCTCGGAGTCTGGGGCTTCGCGGGCATCGCCTTCAACCCGGCCCAACAGGCCCGGCTGCTGGCCCTCGCGCCGGCGGCGCCGGGCGCCGTCCTCTCCCTCAACGCCTCCGCGCTCTACCTGGGGACCGCTGCCGGCGCGGTGCTGGGGGGGATGGTCGCACATGCGCTGACGGTGACCATGATCGGGCCGGCTGGCGCGCTCGTCGGGGTGTGCGCGCTCGTGATCCTGGTCGTGAGCGTGCGCACCCGGGCGACGGGTATCACGGCGGTGACCGCAAGCGCCAGGACGTCCGTCGCGACCACATCATAGGAGTCATCCGAGAACCATGCAGGAGGGACAGCGATGAAACCGAGCATCCATCGACGCGCGACACAGCGCGTTCACGTTCTGGAGCCACCCGGCCTCTGGCCAGGGCCTGATGACCCGCGTGGACGTCACGGTGGTCAGGCGGTGACCGGCGAGCGGACCGGGACGGCTATGGACGGGGAGGACACGCCCATGAGCACGGATGTTGTCGTGCTAGCAGGGGCCGTCCAGGCTCGCCAGCGAGGCCGGAACCCCGCCCGACAGGCGCAGCGGCGGGGCGTGTGTGTGGAGGGGCGGCGTGGTCAACAAGACCACGCCGCCGCGTGGGGAGGTGCGCCGTGACCACACCGCGCCGCCTGGTCGTGGGCATCAGTGGCGCCACGGGGATCGTCTATGGCGTCCGCTTGTTGCACGTGCTGCGCCAGGAAGGGATCGAGAGCCATCTGGTGGTGACCAAAGCCGCCGAGATGACCCGCGCCTACGAAACAGACCTGTCCGCCCAGGACCTGCGCAGCCTGGCCACGGTGAGCTACACGATCACCGACCTGGGCGCGGCGATTTCCAGCGGTTCCTTCAAGACGATGGGCATGATCGTCGCCCCCTGCTCCATCCGCACCCTGGGCGAGATCGCCCATGGCGTGACCAGCACCCTGTTGACTCGCGCCGCCGATGTCGTCCTGAAAGAACGCCGCCGCCTGGTGCTCCTGGTGCGCGAGACGCCGCTGACGGCGACCCATATCCGGAGCATGCTGGCCGTCACGGAGAGCGGCGGGATCATTGCTCCGCCCGTCCCCGCCTTCTACACGCGGCCACAGACCGTGGACGACATCGTGGATCACACGGTCGGCCGCGTGCTGGACCTGTTCGACATCGATATGACGGGCATGCAGCGGTGGGGCGAGGACACGACCACCCGTGAGAAGACGGGTACT
>JAABUQ010002408.1_pt1 | contig 37095 bp, 35 predicted proteins | sample 5560001 | NCBI WGS metagenome assembly JAABUQ01 (sample SAMN10711888, study PRJNA513371) | rock metagenome | isolation source: Antarctica rocks | place: Antarctica: Victoria Land, Finger Mt nord | collected 2015-12-18 | reverse complement strand
GAGGCGGGACTTCTGCGGCGCGAGGCCAAGGGACAGCGGCATGGGGGCGCTCCGAATCGGGAAAGGCCCGTATCGAATCAACCCGCAGTCAAGATGTCACCCACTGAAACATGAGTTCGTGGCCCTGTCCAGGTCGCGGCCCTCGTTGACCTGCATGGCGGACACGATTACCTCCGGCAGGCGTGTGTAGTCGGCCAGGCGCAGCGCCCGTTGGCCCAGCAATCCCGTCCACTTGCGAACCACCAGGTCCAGGCCGCCGGACTGGCAGTGGCTGCCTTGCTCGACGATGATGTGGAACACCTCCCACTGCCGGCTTACCAGCCGCAGCACATCCGGGGTGTGCAGGTCGCGCTGGCCCTGGCCCAGCACCCGCCGCTGCTCCCGCGCCGTCAGCACCGTTGGTGGCTCCTCGTCGCCGATGGTGAACAGATAGCCCTTGCGGCTGCGCTTGCTCCAGGCGTCGGTCGCGGTGTGCAGGGCGGCGAACAGCCAGGGCAGGGTGTAGCTTTCGCTGCTGTTGCCGCCGCCGCCGCCCTCCAGCCACAGATCCACCAACTGCTCGGCAATGCGTATGTCGGCCTCGAACTGGCTGACCTGCAGCGGTGCCTGGTCGCAGGTCGCATCGCCGACGCCCATGAACATGATGTGCGGGTCGGGGACGGGCTGGCGGTCGTAGATGGCCTCGAACAGGGTGCGCAGGCCGCGGCGGGCGATAGCCTCGGCGATCATGCCCATGCTGCCCGTCACGTCCAAGCCGACGATCACCGGGGTGCTGTCCGGGTTGTCCGGCGAGTCCCGGCTTTCCCGCACGCCCGCCGCCAGCAGCCGCGGGTCCATCGTCGCGCGCAGGCCGCGGCTGAACACGTCGTCCCGGCTGCGCCCGGCGGTGCGGTGCGCGGTGAAGCTGTCCCAATCCGTCGAAGTGAAGCGTCCGTAACCCATGATGCCCTCCTGTTGATAAGGTATATATGCATCTAACCTAGATTATGGTCAAGAGCACCCAAACATGCAAATAGGCGGCATGGAATACGACAAGCCCATCGCCACCGTGGACGTGGTGTTGTTCGCGCTGGTGGAGGGCGGCCTGGGCCTGCTGCTGCCGCACCGTGACCGGGACCCTTGCGCCGGCGCCCGGGCGCTCCCTGGCGGCTACGTCCGCGTGGATGAGGACGACGACACCGATGCCACCGCCCGCCGGGTGGCGCGCGACAAGCTGGGCATGGAGGTGTCGTACCTGGAGCAGCTTTACACCTTCTCCGGCCGTCACCGGGACCCGCGCGGCTGGTCGCTTGCGGTGGCCTACCTGGGCCTGGTGCCGTCGGCGCACCTGCATGGCGAGGTGCTGCGGGACATCGTGCCGGTGGATCGGCTGCCGCCCCTGCCGTTTGACCACGGCGCCATCGCGGCCAAGGCGGTGCGGCGGCTGCGGGACAAGAGCAGCTACTCGTCGCTGCCGGGTTTCCTGCTGCCGGAGGAGTTCACCTTGCAGGAGCTGCGGACCTTGTATGAGCGCATCACCGGCGAGGCTTTGGACAAGGCGAACTTCCGCCGGCAAGTGGTGGACGCCCAGCGGCTGGTGGAGCCGACCGGGCGCCGGCGCACGGGTGAGGCGCACCGCCCAGCGGAGCTGTTCCGGCTGGCGTCGCCGGGCACGCTGCTGCTGCGCTCGGGCAGCGGCCCGGCGCGGCCGCTTGATGACGGGTAGCCCGCCGCCATGGCAGTTTGACAGCAAGAGGCGGGATGCCGCATCCGGCCCGTCCCGGCAAGGTGCAGGCATCGGCGCAATCCCGGCGCCCTATGCAGAGGTCATCATGGACCATTCCGTTCCCCTCACCGACGACGCCCGCTATGACGCCATCCGCCGCCGCGACCCCGCCCTGGATGGCGCCTTCGTGTTCGCCGTCCGCACCACAGGGGTGTATTGCCGCCCCAACTGCCCCGCCCGGCTGGCCCGGCGCGAGAACGTCGAGTTCCACCCGACCCCCGCCGCCGCCGGTGCCGCCGGCTTCCGCCCCTGCCTGCGCTGCCAGCCGGACGGGGAGGGCCTGGCCGCCCGCCATGCCGCCGCGGTGCAACGCGCCTGCCGCCTGATCGAGGCCGCGGAGGAGGCGCCTACCCTTGCCGCCATCGCCGCCGCCGCTGGCCTCAGCCCGCACCACCTGCACCGCGTGTTCAAGGCGGCCACCGGTGTCACGCCGAAGGCCTATGCCGGCGCGCACCTGGCCCGGCGCGCCGCGGACGGGCTTCGTAGCGGCGGCACCGTCACGGAGGCCATTTACGGCGCCGGCTACAATGCGCCCAGCCGGTTCTACGAGCAGTCGGCCGCGCAGCTGGGCATGACGCCGACGGCGTATCGCCGCGGCGGCGCGGGCGCGGCGATACGGTTCGCGGTGGGGCAGTCCTCGCTGGGCGCGGTGCTGGTTGCGGCGACTGACAAGGGCGTGTGCGCGATCCTGCTCGGCGACGACCCGGACGTGCTGGTGCGGGACCTGCAGGACCGCTTTCCACATGCTGCTTTGGACGGCGGCGACCGGGACTTCGACGCCACCGTCGCGGAGGTGATCGGGCTGGTGGAGGCGCCGCGGCTTGGCCTGAACCTGCCGTTGGACATTGGAGGCACACTATTTCAGCAGCGGGTTTGGCAGGCGCTGCAGGCCATCCCGCCGGGCCAGACCCGCAGCTATGCCGCCATCGCCGCTGCCATCGGCAGTCCGGCGGCCGTGCGCGCCGTCGCCGGCGCCTGCGCCGCCAACCCGCTGGCTGTCGCCGTCCCCTGCCACCGTGTCGTGCGCCGGGACGGCGGCCTGTCCGGCTACCGCTGGGGTATCGAGCGCAAGCGCGCCCTGCTGGACCGGGAGGCCGCATGAGCCTGGACGGGGTGGACTGGGACACCGCAACGGCTGCGCTGGACGCCGCTGGCTGCGCCGTCCTCGGCCCGCTGCTGACGCCCGGAGAGTGCGGCGCGTTGGCTGCCGAGTATGATGGGGACGCATTCCGGTCCACCGTCGTCATGGCCCGGCACGGGTTCGGTCGCGGGGAGTATAAGTACTTCGCCTATCCGCTGCCGCCCGCGGTCGCGGCGTTGCGCGCCGGGCTGTATGTCCGGCTCGCCCCGGTCGCCAACCGTTGGCACGAGGCGATGGGCCTGCCCGCCCGCTTCCCGGCGGAGCACGCAGCGTTCCTGGCGCGCTGCCACGCCGCCGGGCAGACGCGCCCGACGCCGCTGCTGCTGCGCTACGGCGCCGGCGACTACAACTGCCTGCACCAGGACCTGTATGGCGAGCACGTCTTTCCGCTGCAGGTTGCGGTCTTGCTATCCGAGCCTGAACGGGATTTTACGGGTGGCGAGTTCGTGCTGACGGAGCAGCGGCCCCGGATGCAGTCGCGGGCGGAGGTGGTGATGCTGCGCCAAGGGGAGGCCGTGGCCTTCGCCGTGCAGCACCGGCCAGTGGCTGGCGCGCGCGGAACTTATCGCGTCACGATGCGCCACGGGGTCAGCCGGGTGCGGACGGGGCAAAGGCACACGCTGGGCATTATCTTCCATGACGCAGCGTGAGATAGGGCGCGGGTGGGAGTTCGGTCCCATTCGGCTACATCGGCGTGTGGTCATACGAGGAAGCGGATGACGTTAGTCTTGGGGGGAATTGGCCCAATCAGGGTCGTTCTGCATCTGGCGTAATCCCGCCCGGCTTCAGGACACGGCTACTGGCGAGGTCTTGACAAAGCAACGGCGCCTTCGGCGCCGTTGCTCGGTGCCTGCGAAAGCCGCAGAATTAGCTGCGCTTCGCCCGGCGCATGAGGCCAAGGCCAACCAGTCCCGAACCCAACAGGGCGAGGCTGACCGGCTCCGGTACGGCAGAAGGAGTGGGCGTCGGCGTGGGAGTGCCAGGGCTACCGCCGCCAGTGCCCGAGATCGTTTGGTCAATGAAGCTTATCGAAGCCGACGAGAACGGCGTGCCGTCGAACGCCGTCACGGAAACGTCCTTCACGAGATAGAGCGAAGTCCGCGGCGTGCTCAAGGTGAGCGTGGACTGCAGCGGGCTCGGGGTGTTGACCTGAGTCGTACCCAGCAACGCGCCGCCGGGCGCTGTCAAGGCGCTTTCAACAACCTGGGCCTGGGCGATGGCGCCCGTGATCGCGCCGTTGAAGGCAAGTGCGACACTGGAGAACGCGGTTGTGGCCGTGACCTGATAGCTCAGTACAACGTCGAGGAAGGACGGGACGGTTGCACTCGGGACAGATAGAGCTTGCAGCAGGCCCTGGAACTCGATCCCGGAAGCGCCGTTGGCCACGACCTGCAAGTTCGAGCAACCGCCGGCAGCCGTGCCGACGCTTCCGCCCGGAGAACAAGAAAAGTTAGAGAACGTGAAGCCGCCATTCGTGATGGTCGTGCTCGAGGTGATCGGGGCGGCATACGCGCCTGTGGCTGACAGGATGCCCGCGACGCCAGCAAGAAGAAGCTTCCTCATAGACTTACCCTCAAATGTAAGGACCGCCGAGCTGGTCCGAGTTACCACAACAGGCCACCTTGCCCCTTTGCAGGTTCAAGTTGCGCTAACTAAGCATGAAACATGCCAACTCGACCAAATATGACTTTTCCTAGCAAATTCAGCAGTGTGCAAGCCGGCGCTAGATGCCTCATCCAGCCAAGGTAAGGCAGGTGTAAAGTCTATTTTACAGGATGCGTGGCTCATTTTTAAGCCGCTTTATATATTTGTTTGAACATCGCGCCGGTCGCGCGATGCGGCTCGGCCCTGTGCCGCACCCTCCGCTGCCCGCCGTGGCAGGGCCGCACTGCCCGTGGGCGCTGTTGCGGCAAGCCCTAACGGCAGTCTTGCGCAGCATGGGACGGGCACGTCGGAGGTCATGCCAAGCGGGGACGCATAAAGGCTGCAACCCCTAGCGTCCGTTGGATCGGGGCATCAGCTTGGCTAAGCTGTTAATCGCAAGTGTTATTATACAACCGTATAATTCCTAACTTGAACACTCTGTTAACGAATTGCAATAGACGCGTGCAGTTCGACACGAAGGGCAGTGCAGTCAGGTATAGGGCTATTAACGCAAGCTGCCTGACAGCTCATCCTTCTAGAATATTTTGTAAATCTTACAGTCGCAACTTCATTATTCATCAGCAGAAGTAGAACAGCATGACAATGTTGACAGTTGGCGCTGGCCAGAAGTTCTCCACCATCTCTGCCGCCGTTGCAGCCTCGCGGGACGGCGACACCGTGCAGGTCCAGGCCGGCACCTACGTCAACGACTTCGCCACCGTGAACACCAAGATCACCATCCAGGGCATCGGCGGCATGGCCCACCTGGTCGCCACCATCCCGCCGCCGGACGGTAAAGCCATCCTGACCACCAACACCGACGTCACCCTCGACCACCTGGAGTTCTCAGGCGCCGCCGTCGCCGACCGGAACGGCGCCGGCGTCCGCTACCAGGGCGGCAACCTCACCGTCACCAACAGCTACTTCCACGACAACGAGAACGGCATCCTGGGCAATGCCTCCCCCACCGGCACCGTCACCATCCGCAACAGCGAGTTCAGCCACAACGGCGAAGGCAGCGGCAGCACCCACAACATCTACATCGGCGACATCGCCAGCCTGACCATTGACAGCAGCTACTTCCATGACGCCGTGGTCGGGCACGAGATCAAAAGCCGGGCCGAGAACACCACCATCACCAACAGCCGCATCCAGGACGGCGCCACCGCCACCTCGAGCTACAGCATAGACACCCCCAACGGCGGCAACGTGCTGATCCAGGGCAACGTCATCCAGCAGGGGCCGGCCTCGCAGAACCCGGTCATTATTGCCTTCGGCGAGGAAGGCAGCGTCCATGCCAACAGCACCCTCAATGTCCTCGGCAACACCATCCTGAACGACTTGCAGTCACCCTCCCTCGCAGCAGTGTGGAACGCGACCGGAGCCCAGGCTACACTGACGGGCAATGCCATCTTCGGCGTTCCGGCCGGCCAGATGGTCCGCGGCAACGCGACCATGTCCGGCAACCTGACGCTCCCGTCGGAGCCGGCATTGGTGACGACGTCGCCCTGGGTAACTGCCACGACGGCCCCCTCTGTCATCGTGACGCCCACGCCCACGCCGACGCCTGTCCCGGTGCCCACGCCCACCCCCGCGCCCGCTCCAACTCCACTTCCCGCTACGGCGCCGGCGTCAGGAGCATATGTGTTCGAGGGTCCCACCTGGGCCAGCCACACCATCACCTGGAGCTTTGCCAGCAGCACCTATTCGCAAGATGCCGCTACGCCGTTCAGCAGCTCCATCGGGGCAGCATACCAGAGCACGGTTCAGCAGGCCGTGCAGCGCTGGGCAGCAGCATCAGGCCTGAACCTTGTCCAGCAAACTGACACCACGGACCCGACCAAGGCTGCCAACATCCGCATCGGCTTTGCCGACCTGGGCACGGCCACATCGAACCAGATCGGCTACACCAGCTATCGCGACACGGCTTCCGGCACCGGCGCCCTGACGTTCTCCGGGGATACGGTGGTCCGGCTGGAAGACCCCAGCAAGGACCCGCTTACGGCTGGATCCGGCGGGAGCCTGACCTACCAGGGATACACCACCACTCTTTACCAGACCATCCTGCATGAGTTCGGCCACGCCCTGGGTCTGGATCATTCCAAGGACGCCAGTACGGTCATGTATCCGACCCTGGGCGCCGGAAATCCTGACCTTGGCGCAGGTGACATCGCCGGTATCCAGGCCTTGTATGGCACGTTGCCCTCCCAGTCGCCCACGCCAACCCCGGTGCCTACGTCCTTGACCACGTTGGTTGCGACTTCAACGGTGACGCCAGCTCCGACCCCGGTCCCGACGCCCACGCCCGTCCCAGTTCCTACGCCCACCCCCGTTCCCACGCCGGCGCCCGTCCCGACGCCTACGCCCGCCGCCACGGCCAGCCTCGTGCTGAGCCTGAGCGAGGACGCCTACAAGGGCGATGCGCAGTTCACCGTCAGCGTGGACGGCCAGCAGCTCGGCGCGGCGCAGTCGGTGACAGCGCAGCATGGGACCGGATCGCAGGCGTTCAACTTCGCGCCGAGCCTGACGCCAGGCACGCACCAGGTGTCCATCGCCTTCGTTAACGACCTTTGGAACCCCGGCGTCGGCGACCGCAACCTGTATGTCGAGGGCATTACCCTAGGCGGTGTCGCCGTGCCCGTCAGCAACGGCGCGCTTTACAGCAACGGCTCCGTGACCGCGACCGTAACCGAACCCAGCGCCGCCAGCTCCACGGTGCCCACGACTACGCCGGTTCCCACGCCGGCGCCTACGCCCGCATCCACGGACAGCCTCGTCCTGAGCCTGAGCGAGGACGCCTACAAGGGCGACGCGCAGTTCACCGTCAGCGTGGACGGCCAGCAGCTTGCGGGCGCGGTGTCGGTCACGGCGCTGCACGGTGCCGGGGCGCCGCAGGAGTATAGCTTCGCGCCGAGCCTGACGCCCGGCACGCACCAGGTGTCCATCGCCTTCGTCAACGACCTCTGGAACCCCGGTGTCGGCGACCGCAACCTGTATGTCGAGGGCATCACCCTGGGCGGCGTCGCCGTGCCTGTCAGCAACGGCGCGCTTTACAGCAACGGGTCCGTGACCGCGACCGTGACCGAACCTACCACGCCTACGCCGGTGCCCACGCCTACGCCCGTGTCCACGCCCATCACGTCGGACACGCTGGTGCTGAACCTGAGCGAGGACGCCTTCCAGGGCGACGCGCAGTTCACCGTCAGCGTGGACGGCAAGTCGCTGGGCGCGGCACAAACCGTCACGGCCCTGCACGGGGCAGGGGCGTCGCAGGCGTTCACCTTCAATGGCCAGTTCGGGCCGGGCGCGCATGACCTGGCGGTGACGTTCACCAACGACAAGTGGAACCCAGGCATCGGCGACCGCAACCTGTATGTGGATGGCGCCACCTTGAACGGCACGGCGTCCGCAAGCACGGGCAGCATCACGCTCCTCGATGGAACACACGCGGCGCACATGATGATCGGGACAGCCTCGGTATAAACGCTCCTGTTACGTCCGGGTCCGCGGCACTGCCTTGCGGCACTGCCGCGGATGCGAAAGCCCTGGATCATATTCGGCCTGCATCCGGCGGCCCGGCGCACAGCCCTGCCAGCGCCGGCACCACGGGATAGATGGGCCTAGCGGCGCCATGACCTGCGGGTTCGCGTGGACCCGCAGGTTCACGCCTACGCGCCACCAGATCACCGCACGCCGCGATGCCGGCGGCGGATGGCCTGGTCATGCCTACGCCGGCCTTACTGCCCCCGCGGTCCCGGTCCAGCAGCGATGGCGCTGTGAAAACCTGGGCGGCGATGGACACCGGTCTAGCTTTTTGTCTGCGAGCAGAGGCCTCCAGTTTCAGGTCCAGGAAGCGTGAACCGCACCGTGCGGCAGGGAAGGCCAACGCCGCGGTTCGTAGGCTTGACCCTGTAAGCAAGCATCGCGTCGCCGGACATGCGCCGTTAATCTACCTGTACCGTTGCAGCCGGGGCCAAGGCTGCCGTCGCCACCAGCAGGACCAGGGTGACGACCGTGCCCTCACCAGGCGTGCTGCTGATCCGCAGCAGGCCGCCGCTTTGCTCAGCGAAACCGTGCGCCAGCGCCAGGCCCAACCCAGTGCCGACCCCCGGTGGCTTGGTCGTGAAGAACGGCTCCAGCGCCCGGGCCAGCACGTCGGGCGGCATCCCGGCGCCGGTGTCCGCGGCCTCGATCAGCATCTGGCCACCCTCGGTGCGCGCGGACAAGCGCAGGGTGCCGCCGCGCGGCATTGCGTCGCGGGCGTTGGTGGCCAGGTTGATCAGCACCGTTTCCAACTGCCCGCGGTCAGCCAACAGCGGCGGCAGGTCCGGCGGCACGTCCACGTCCACCCGGATGCCGGTGCCCAAGGTATGCTGCAGCATGAGCCGCAAGCCCTTCAGCAGCTCCGCCGCGTCCACCGGGCCGGCCCGCAGGTCGGCCCGGCGCGCCAGCGACAGCATCCGCCCGGTGATGGCCGCGCCCCGGTCCACGGCGTCCCTCGCCATCCCGGCCACACGTTCCACCCGCGCCGCGTTGCCCGGCGCGCGCAGGATCAGCGACAGGCTGCCGCTCACCGCCTGCAACACGTTGTTGAAGTCGTGTGCGACGCCGGAGGCCAGCTTGCCCAGGGCCTCCATCCGCTGGGACTGGTGCAGCGCCGCCTGCGCGGCCTCCCGCGCCTGGACCTCGGCCGCCACACGCGCCTCCAAGTCCTCCGTGAGCTGCCGCAACCGGGACTCGCTGACCTCCAGGGCTTTTTGGGCGCGCAGGCGGTCGTCCACGTCTTCGGTCGTGCCATACCAGCGGGTGGGCCGGCCGTCGGCGCCCAGGTGCGCCGCCGCGCGGGCACGCATCCAGCGCCAGGGCCCCTCGCCGGACGGTCCAGGCCGGTCGTGGACGCGGAACGTGGTGTCGTAGGCCTGCCCGGTGCGGATCGCGTGCGCCCAAGCAGCCTGCGCCGCAACCCGATCATCTGGATGCACCACGTTCAGCCAGCCGTCGCCCAGCCGCGCCTTGGCCGCCGTGCTGGTCGCCTCACTGACGCGGTGGCTGACGGTTACCAGCTTTCCGGCTGGGTCCGCGGTCCAGTGCGCCTGCGGGCTGACCTCCCGTGCAGCGAGCAGCTCGGCCTCGCTTTCGCGCAGGGCAGCCTCGGCGGCGCGGCGGTCGGCGTCGGCGGCGTGCAGGGCGGCGGCGACCTGCTGCGCTTCGACCAAGTCCAGCTCCTCCAGGGCGGCGTCGCGGCGGGCCAGGGCACTAATGGGGCGGGCAATCCGCCGGGCCACGGCCAGCGCGGCTGCAGCCGCGAGCAGTGTCAGCACGGCGCCGAACCCGGCCAGCGGCAGCAGGGTTCGCAGCAACGGCGCCCGCACCACCACTTCCGGAACGCCGATCCCGACGGTCCAGCCCGTAGTGTCGGAGTGGACGAAACCGGTGTAGGTCACGACACCTTCCAAGGTGGTGGACATGACCCATCCCTCCGGTTGAGTGCGGGCCGGTATGCTCCAATCCTTGCTGGCGGGGGTGCCGAGCCTGGCATCGTTGTCCAGCGTGCGCGCCAGGAACAGGCCGCCGCGGTCCACGACGGCGGCGATCCAGTCCGGCGGCAGGCGCTGCGAGCGCAGCATCGCCTCGACCTGCTCCAGCGGCAGGGCAATGGCCAATACCCAGGGTGGCCCGGCAAGCTGCACTCCCGGAGCCAGGACCGGCACGTTCACCGTGACCTGCATCTGTCCGGTCACTGCGCCGCGGATCAGGTCCGAAACCCACGCCTGCCCGGTGAGGGTAGCCTGGACCGCCTGGACTACCTGGCTGCGCCGGGGCAGCACGGTCCCGGCCGGGCGGCGGCTGTCCAGCATCTGCTCGCCATCGCTCCGGGACAGCGAGACCGGCCCGTTCAACAGAGCGGAGGCCGCCTGCATTTCAATGTGGAAGGCCGCCAGGTCCCCGCGGGCGAGCGCCGGCGACCGCCCGAGCGCCTCCAACGCGGTGCGATACAGCACGGCCTGATTGTCCATGGCGAGCGACAGCGCGCGGGCCACCGCCGTCACATCGCGCGCGAAGCCGCGGGTTTGGTTTGTCGCCGTGTGCCTGGCTAGCACGGCGGCAAAGGCGATGAACGGCACAGCCGATACCAGTACTAGCAGAAGCAGGTAGGTGCGTATGCGGAAGCTTCTACGCACGCCGGCGCCCCCGGATGTTGATCGCCGAAGTATCGCCCTACGGCCGGCTTGCGCAAGCCGCGGCTTTCCTGCTGCTAGGCCGGGCAGAGGATTTCCGCAGCGTTGCCGGCCAGCACGATGGGCGCCCAGCGCCAGACAGCGGCCTGCAACCGCGCTAGGATGTCGCGCATTGCCATGGGTTTGGCCAGGTAGTCGTGCGCTCCGCGGCCCAGCATCGCCGCCCGCACCGCCTCCCCCCGCCCGGACAGGGCAACGATGGCGCAGTCCCCGTCCCGCGCCAGCTGCGCGAGCAGCACGCTGCCGTCCATGTCGGGCAGGTCCAGGCTCAGCAGCACGGCGTCGGGTGCATAGGCCGGCTTGAGCCGCAGCGCTGCGCCCGCATCTGCTGCCCACAGCACAGTCCAGCCGGCCCGGCGCAGGCCACGCTGCAGGGCAGCCGCTACGGCTGGATCAGCCTCGACCAGCAGCACTCTCGGCGTGGTCACCGCCTGGGACGTCAGCACCCGGGACGTCAGTACGGGGGCGGCATGCATGGCAAAAATCTCCCGTCTGGATAGCGTCGGGTTGGGTCGGTCAAGCAGCACGCGGAAGCGCCGCGCTTCGGATATGCCGGTGAGCGGCTTTAAGCATCGAGCATGGCAAGTCCATGTCAGTCCCAGGGGCAGAGTGGCTGACTGCCGTTAACAAATCCTGACTCCAAATCCCTGCGCTGAAGCCCTGCCAGGCGTCCGAATCCCTGCAACTCGCTGCTGGCCCTGCCGCGGCAGGTGTTCTATCCTTCGCTGCAACGGCCGCGACGGGCCGGCAGGAGGATGCTGTCCATGGCCACCGTATCCATACGCGGCGTCCGCAAGTCGTTCGGCGCCACGCCCATCCTGCATGGCGTCAGCGTCGAAATTGCCGACGGCGAGTTCACCGTGCTGGTCGGCCCCAGCGGCTGCGGCAAGAGTACCTTGCTGCGCATGATCGCCGGCCTGGAAGAGATTGACGGCGGCGAGGTCGCCATCGGCGGACGCGTCGTCAACAAGGTGCCGCCGAAGCAGCGGGACATCGCGATGGTGTTCCAGAACTACGCGCTGTATCCGCACATGACGGTGCGGGACAACATGGCCTTCAGCCTGCGCCTGGCGAAGGCGCCGCGGGAAGCGATGGACGAGCGGGTGAACCGCGCCGCCAGCATCCTGGGCCTGGCCGGGCTGTTGGACCGCTACCCGCGCCAGCTTTCAGGCGGGCAGCGGCAGCGCGTGGCGATGGGCCGCGCCATCGTGCGCGATCCGCAGGTGTTCCTGTTCGACGAGCCGCTATCCAACCTGGACGCCAAGCTGCGCGTGCAAACGCGGGCCGAGCTGAAGGACCTGCACCAGCGCCTGGGCACCACCACGATCTACGTCACCCATGACCAGATCGAGGCGATGACGATGGCCGACAAGATCGTCGTCATGCAGGGCGGACGCATCGAGCAGGTGGGCTCGCCCCTGGAGCTGTATGACCATCCGGCCAACCAGTTCGTCGCCGGCTTCATCGGCAGCCCCGCCATGAATTTCTTGCCCGGCGCCGTCGAGGCCGGCGGCTTCCGCGCCGAGGGCGGCACGCTGTGGCCGCTGCCGCCCGGCGTCACGCAGTCCTACAACGACAACATGCCCGCCGTTTACGGCGTGCGGCCCGAGCACCTGCGACTGGCCGAGGCCGGCGCCCCCGGCGCCGTTCCCCTGCTGGTGCAGGTCGTGGAGCCGACCGGCAGCGAAACCCAGGTCCATGGCCGCCTGGGCAACCTGCCGGTCATGGGGGCCTTCCGCGAGCGCGTGACCGTCCAGCCCGGCGCGCCCCTGACCGTCACCGCCGACCCTAGCCTGGTCCACCTGTTCGACCCGAAGACCGGCGCCCGCCTCGTAGCCTGACCTGCTCCCTCTCCCTCCGGGAGAGGGCTGGGGTGAGGGAAGCCGCAAGCACAAAGCACAACAATCATAGGAGGAAACCACCCATGACCATCACCCGCCGCCACCTCGGCCAAGCCTCATTCGGCGTCGCAGGCTTGGCCGCCGCCGGGCTGCTCGGCCACGGCGCGCAGGCCGCGGTGCCGATTGCCGAAGTGCCCCCGCTGAATCTGCCCATTGAGAAGGGCGCCAGCCTCCGCGTGCTGCGCCCCAGCAAGTTCGTGGACCCCGACGAGGTCATCTTCCGCGAGAACACCAAGCGCTTCGCCGACCAGACCGGCGTTCAGGTCCGCGTGGACTTCGCCGCCTGGGAGGACCTGCGGCCGCAGACGGCGGTGACGGCCAACACCGGCGCCGGGCCGGACGTGGTGGTGGGCTGGACGGACGACCCGCACATCTACGCCGACAAGGTGATGGACCTGACGGATGTCGCCACCTACCTCGGCAAGAAGTATGGCGGCTGGGCGCCGCTCGCCGAGCGCTATGGCAAGAAGTTCAAGACGGACCAGTGGATCGCCATTCCGATGGGGAGCAGCGGCGGGCCGGCCATCTACCGCGAAAGCTGGCTCAAGGAGGCTGGGTTCGACACCTTCCCGACTGGGATGGACGGGTTCCTGGACATGTGCCGCAAGCTGAAGAAGAACGGCCACCCAGCCGGCTTCGCGCTGGGCCATGCGGTCGGCGACTCCAATGCGTTCTGCCATTGGCTAGTCTGGTCGTTCGGCGGCACAATGGTCAACGAGGACAACCGCGTCACCATCAACAGCAAGGAGACGGTCGAGGCGCTGAAATACGCCAAGGCGCTGTATGAGACCTTCATCCCCGGCACAAACTCCTGGCTGGACCCCAGCAACAACAAGGCGCTGCTGGCCGGCGAGATCGGGGCGACGCAGAACGGGGTGTCGCTGTACTTCTCCGCCAAGAACAGCAAGGAGCCGGCCATCGCCGCGATGGCCGCGGATTTGAATCACGCCCGGATGCCGATCGGACCCGTGGGCCGCAGCACGGAACCGGCGCTGGCGATCAACGCCATGGCGTTCAAGCACACCAAGGCGCCGAATGCCGCCAAGGCCTATCTCGCCTTCATGATGGAGGCGCCGCAGTACGACCATTGGCTGACGGACAGCTTCGGCTACTGGTCGCAGCCGTTGCGTGCCTATGCGCAGAGCGACGTGTGGAAGAGCGATCCGAAGATCGCCGTGTTCAAGGACACGATGGAAAAGTCGCTGTGGCTGGCTTACCCCGGGCCGATTACCGAGGCGTCGGGCGCAGTGGCAGCGGATTACGTGATGGTGGATATGGTGGCCAGCGCCGCCACCGGCGACAGCACGCCAGAGGACGCAGCCAAGGAGGCGGAGCGGCGGGCCAAGCGTTACTACCGGTAGCCGGAAGGACGCGCCGCCGGGTGTGACCCGGCGGCGCGCCTATCAAGCCGCCTGCGGCGCCTTCAGCCGGTCGCTGAACATCTTCCGCAGTTTGGCAACCTTCGGCGTGATGACGGCCCGGCAGTAACCCGACCAGGGGTTGCGGGCGTAGTAGTCCTGGTGCTCGTCCTCCGCCCGCCAGAACTGCGTTAGCGGCACGACTTCGGTCACGATCGGGCGGCCCCACACCCCGGCGGCGTCCATCTCCGCCTTGACTTCACCGGCCGTCCGCGCCTGCGCGTCCGAATGCGTCAGGATGATGCTGCGATACTGCGGCCCGACATCGGCGCCCTGCTGGTTCGGCGTCGTCGGGTCATGCAGGGTGAAGAACACGCGCAGGATGTCGGCGTAGCTGATGACCGCCGGGTCGAAGGTGACCTGGACGACCTCGGCATGGCCGGTGCGCTTGCCGCAGACCTGCTCGTAGGTTGGGTTGGGCACGGTGCCGCCGGCGTAGCCGGACACGCTGGACTGCACGCCGCGCAGGCTGGTGAACACCGGCTCCAGGCACCAGAAGCAGCCGCCGCCCAGGGTTGCGACCTCGAAGTTTGTATCTGCCATGTTGGCCTCCTTAACGCTGGAGCAAATGGTGCGCGGCGGGGCCGATGTGAAGCCTAAGCAGACTTGCGCGGCCTGTCACACCTCGTTGTCGGCGGAGTCAGGCCGAGCAAGCCTGCTTAGCTTTTCATGTGTGCGCAAACCTTCGAAGGTTTGCTTAGGCCGCAGGCGCCCCAGGCTGCCGCAGCGGGTGCGCGTTGGCGAATGCCGGCAGCGCCATGCACGCGTCCTGGATGCGCCGCACCGTCGGAAACGGCTGCAGGTCCGCCCCGAACCGCTCCGCCCCGGCGACGTGGCTCGCCAGGCAGCAATCCGCCATCCCCGGCGCATCCCCGGCGCAGAATGGCCCGGCGCCCACCTGCGCCTCATAAGCCTGCAGGCCCAGCGTGAACCAGTGCGCTGCCCAAGCCTTCCGCGCCGCGTCGTCCGCCCCGAACGTCTTGCCCAGGTAGCCCTGCACCCGCGGCACCACCAGCGGATGCGTGTCCGCGGCCGTGATGGCGCACAGGGCGCGGACCCGGGCGCGGGCGGCGGCGCCGTCCGGCAGCAGCGGCGGCGCCGGGTGGGTTTCCTCGATCCACTCCAGGATTGCCAGCGACTGCGTCAGCACCGTCCCGTCATCCAGCACCAGCGCCGGGACCGCGCCCATCGGGTTGATCGCCCGGAACGACGGCTCGTGCTGGTCCCCGGCGTCAAGGTCCACCATCGTCTCCGGCACGGCGACGCCCTTCAGGTTCAGCGCGATGCGCACGCGATACGTCGCCAGCGAACGCCAGAAGCCATGAAGCTGCATATACGGGGTACCTTAATGCTTCGCGCCGCTCATCCGGTCCACGTAGGCGATGCCGATCGCCGACAAGATGAACAACCCGTGGATGATGGACTGCCACATGACCTGCTCCACCTGCACCGGAGCCGCCGCGCTGTGCTCGCCGCCGCCGCCGGTCGCCTGGCCGAGCGCGATGAAGCTCCGCAGCAGGTGGATCGAGCTGATGCCGATGATGGCCATCGCCAGCTTCACCTTCAGCAGGCCGGAGTTGACGTGGCCCAGCCACTCCGGATGATCCTTATGGCCCTCCAGCCCCAAGCGCGACACGAAGGTCTCATATCCGCCGACGATCACCATCACCAGCAGGTTGGAGATCATCACCACATCAATCAGCCCGAGCACGAGCAGCATAACCTCTTGCTCGTTGAACTCGGCGGCGTGGCTGACGAGGTGCCATAGCTCCTTAAGGAACAGGAACACGTAAACGCACTGCGCCACGATCAGGCCGAGGTAGAGCGGAAGCTGCAGCCAGCGGGAACTGAAGATCAGCGCCGGCAGCGGACGTAGCGGCGGGTGCGGACGCATCGCGGTCCCGGCCGGCCCATGCGGCAGGGATGGCGCGTGCGTGCCGGGCAGGAGGGCCGCCTGCGGGCTGAGCGTGGAGGATGGCTCGCTCACGCCGCATCCCGTGCAGCCGCCGACGGGCCGTTGCGGCGCAGCAGGTAGATGGACACCACCATCACCAGGATCAGCCCGGCCAGCACGCCCAGTTCGATCATCGCCGCCTGGAACGCATCCTCATGCCCCGGCTCAATCGTCTTGCCAGGCATGTTCTGCGAGGTTTCCAGGGTGATCACCAAGACCCGGCGTATGCTGGCGATCAGGCCGACGATGAGGAACGGCTCGCAGGTCAGCTCACCGGATCGGATCGAGACACGGACGGTGTGCAGGATCTCGACGATCATCAGCACGAACAGCAGCCGGTCCACGATCACAAGCACGCTTTTCGCGCTGCCCGCGGCCAGCACCCCGTCCCACACCTGCACCACGGCGCCGCCCAGCGCCAGCAGCGCTGTCAGCGAGAGCACGATGCCCAGCGCCATCATGATCCCATGCTCGACCGTCAGGAATGCGCCAGACGACAGGCGCACGCCCCGGCTTACTTCCTCGCTGGCGTCGCGTATGGCCTCCGGTACGCGGGTGTCCATCGTCCTACTCCTTCACCGCTCCCGTAAGCGAGCTGACGTAGTACTCCACAAAAAACGAATACAGCAGCGCCACCGGGATGGAGCCGAACAGCGCGCCCGCCATCAACGCGCCCCACTGGTAATCGTCACCCTGCACCAACTGGGTCAGCACCGCCACCGGCACCGTCTTCTTCTCCGACGACTGGATGAAGGCCAGCGCGTAGATGAACTCGTTCCAGGACAGGGTGAAGGCGAAGATGCCTGCCGAGATCAGGCCGGGCACCGCCAGGGGCAGGGTGATGCGGCGGAGGATTTGCAGCCGGGTCGCGCCATCAATCAGGGCGCACTCCTCCAGCTCATAGGGAATGGACTTGAAGTAGCCGATCAGCAGCCAGGTGCAGAACGGGATGAGGAAGGTGGGATAGGTCAGGATCAGCGCCAGCGGGCTGTCGAACAGCCCGAGCTTGAACACCATCGTCGCCAACGGGATGAACAGGATGGAGGGCGGGACGAGGTAGGCCAGGTAGATCGCCAGCCCCACCAGGTTGCTGCCGCGGAAGCGCAGCCGCTGGATGGCGTAGGCTGCCAGGACGCTCGCGAAGATGCTGATGCAGGTCGCCGCCGCCGCGATGCCCATCGTGGTCATCAGCCATTGCGGGTAATCCGTGTCGAACAGCAGCTTCTTCACGTTCTGCAGGGTCGGGCTGTGGATCCAGAGCGGGTTGAAGTCCTTGTAGTTGTACAGCTCGTTGTTCGGCTTGAACGTGGTGATCGCCATCCAATAGAACGGGAACAGCAGCACGATGATGAACAGCACGAGCGGGACGTAAAGCGTCACCACCCGGCGCGGCACGCTGTCCCACGACAGCGCGCCCTGACGCTCGATGGGGGGCTTGATGGCCGGGACAGTATCGGCAACGTCGCTCATGACTGCTCCCTCTCCCCTCGGGAGAGGGCAGGGGTGAGGGGGTCTTTGCTGCGGAGCGGGGCACAGCCTGTGCCGCCGGACCAAGGTCCTACGTAGGCAAGGGCGGCGCTTGCCCGCCCCCTCACCCCAACCCTCTCCCGGAGGAAGAGGGAGCAGGACGTCATCTGCACTACCCTAATCATCGCTGCCTCCCTGCTGCCACTTGCGCCGGGATAGGCCGAAGTAGCTGAACAGGGTCGCCGCCACCAGGAACGGGATCATGGCGACGGCAATCGCCGCCCCCTCGCCCAACTGTCCCCCAGGGATGCCGCGCTGGAACGCCAACGTCGCCATCAGGTGCGTGGAATTGACCGGCCCACCGCGCGTGATGGCATACACAAGCTGGAAGTCGGTGAAGGTGAACAGCACGCTGAACGTGAGCACGACCGACAGCACCGGCATCAGCATCGGCAAGGTGACGTTCACGAAGCGCTGCCACGGCGTCGCCCCATCCAGCATCGCCGCCTCATACAGCGACGGCGAGATCGTCTGCAGCCCGGCCAGCAGGCTGATGGCCACGAACGGGATGCCGCGCCAGATGTTGGCCGCGATCAGGCTGAGCCGCGCGTGCCAGGGCGTGCCCAGGAAGTCTATGTTCGTGTCAATCAGCCCGGCGGCCTTGAGCACATAGGAGATGATCGAGAACTGCGGGTCGTAGATCCACCAGAACGCGATGGCCGACAGCACGGTGGGCACGATCCAAGGCACCAGCACAATCGCGCGTATCAGCGACTTGAACGGGATGTTGTTGTTCAGCAGCAGCGCCAGCCATAGTCCCAGCCCGAACTTCCCGACCGTCGCAACGCCGGTGTAGAGCAGCGTGTTGGTGACCGACAGCCAGAAGATACGGTCGTCCCACAGGCTCTGGAAGTTCTCCAGCCCCACCCACACGCCGGCGCGCCCGATGCGCGTGTCGGTGAAGGCGAGCCAGAGACCGAGGCCCAGCGGGTAGGTCAGAAACACCAGCAGCAGCCCCAGCGCCGGGAACAGGCATAGCGCCGCCAGGAACAGGCGGTTGTCGAACAGCCGGATCAGCCAGGTGTTGCGCGGCGGCGACCAGCGCCACGGATGCGTCCCTGCCGCTGCGGGGGGGACCAGGCGGTCCGCCACTTGCTCGCTCATCGCCGGCCCTCCCTGGCTGCTGCGGGGGGAGTATGCCGGGTTCCGGGCGCGGCAGCCAGGGCGGATGCACACCCTCGATGGTCAGCGGGGAGGTCGGCCGCAACGGCCGGCAGGCGTGCTGCCGTAGAAGGGTGCCGTTTCGGTCAGAGAGCGTCGTGCCGGGGTGGAGGACCGCACGGCGCCTGGCCATCGGAAGGGGGGCCTGATCGCTGGACAGCAGCCATCAAGCCGACGACACCGACCGGGCTAGGATTCAGACTCCGACCGCATCCTTTACCCGCGTCTGCGACAATGGCAGGTCCCGCAGGCGGACCCCCGCGGCGTCGTGCAAAGCGTTGGCGATTGCGGCGGCCATCGGCCCCTGCCCGGCTTCGCCCGTGCCCAGGAACGGCATCCCGGGCCGGTCCGCGATGTGGACTTCGATGCTTTCCGGCACCGCCGGGAAGCGCAGGATCGGGTAACCGCTCCAGTCCCGACTGGTGATGTGGCGCCGGTCGAACCGGACCTGCTCATACAGGGTCCAGCTTGCCGACTGGATCATGGCGCCCTCGATCTGGTTGCGTATCCCGTCGGGGTTGATCGGCTGCCCGCTGTCCACCGCCGCCACGACACGGCCGATCCGGATGCGGCCGGTCTCGTGCTCCACATTCAGGTCCAACGCGATCGCGCAGTAGGCGCCGAGATTCTTGTAGCGGGCGAAGGCAAAGCCCCGGCCAACGCCCCCGCCGGCCGTGCGCTGGGCCGCAGGCTGCCAGCCGAAGCGGTCCGCCGCCGTTTGGATGACGGCGCGGGCGCGCTCATCCTTCATGTGCCGCAGGCGGAACTCTATGGGGTCGGCGCCCGCTTCCAGCGCCAGCTCGTCCATGAAGCTTTCGATGGCGAAGATGTTGAGGTAGGCGCCCAGGGACCGCATGGCCGACACCCGCAGCGGCATCTCCGGCAGGAAGTGCGACACGACGTGCGCGTTCGGGAAGGCATAGAGCGGGTTGCTGTTCCGCTCGCCGCCGCCCTCCGGCATCGGGATAGGCGCAGGCGGCGGCACCGGCAGCGGGTCCGGCAACGCGGCATTCTGGATGAACAGGCCGCCCTTGTTGGGCCGGCGGTTGTGGCTGTTGCTCCATACGCCGTAGTCCCAGTCAACGATGCGGCCCTCGGCGTCCAGCGCCGCCGCCGCCTCGGCGACCATGGCGGGGCCGAACGGCTCGCTCGTGTTCTCCTGCTCGCGCATCCACTGCACGCGGACCGGGCGACCCGGCAGGGCGCGGGCGATCAGCGCCGCGTCCGCCGCAACGTCGTCGGCGCCGTTGTGGCCGTAGCAGCCGGACCCCTCGACATGGATGCAGCGCACCTGTTCCCGCGGCAGGCGCAGCAGCTCGGCGAGCGCGTCGCGCTGGGGATAGACGCCCTGCGTGTGGGTCCAAACCGTCACGTTGTCGCCGTCGGCCTGGGCGAGCGCGCAGGACGGGCCGATGGAGCCGTGCATCCCATAAGGCTTGGTGTAGCTGGCCCGCAGCCGCCGGACCGGCGCCCTGGCTGCACCGGTCCAGTGCAGCACCTCGATGTCGCGGCCCGGCAGGCTGCGGATCGTCGCGGTGATGCCGTTTTGGTCGGGCAAGGTGGCCGTTTCGTCCCACTGGGCCGCGGCGGACAGCGCGCGCCAGGCTTGCACGGCCTGCCATTCGCGTTCTGCGACCACGGCGAGGTAGCTGCCCTGCCGCACGACGGACACCACGCCGGGCATGCGCTCGACCAGTCCGGCGTCGAACGTACGGAGCACTGCCCCCGGGCTGGGCTGGCGCACGGCGCGGGCGTGCAGCATCCCCGGCAGGCGCATGTCCTGGATGTAGGCGGCCCCGCCCGTGACCTTGGCTGGGATGTCCACACGCGGCAGAGCCGTGCCGATGATCCGATAGGTCGCCGGGTCCTTGAGGCGCCCGTCCGGCCGGGCCGGCACATGCAGCGACAGGCCGGCGGCGAGGTCGCCGTATGACGCCGAGCGGCCATCTGGCGCATGGACAGCGCCGTCCGCGGTCTGCAGGCTCTCCGGCGCCAGGCCGAACTGCCCGGCGGCGGCCCCCACCAGCAGCTCGCGCACCTGGGCGGCAGCGTTTAGGATCGCCGTCCCGCTGTCCTGCATGGAGTGGCTGCCGGCGGTGAAACCCTCGTTCGGCGTGCGGCCGGTGTCTGCGGTGATCAGGCGCAGGCGGTCCGGTGCAACGTCGAGCTGCTCGGCGGCGACCTGGAGCAGCGCCGTCTTCAGGCCCTGGCCCAACTCCGCCTTGCCGGTGAACACCTCGATGCCGCCGTCGCCTGCGACCCTGATCCAGGCGTCGAGTATCGGTGTTTCCTTCAGACTGCCGGGCAGCGGCGCCGGGGTGGCCGCGGGGGGCGACCCGCCCTGCTCGTCGGCGTGGGCGCCGCGGGTCAGGCTGAAGGACACCACCAGGGCGCCCCCTGCGCCAAGCAGGCCGCGGCGGGACAGGTCGCCAGGGGACAGGTCGGGCATTCCGGCGCTCATCGGCTTGCGTGCCCCATGGCGGCGGCGGCCCGATGCACCGCGCGCAGGATGCGGGCATGGGTGCCGCAGCGGCACAGGTTAGGCGACATGTGCTCGCGTATCTCGGCGTCGCTCGGCGCCGGGTTGACGTCCAGCAGGGCGTGGGCGCGCACCACCATGCCGGCGATGCAGTAGCCGCACTGGGCCGCCTGCTCCTCGATGAAGGCCCGCTGCACCGGGCCGGGGGCCTCCGCGGTGCCCAGGCCCTCGACCGTGCGTATCTGCCGGCCCGGCAGCGCCGCGACCGGCAGCAGGCAGGAGAACACCGCCTTCCCGTCCAGCAGGACGGTGCAACTGCCGCACTGGCCCAGGCCGCAGCCGAACTTGGCCCCGTTCAGGCCGAGGTCGTCGCGCAGCACGTAAAGCAGCGGGGTGCCCGGGTCGGCGTCCACGACGCGGGCTTCACCGTTGACCGTGAGGGTGATCATTGCTTCGTCTCCTCCGCCCTGGCCGCGGCGACTTCGGCCTCGACGCCGGTCCAGGATGGATTGCTGCTGTAACGGACACGGACATGGCGCACGAGCTCGGCCACCTGTCCGTCCGACAAAGCCGTGCCAAAGCCGGGCATGTACGGCGACGGCGCATCCTCGCGCTGCGGCAGGCCGTTCAGGATGACGCGGATGGCGTTGCGCGGGCTGCCGGCGTTGACGGTCGAGCTGAGCGCGAGCGAGGGCGCACCGCCGCGCGTCATCGGCGCGTTTGCCGCGTGGCAGGCGGCACAGGCGCCCTCGAACAGGGTGTTGGCAGCGGCGTCCTGGCGCGTTTCTGCCTGCGGCGGGACCTGCGGCATGAGCGAGACGACATAGACGGCGATGGCTCGCACGTCTGCCGCGGGAACGCGCGACAACTCGCGGGTGACGGCGATCATGGGACCTGCCGCCGCGCCGTGCTGCGATGCGAGCCCGGTCGCCAGATACTCGGTCAGCTCATCCACGGTCCAGGGCCGGGGCGCGGGGGATGCGCCCTGCAAGGGATGGCTCGCCCATCCCTCGGCGACGCCGCCGGCCAGCGCCTGGCTGTCCCGCTCGGCCCCGAGGGCGTTATGCGGGGTGTGGCAGGCGCCGCAGTGGCCGACCGCCTCGGCCAAATAGGCGCCCCGGTTCCATTCCGGCGAGTGCGCCGGGTCGGGCGTCCAGGCGCCGGGGCGCAGGAACAGCAGGTTCCACCCGGCCAGCGTGGCCCGCACGTCCAGCGGGAACGGCAGCTTGTTCGACGGCGCGACTGCCCGGACCGGTTGCCGCGTCATTAGGAAGGCATACAGCGCGCCGATGTCGGCGTTCGTTGCCCGGGTGAAATGCGGGTAAGGTAGCGCCGGATACAGATGCCGCCCATCGCGGCTGATGCCGTCCCGCATTGCGCGGCGGAACGCCTCCTCGGACCAGCGGCCGATGCCGGTGTCCGGGTCCGGCGTGATGTTGGTGACGTAAACGGTGCCGAAGGGCGTTTCCAGGCCGCGTCCGCCGGCATACGGGCGGCCGCCATCGGCGGTGTGGCACACCGAGCAGTCGCCGACCGCCGCCAGTGCGGCGCCACGCCCGACGCCGGCGGATGGGAACGCCGTCCGGGGGGGCGGGGCGATGCCGGCGATGGCCGGGCGCCACGCCAGCGCAACGACCGCAGCGAGCACGGCGGCAACGGCCAGGCCGGATGCGTAAACAAGCCGGCGTTTCATGGGCGCGCGTGCCAGGCTGGCATAATCCGCATGCGATGCCTTGTGATGGACAGAAGCTGATCCTTCCCAGGTTTGGTCGTCTCATGGACGTCGGCAACCCTTCTCATGTCCAAGTGGGAAAGTTCAAGCCTCGCTTGTCTCCCCTACCCTTCCAGCTTAAGCCACCGGCGGCCGTCACGGGCGAGTAATTGGTCCGCGCCCGCGGGGCCTTGGCTGCCCGCTGCATAAGGCTCGACGTCGCCCTCTCCGCGCCCCCAGGATTCGAGCAGCGGCTCGACCGCGCGCCAGCCCGCCTCCACATTGTCCGCACGCTGGAACAGCGTCGCATCGCCGATCATGCAGTCATACAGCAGCGTCTCGTAGCCGACATTCGGCTGCTCCTTGAAGAACGTCGAGTAGCGCATCGAGGTCGCGACCCGGCCAAGCTTCATCACCGGCCCCGGCACCTTGGCGTCGAACTCGGACTCGATCCCCTGCGTCGGATCAATCATGAGCCGCACCACGTTCGGGGTGGTCTGCTCGACCGGCGTATCGCGGAACATGCGATACGGCGCGGGCTTGTAGTGGACGGAAATCTCGGTGCAGCGGCCCGCCAAGCGCTTGCCAGTGCGCAGGTAGAAGGGAACGCCGGCCCAACGCCAGTTCTCGATATCCACCCGCAATGCCACATACGTCTCGGTCCGGCTGTCGGACGCCACATGCGGCTCGTTGCGATAGGCCGGAACCGGATCGCCGAACTTCTCGCCGGCGGAGTATTGGCCGCGCACCGCCGCATCGGGCTGAACCGGACGGATCGCCTCGACCACATTGGCCTTCGCAGTCCGCACATCCTCGGCGTCGAACGAGTTGGGCGGCTCCATCGCGACCGTGCACAGCAGGGTGAACAGGTGGTTGGGCACCATGTCGCGCAACGCCCCGGTAAGCTCGTAAAAGGCGCCGCGCTCCTCCACGCCGACCGTCTCCGCGGCGGTGATCTGGACGTGGTCAACATACTCCCGCCGCCAGGTCGGCTCGAACATGCCGTTGGCGAAGCGCACGGCCATGATGCTCTGCACCGTCTCCTTGCCCAGGAAGTGGTCTATGCGGAAGACCTGGCCTTCCCCGGCCTGCTTGGGGATGCTCGCATTCAGCGCCTGCGCCGACGGCAGGTCGGCGCCGAACGGCTTCTCGACCACCAGGCGGCGGAACCGGCCGCCGGTTTGTTTCAGCAAGCCGGCCTTGCCGAGCCCCTCTGCCACAGTGGCGAAGAACCGCGCGGCGACGGCGAGGTAGAACACGGCGCTGCCCTCGCCGATCGCCTTGCCGATGCGGGTGAAGGTCTCGTCCTGGCTGAAATCGCCAGGCAAATAGCTGAGCCGCTGCTGCACCCAACCCCAGGCGTCGTCGTCGAGCTTCGGCGTATAGAACTCGGCAGTCTTGTCCTTGGTGGACGATTGCATCGCCTCGGTCAGGCCGCGGCGCCAATCGTCGTCGCCCTGCTGCACCCGGTCCACGCCAATCACCTTGAAGGCGTCCGGCAGAAGCCGGCTGCCGGAGAGATTGTACAGCGCCGGCATCAGCAGCCGCTTGGTCAGGTCGCCGCCGGCCCCGAAGATCACCAAGGTGCATGGCGGCGCTGGAACGACGCCCGCGTTGGACGCTGCAGGCGAGGCATTCGCATCGGCGGTCAATGCCCGCTCAGCCATCCTGTCCCAGCCTCCGTTACGCGCGTTTCGAAACGCTCCCAGCGTTGTTGCGGATATGGTGCAACATGGGGCGCGGCCTGCAGGCTGTCCTGCCTGCTGCCAGTCGCCGCAGACCATCATTTCAGCGACCGGCCATGTCAAGCAGAGCTAGGCTGGATCGGTTTGCATTCAAACTGGAAGCAACCCGATCCAGCTTTTTTGTTTGCGAGTAGAGACCTGCCGCTTCAGGGCCGGTCGCTGCGCGCCCGGACGTGGCTGCAAACTGCTCCGGATCGGGGTGTTTTCAGGCGGGTTCGAGTTGCTGTGCGTGCGGATGGTGCGAGACGAGCTTCTCGGCGCATAGCAAGCCGATCATCCTATTTTCGATGGTGAGCAGGCCCTGCACATAGGCCTTGGATGAGCCGGAAGCGATGTCAGGCGTGGGCTGGATCATCTGCTCGGTAGCAGTCAGGATGCCGCACACCGCGCTAACCAGCAGCCCGACCATTTCGGCGCCGATTTCGGCGACGATGACGACGTGCTGCGGCGTCGGCTCGGAGGCAGGCAGGCCGAGGCGTTCGGCCATGTCAATGATCGGCAGCACCGCGCCGCGCAGGTTGATGACCCCGCGCACATACGATGGCGCATGCGGCAGCGGAGTGGCTTGGGTCCAGCCGCGGATTTCGCGCACGACGGCGACTTCGATGCAGAACTCCTGCTCGCAGATGCGGAACGAGATCAGCTCACGGCCGTGGCCTGATGGATCTTGCATGGATGTGTCCTGACGTGGCTGGGATGGGCGCTGGGAGGGTGATGGCGGCCCGCTGGGACCAGCAGGCCGCCGTATCCCTGGATCAGAACTCTTGCCAGCCCTCCTCGGCGGCGGCCACTGGCTTGCGTGCGGTGGCGTCGCGGCCTCGCCCACCTTGTGCGACCACCTTCAGGGCGGCGGCGGGCTTGGCCGGGCGCGGCGCAGCCTTGGCCGGACGGCGCAGCGGCTCGACATTCGCGGGCATGCCGCCCTCCTCCTGCCCAAGCTGGAACCGGCCGGTAAGACGGGCCAACTCCTCGGCTTCCCCGGCAAGCGCGTGGGAAGCGGCCGTGCTCTGCTCCACCATGGCGGCGTTCTGCTGCGTCACCTGGTCCATTTGGTTCACGGCGGTGTTGACTTCGGCCAGGCCCGTCGCTTGTTCCTGGGCTGCGCTGGCGATCTCCCCCACCGCGCTGTTGATCTCGGCAACCTGGGCCACGATGCGCGAGAGCGCCTCGCCGGTTTCACCGACGAACTTCACCCCGGAGCCGACCTGCTGCGCCGAGGCCGAGATCAACGCCTTGATCTCCTTCGCCGCCTCGGCAGAGCGCTGGGCAAGCGCCCGCACTTCGCTCGCCACCACCGCGAAGCCGCGCCCGGCGTCCCCGGCCCGCGCCGCCTCAACGCCGGCGTTCAGCGCCAGCAGGTTAGTCTGGAACGCGATCTCGTCAATCACCCCGATGATCTGGCCGATCTGCTGCGACGACTTCTCGATGCCGCCCATGGCCGCAACGGCCTGACGGACAACCTCGCCGGACTGCTCCGCATCCGTCTTGGTTTTGGAAACCACCGCGAGCGCGTGCTTGGACCCCTCGGCCGTCCGGCGTACCGTCGCAGTGATCTCGTCAAGCGCCGCCGCCGTTTGCTCCAGGCTGGCAGCCTGCTGCTCGGTCCGGCGTGACAGGTCGTCGGCAGCCTGGGTGATCTCGCTCGTGCCGGAGCGTATGCCGCCCACATTGCCGCCTGCATCTGCGCGATGGCAGCGTTCAGATCGGACCGGAGCTTCTCGAATGCTTCCGGCAAAGCGGTCTCAATGCGGTAGGTGAGGTCGCCGGCCGCCAGCTGCTCCATTGCCGCACCGATTTCGGCGACGGCCTGCACCCGGCCGGTCACGTCCGTCGCGAACTTCACCACCTTGGTGACCCGGCGGTTCATGTCGAAGACCGGGTTGTAGGACGCCTGGATCCAGACGTCCCTGCCGCCCTTGCCGACCCGCTTGAACTCCCCGGCAACGTAATCGCCGCCGTTCAGCTTGCTCCAGAACTCACGATACTCCGCCGATTGCGCGTAGCTCGGTTCGACGAACATGCGATGGTGCTGACCCTTGATCTCATCGAGGCGGTAACCCAGCGTGTTCAGGAAGTTCTCGTTTGCGGTGATCACCTCACCCTTGACGTTGAACTCGATGACGGCCTGAACCCGGGAGATCGCCTCCAGCTTTGCGTCAACCTCCGCAATCCTCAGCTTCTCGCCGGTGATGTCCGTCGCCTGCTTGACGACCTTGGTCACAACGCCCCGGGAGTTCTTGACCGGGTTGTAGGAGGCCTGGATCCAGATTTCCCGGCCACTCTTGCCGATCCGCTTGTATTCCCGGGCGTCGAACTCGCCGCGTCCAAGCTTGGCCCAGAACTCCCGGTACTCCGGGCTGCGTACATACTCAGGATCCACGAACATGCTATGGTTCTGTCCCACGATCTCGGACAGCTCATACCCGATCGCTGCGCAGAAGTTCGGATTTGCGGTGAGTATCTTCCCGTGAGGGTCGAACTCGATGATGGCCAGGGATTGGCTGAGCGCGGTCAGGGTCGGGTTCTGCTGAGCGGTGAAACCAAACATCAAGTCTTCTCCGGGAGATATTGCTCCGGGAAGTATGACGGCAATTCCTTAAGGCATCCTGAGCAGAGCTAGGCGGCGACGGGCTGCGCGGCCGTGCCATCGTTAAGCCGGCGGAACCGGCGGCTTGCGGCGGACCCCGGCACGGCGCCAATGGAATTCATATCCTGCGCCGGCTCAGGTCCTGCCGGCCCGCTCCAAGACCGGCGCCCGGGGATACGCTTCCAGCATCCGTGCCTCCTGCAAAATGGATGCTGCTCCGGAATTTGGTGCGCGAGGCGGATCAGGCGGCCGCGTCAACGCCCATGCGGGCGAGCAAGGATTGCAGGTCCGCCACCTCGGCGTCCGGCGCCTCGGTCAGCAGCCTTGCGGAGCGTCCGTTCCGGCGCACCCAAACCGTCGCGCAACCGAGTTGCCGCGCAGGTGCGATCTCCGTGGCGCCCTCGGCAACGTGCGTGACGGACCCTGGGTCCGCCCCGAGACGCCGGAGTGCCTCCTCGAAGATGGCCCGGTCCGGCTTGTAGCAGCGAGCCTGCTCGGCAGTGACGACGGCATCGAACGGGACTTCGAGCTGCCGGGCTGTGGCGGCGAACAGGTCGTCGTCAATGTTCGATATGATGGCGAGCCTGTAACGGTGGCGAAGGGCGCGCAGCGCCGGCACCGTATCGGGAAAGGGCCGCCACGATGGGATCGAGGATGCGAGCAGGTCCCGCTCCGCGGCGCCGACCGGGAAGCCGAAACGCTGTCCGAACCCCTCCACGACACCGGCGAGCACCCCCTTATAGGGCCTGAACGGCGGCTGGCAGAGCGGCTGTTCTAGGTCGTGGGCGGCCGTGATGATCTCGTCGTCCGAGAGCATGACGCCGTGCCGGGCCAGCAAGGGCCGCAGGGACGCTATCGTGCCTGTCTCCCAATCAATCAGGGTGCCGTAGCAGTCGAACGTGAGGGTGGTCGTGCTGTCGAGGCGGGGCATGGGCATCCTCAAGGCATGCGGGCAGGGGTCTCAAGGGCTTGCCAGGAACGCCGCACGTCTCGAACCGTGCGGTCATGTCCAGCGCGAAGCCCCCGAACAGGGCCGGGACCTGTAGTGATCCGTCGGCGGCATGCCGCAGTGGCCGCCCAGCGCCGGCGATCAACGCCGGCGCTCCAGCCCATCAATCCCCGCCCGTCCGCCCCCGGAACGCCGCCCGGGGATAGACCCCCAGCACACGTATCTCACGCGAGAAGAACGCCAGCTCATCCAGTGCCCGGCGCAGCGGCGGCTGGTCCGGGTGGCCGTCCACGTCGCACATGAACTGCGTCGCGGTGAATTGCCCGCCCAGCATATAACTCTCCAGCCGGCTCATGTTCACGCCGTTGGTGGCGAAGCCGCCCAGCGCCTTGTACAGCGCCGCCGGCACGTTGCGGACGCGGAAGACGAAGGTGGTCATCACGTCAGGCGCATCCGCAGGCGGCGTCCGCGGATGCAGCGCCGCGACGTAGAAGCGGGTGGTGTTGTGGGCGGCATCCTCCACGTTGGCGCGCAGGATGTGCAGGCCGTAGATTTCGGCGGCGAGCGACGATGCCACCGCCGCATCCTCCAGCCGGTTCCAGCCCGCGACCAGCTTGGCGGCGCCGGCGGTGTCGGCCTCGATCACCGGCTCGGCATGCAGCTCGCGCAGGATGTTGCGGACCTGGCTGAGCGCGACGGAGTGCGAGTGGACCCGGCGCACCCCCGCAAGCGTCGCGCCGGGCGGGCCGAGTAGGCAGTGCTCGACCCGCTGGAAGTGCTCGCCGACCAGGTGCAGGCCGCTGCCGGGCAGCAGGGCGTGCATGTCGGGGATGCGGCCGGCGAGGCTGTTCTCGCACGGCAGCATCGCAAGCTCGGCGGTTCCGTCGCGCACGGCGGCCATCGCGGTCTCGAAGCTGTCGCAGGGCAGGGGATCGTGGTCTGGGAAGGCGGTCCGGCAAGCGAGGTGCGAGTAGGCGCCGGGCAGGCCCTGGAAGGCGATCTTGCTCATGTGTGTCCCAATATGGTGCGGGCGCGCTCGAGGTCCCCAGGCGTGTCCACGCCGAAGGGGGCGTGGTCCACCCGGGCGCAGGCGATCCGCATCCCGGCCTCCAGCGCGCGGAGTTGCTCCAGGTGTTCCCGCCGCTCCAGCGGGGATTCCGGTAGTGCTACGAAGCGGGCGAGCGCCGCCCGGCGGTAGGCATAGATGCCGATATGGTGCCACAGCGGCCCGTCACCAGCCGGGATGGCAGCACGCGAGAAGTACAACGCCGGCGACACCGCCCGGCCGCGGTCGAAGGCGCAGGCGGCCTTGACGACCGAAGGCGCCGCAGCCTCTTCGGCGGTCAGGATCGGGGCGACCAGGGTGGCGATGTCTATGCCGGGGTCGGACAGCGGCTGCAGCACGGCGCGCAGCTGCAGGGCGGGGATGGTCGGCAGGTCGCCTTGCAGGTTGACGACCACGTCGTGCCGGCCCTGCGGGTCCAGCGCCGCCAAGGCGTCGTGAACGCGGTCGGAGCCGGACGGCAGCGACGGATCGGTCATGACGGCCGTGCCACCATCGGCGCGGACGACGGCAGCAACCTCCTCGTCCGCACAGGCCACGGCGACCGGGCCGATGTCGGCCTCCCGGGCGCGGTCCAGCACGTGCAGGATCATGGCGCGCCCGGCGATCAGCGCCAGCGGCTTGCCGGGCAGCCGGGTGGACGCCATGCGGGAGGGGATCACGATGATGGGCGTCATGCCGGGGCCGAGAACCCGGCGCGGCGCTGGTGCGTATGTTGGGGCATGGTGTGCCGGCAGCTTTAAGCGGGCGCACGGGCCGGCGCAACGCCGCGGCGGCCAGCAACCCCGCACCGGAGACTGCCGACATGGCCCGTATTGCCGCCGTCCTGCCCATGCCTACCGCCCTGCTGTCCGTCGCCCTGTTCGCAGTGCCGGCGCTGGCGCAAACACAGCAGCCGTCCATGACGCCGTCCAATGGGCAGCCGTCCCTGTCGGGACCCGCGCCCAACCTTGGCTCGCCGCAAGCCGAGCAGAACCAAAGCCAGCAGCCCGGCAATGTCCGCAACCTCGGGCCGTCGGGCGGGACGCCGCGAACGGGCGACACCGCGGGCGCCACCAAGCCGCAAGGGCCGGTCAGCGGCACCAGCGGCACCGGCCAGGTGTCAGGCCAGCAACTGAGCCAGCCCAGCCCGACGCAGTATCAGTCCCAAGCGCAGCAGACCCAGGGGCAACAGCCCGGCAACGTTCGGGAGCTGCCGCCCAGCGCAGCGACGCCCACCAACGACCCGAGCGGCGTCACCAAGCCGCAGGGGCCCGTAACTGCCCCGGCAAGCCGCGCCCAAGCGGAAACGCCGGCAAGCGGGACGACACGCTAAGACGCCGGCCTCTCCCGCATGAGGAGGGAGAGGCCGGCGATTGCCCCGCCGTTGCAGCCCATCATTGCCGGTTGTGCGGCGGCGTGGCAGTCCAGCCGAAGCCCGGCCCAGCACCCAGCGGCGCCGGCCCTCATGGGGTTGCAAATGGTCCCGTGCCTTGAATGACCTCATCGCGGCAGCCGAGGCTGCGGCGGACCTGGCCGGTGCCGCCATCCTGCCGCATTACCGCCGGGGCGTCGGCGCCGACCTGAAGGGCGATAGCAGCCCGGTCACGGTCGCCGACCGTGCGGCCGAGGCAGCGATGCGCGCCTACCTGACACAGCGCTTCCCTGACCACGGCATCCTAGGCGAGGAGGGCGGCCTGGACCGTCCTGCGGCGCGGATGCGCTGGGTGCTGGACCCGATTGACGGCACGCGCGCCTTCATCACGGGGCGCCCGACCTTCGGCGTCCTGGTGGCGCTGATGGACGGTCCGGCGCCGATCCTTGGCGTGATAGACCAGCCCGTGACGGGGGAGCGCTGGGTTGGCGCGGCAGGCCGGGCCACCCAGTTCCGCGGCAGGCATGGCCGTGCGGGATGCCGGCCCTGCCCCACCCTGGCCGCGGCAGAGCTATCCTGCACGGCGCCCGAGATCTTTACCCCGGCGCAGACGACGGCGTGGCGCAGGCTGCAGGCTGCGACGCAGCGGACATCCTGGGGCGGGGACTGTTATGCCTATGGGTTGCTGGCGCTGGGCAGCATAGACGTGATTGCAGAGCCTGGACTGCAGGTGTGGGACTGGGCGGCGCTGGTGCCAGTCATCGAGGGCGCAGGCGGGCGGGTGACCGACTGGGCCGGAAACCCGATGCACCCCGACGGGGATGGCTGCACCCTCGCCGTCGGCGACCCGGCGCTCCTTGCGGCAGCGGTCAGGCTATTGTCTGGCGATGCTTCCGATGCCTCTAGAACCAGACCAGAATAACAGCGGCTGTTCGCAAGATGTGAGCAGCGGGCGGACCGCGAAGCGATGCTGCCTACGCCATTTGCCGGGTCAGACAGTAGCCTGATCCCGGAGGAAGGCGGTGAAGACTTCCGGGGATGGCGGCCTGTTATACCCCCGGCAGTTCGTTTACGCAGCCGACGCGCCAGCCTTCCGGCAGGCGGTCCAGCCGGGTGAGCGACAGGTTTTGCACTGACAAGTGCAGCGCCTGGTCGGCGTCGAGACGCAGCGCATGCGCCACCGCCGCCCGGATGGCGCCGCCGTGGCTGACGATCACCACGTCCTGGCCAGCATGGTCTGCTACCAGGGCGTCCAGGGTAGCGCCAACCCGGACCAGCACCTCGGCCATGCTTTCCCCTTCCGGCGGACATTCGGTGCCGGCAAGCGGCCAGAACGGGTGGGCGGGGGCCTGCAGCAGCGGCGGCAAGGCGGCATGGGCGAGGCCCTGGTAGCTGCCGAGGTTCTGCTCGATCAAGCCAGGCGCCACGTGCAGGTCCTGGGCCGGATAACCGGCGGCGAAGATCGCCTCCGCAGTGCGACGGGTGCGGGACAGCGGCGTGCAGCACCAGGTGGCGGGACGGGGCAGGCGGGCGGCGATGGCCTGGTACGTCGGCACTTGTGCCACCAGCGTGTCAGGGCACAGCGACACGTCCATGACGCCGTAGAGCATGGCGCGCTCGTTTTCCGCCACGAGGGCGTGGCGGATCAGCCAGAGTCTGGTTTCCATAGGTGTCCTGTTCCCGGTGCTGGTTTGGGAGCAGCTTTTATCCAAGTCCGGCGGGCATGTAACCTGAGTGCGTATCCGGGCGCCGTGCACGATGCACTGACCCAAGCCTGCAACTGAGGCGTTGCCCGTCCGGCGATCCCCACCCCCCGTGCGCGACCCGCTCCTTGAGGCTGTTATGGACCCGGCGAAACCGGGGAGGCCAGCGTCACTTCCTGGCACGCCATAGCGCAGCAGGAGAGCAGCATGCCCAGGCTGGTGTTCGGCGTTGCCATGCCGGCCAGCACCAGATCTTCTGTTTCGCCGGGGACCGAGAGTATGACGACACGTCCCTTCCCGGCTTCCAGGATGGTGCTGCGGCATTCGCCGAGATCTGCCTCTGCCGCAATGCCATCGGACAGGGCGTGCATGGTGCTCATGATGACGCTCAGCTTCTCGTTCGGGGCGCCGCCGATGCTGGCGATCTCGATCCCGTCCCTGGTGGAAACGGATGCCCAGATCAGGCCATTGCACCGAGCAGCCAGCGTGGCCAGAACGTCCCGGCACGCTGAAGCCAAGTGGGCTTTGCGATCAGGGTGCATCTGGGCCGCCGGAGAATTGGGTGGCAACAAGGTCTGCGATGGCCTGGGCGGCCCTATGCCGTTGCAACAAGGGCCTCGATCATGAGCATGATGTGGTTCCGGTTGCGGGCGTCCACTCCGAATACGGGCAGTACCCGGTCCCGGGACGCCAGCACGTCGTGATACATCTTCAATCCAATGTCGGGCCGCTCGTCCATGTGGGTGACGCCGATCACGGCGCTGGCGTTTGCGACCGTGTCGCGAAACAGGTCCATGTAATAGGCGAGGTCTCCTGCGGGGTCCGGACCCGCATGGTCCAGCAAAATTATAATCCCCAGCGCACCGCGCGCCAGCAGCCTGCACATGAAGTCATAGCGCCGCTGGCCAGGGGTGCCGAAGATCAGCAGCTTGCGACCGTCTTCCATCGTCATTGAGCCATAGTCCAGCGCGACCGTGGTGGTGGTCTTGTCGCCGCGCACCTGGTCCGCGCCGACCGGCACATCGGTCCGAACGGGCGCAATGTCGCTAAGGGTGGTCACGATCATAGTCTTACCAGCCCCCATGCTGCCGGTGATGATGAGCTTCAGATCGGTCACGGCCGTTGCAATCCCAAGCGTTTCAGAATACTGCGAAAAACCGTGACGTGTTCGGACGCGCGGCTAGACGTGGCAGGCGAAGCAGCCGCCAGCTCTGGCGTCAGATCACCTTGCTTTAGGATGCCAAGCTCGTCGCAGGCTGCCAAGAATATGGCGGCTTCATCGGCGTCATGCCCCGTCGCCGCGGAAAGCGCTGCAGCGGTTATGGGCCGACGGCCGAGCAGGCCGCACCAAGTGAGGTGATGGCGCGCGTGCGGCAGGCCTGCAAGATCAGGCCAGGAGCTTGAAGGCGCCGTCCCGGTAGGGTGCTGCCTCACCTGCGCCGCCGCAACGAAGGACCGCCACCCAGAACAAGTTCTGTAGCGGAAAGCCGGGAACGCTGACGACGGTGCTGTTTTGGGCCGGCTGCACTGCGTTTCGGCCGTAGTAGGAGTTCTGCGCCACGGTCACGTGAGCGGGCGCGAGCGCCTCAACCGGGCTGTCGAACAAGGTTTGCAGCGTTGCGAACGAGTAGCACGTCTCGATCGTGGCCGCAGCGCAGATGGACGGGAGTCCGCGCAAGCTGACTACGATGACCTGTGACGCCGCCTTTGCCTGGCGCAACAACTCCAGCAAGGTGGAGCCCACTGCATCGGGAAAGGCCGCGTCGCCGGCCATGGGGTCTGGAATGCTGGGTGCAGGCTGCCGTTCCCGCTCATGGAGTTCAGCCACGGCGGCCGCGCCCGGCATTTGCGTGTCAAGGCCAGGGTCCGCCGCGCGGCTTTCGGTTGGGCGGTGCGGGACCAGGACGTCATATGCGTGCTGTGCCGGTTCGGCCTCGTAGTCTGTAGGGAAGGCGCTGGCCGGCGCCAGCGGCACATGCAGCATGTGCGATACGGCTGGGCTTGCGGCCGGGCCGGACAACCATGTTGGAAGGGCCCGGAACATGGAACGCAGCCCGCCCGGCTTCGCCGATGGAGACGAACCGCGCGCCGTTGGCTCGGATGCTGGCAGGATCGGGGCGGCAAGGGCTTTGCCGAGTTGCGCGGCCTCGTTGAGGACGTGCACGATGCCGCCAGGCCCATGCACCTGCACCGGCTTATTCAACGTCAGCCCGCCCGACGTCAGGAACCCATGAGTTGCTGCGGCGCGGGCACCGCCACGCGTTGAGCTGCGCTGCCACGCGGCGGCACCTATTTCCGTGTCAACGTCACACAGCAGAAGATCGCAATTGTCTGCGCCGGCCGTGCTGAACGACCATTCCGCCGACAGGTGCGACCGCATCAGCCCCGCCAGGCTTTCGATCTGCGACGCATCAGAGACGTCAAAGCCGGCGAGGGCGCAGCGCAGCTTTGCCATTGCACTCTATTCAGGTTGCTCATGTAAGTCGGATGCGCCGGGCCGTACTCAACCGGTACGGCGCCGGTGCATTGGGGACGGCCGAAATGCCGCCCCTCACGCCAAGCCGAGGTAGGTTAGGCCAGCTTCTTCTCAGCCGCGGACAGATGGTGGCGCGCCATGGCCAGGTTGGAGTTCGCCTTGTTGAGCGCGAGATAAACGAACAGGTTGCTGTCACCCTTGACGATGCGGATCAGGTGATACTGGTTGCCCATCGTGATGAGGATGTCTTCGATGGTGTCGCGCAGGCCCAGTGCCGACATCGTCTTCATCTTGGCTTTCACGACCTCGGTGTTGCCAGCAGCGGCCACTTCCAGGTTCAAGCCCTGGCCGCCAGCGGTGCCGAGGCACATGCCGCTCTTTCAGTCCACCAGCGCAGATCCGACCGCGCCGTCAATTAACATCGTGTCATCGAGAACGGCTTTGACGTTTGCAGCATTCATAGTTTTGGCTCCTTTAATGGGTTTCCAGAGTCCGCCGATTTTCAACCACCGTTGGCTCATTTAGGCGCGCCACTCTGTTTCACCATGATTATAATACTGGCATCGGAAACTGATACCAGGGTCCAATTTGTCAGCTTTATAAAAAAACAGCAACAGGGTTGACGCCAAATAGTTACACAAGGCAGGCGACTATCGCGGCCATCTACGGACCGGATCATGGTGGCCGCCATCATACGCCGCGGGTTCCGGCGGCGGTCCTTGTGGGAATGACATGAGTTCTCAAGGGTGTGATCGCTGTCATCACAAGATGGCTTCATAAGCCTGTCAAATCAAGTAGGTAGAGATGCTCAGGCTTCGGTGCCGCTTGGCACAGCGTGCCGCCATCTGACCACGCAGCGAGGCGATCACATGACGGACAGGCCCGTATGGCGTCCTGAAGGGCGTCGGCCACGGGTCTTCTGCCAATATCCCGCAGTCATTCAGTGACCGCCAGTAAGCGTCCCTGATACGCGGTTTTCTCCGCTGGTCATGGCCGTAACATAATACACGCTTCCAATCGCTTTGATCTTCTCCATCATGATTGAAAGTGCGGCGAAGCAATTACCTGGAAATCGTGGCTGGCTTATAGACTTGAAAAACAGTCAGAGTATAATGCGGTTGGCATGGCATCTGCCCTGTGGTTCCCGAGTGTTGCGCACGGGCCAGACAGCTTAAAACACCGTCTCGTTCCTATCAGGAAGAAATGCGTAAATCAGCGGGATGCGCCGGGCTGCCAGCGTATCAACGACCCCACGCCACGCAATTGCCATTCGGGCTTCGCGGTCAGAGGGCGTCTGGCCTGCAGGTGAACAGGATAGCGCCAAGGTCCGGTCTGGGCAGTCCTATACCGTCACAACTGCGGTCCCCATCATGAGCCTGACACGATTTCGGATATGGGCGCCCACACTGAACGCCGGCGGCGCACGATCCCCTAGCGCAAGCAGGTCACGATAGATTTGCAGGCTGGTGTCAGGCCGCGGGCGCGGTGCCGTTGAGGATGGTCACGACCGTGGTCTTGCCAGCCCTAAGCAGCCGGATGTGGTGAGGTTCAAGCCGGTCACGTCCGGTGCGATCCCAGGCGGTTTCGGATACCGCGCAAGGTTGCGGCGTGCCCGAATCCATGGCTGGACGCAGCGGTCAACGCAGGCAGCAGCTCGGGCGGCAGCTCCTTGCACTTCAGGATCCCAAGCTCGTCGCAGGCTGCCAGGAACAGAGCGGCTTCTTCGGCGTCATGCCCAGTCGCCCTGGCAAGTGCAGCGGCTGTCATGGCCCGGCGACCGAGCAGGCCGCACCAAGTGATGTGTTGGCGTGCGTGCGGCAGGCCCGGAAGATCCGGCATGGCCTGAAGTTTAAACGTCCCGTGCCGGTAGCGCGCGGCCTCCTCCGCGCCGCCGCACCGGATGACCACCACCCAGAACAGGTTCCGGAGCGGAAAGCCCGGCACGCTCACGCGGAGGCCGTTATGGGCCGGCTGCACTGCATTCCGGCCGTAGTAGGAGTTCTGCGCCACGCTGACATGAACGGGCACGAGCGCCTCGGCTGGGCTGTCGAACATGGCTTGCAACGTTGTGAATGAGTAGCCCATCTCGATCGTGGGCGCTGCGCAGATGGCTGGAAGCCCGCGCAAGTGGACCACGATGACCTGTGACGCCGCCCTAGTACAACCCGCTGGAAGAACGGCCCCTATTTGGGCGTATCTCATGCGGCAAGGGGCTTCCCTGTCTTGGTCCACTTGAAGGGCTTGGCGAGAGTGCGGTTGAAGTAGTCGATGAACTGCT
>JAABUQ010002407.1_pt1 | contig 37103 bp, 18 predicted proteins | sample 5560001 | NCBI WGS metagenome assembly JAABUQ01 (sample SAMN10711888, study PRJNA513371) | rock metagenome | isolation source: Antarctica rocks | place: Antarctica: Victoria Land, Finger Mt nord | collected 2015-12-18 | reverse complement strand
CGATTTTTATCGTAATATTGTTTAGCTTTCAATAATTGACACATAAACGAAGAATTTCGTTCTTCTTAAGTACAAAGAGAATCAAGTATTCTATCTATAATTAAGATTTTTTAATAATTTTTTTTTTTGTTTTTTACCAAGTATTCGCGAAGTGTTTTTAGCTTTTTTTCGAATAAAACATATATAAATTCAAATGTAAATTGCTTGTTTAATTCAAGTTTAATCTTGTAATTTTACAATTAATGTTTAAATAAAGTCTTAATCGTTTTCTTTTTCTAAAATAGATGCTTTCAATTGTTGTATATTCGTAATATGTGCTTTAGCGATTCTCTCGTTGTATTAGATAGTTTAGAGCTCTTAGAAAATTCGCAAATTTTTTCACTTATTTTAACTTCGTAATTTAATTGATTTTTGTTAATGTTTGTCGAATTAAACTTTATTAAATCGTTTTTTTGCAAAAATGCAAACTCGCTACTTGCGATCAAATTTCGATTTAATCTTTTATCTATTATTGAACGCTATTGATGCGTAGATTGAATGTGAATTGCGTAATTATATTGCGCGAATCTAAGTATTTGTGTATTTTAATCGACTTCTAAATTGTGTTGCTTCAATCAAGACATTTTTAAAACGATATTGTAAATAATTATTTTCACTATATTAAAGATTAGTTTCTCGTAATGTTATTAAATAGCTATCGATAGTAATTTTGTTTCTTTGTTCACTTTTTTATTTTCTACGAATAATAAGTTTTCATCTACAATTACTAGATTGTAAGCGTTAAACTTCTTTCGAATATAATATTTTTTTCTCTTTACAAAAGCTTTGATTATAAAATTATTTATCGTATTAAAATTAATCATTGTTATAAATTAACAATCGTTAATCTTAATTAATATGATAAAACATCGTGCGTACGTTGTTAAGTTTAATTGCTATTATTAAGCTAACATATTGCATTTCTCTAATATGCTCTTTATTAAGAAATTTGAACTTTTTCTTGCTCTTGCGTTGTGACTTTTGCTTCAAACGCTTATCTACGCTAAGCTTTCTTCTATTGCTAGATTGTTAACTTTAACTTTTTAGAAAATCAATTAATTTTATTCTTTTTTTTTAGATAAATCTAGTATAAGTTGTTGTAGCAAGTTGTTTAATTAAGACTTGCGTATATTGTAAAGTTCAATTGTTTCATTATAATGTCAAATATATTCTTTTTTGTAATAGCATTGCTTTTTAGCTTTTTTTCGCATTTGTTTACGATCTTCGATAAGCTAATTAAAGTCTTAAGATAATTCGTAATGTTTTTTATGCATTCGTAAAAGTTCTTTTAATTATATTTTTCGTCTAAGTCGATAACTAAACTATAAGATTTAATAGTTTTCTAAAGTGTTTAATTAACTTTTTGCGTAAATGCGAATGTCTTGCTTAATAATACTTTATCTAGAACTTTCTATAATTGATTTAGATTCTTTATCAAATAATAATCGTCGTTTAATTTAATTTTAAGAATGTTCGTCTTTATGTCGATTTGCTTTTTAATGTTGTTCTAGCTATTAAATATCTCTCTTAATATAACATTGATTTATCGACGATTTATTAAGTTTCGTAATCGACAATCTCTTGCGAAGTGACTTAATTTATCATATAAATAGTACGTTTTTTAGAATTTGTTATTTTGCTTTTTTCTAAAGTTCTTTTTTTTGCGTCGTTAAGTAAAATTTAATTTCATAAATGCAAGTTTATGATAATTTGAATTATTATATTTCTAATTAAAACGAAATTCTTTCTAATGATATTTAATCGTTAATTCAAAGAAGATTTCTACTTTTTCGTAAAATTAATTATATCGCTTTTTCATAGCTCTTTCATACAATTTGTCGTCGAAATCGATAACTACTTCGATAAAATCAAACATGTCGTTAATAAATTTGTCATCGCACATAATTTCGTTCTTAAAATTGTTTTTAAGATTTTGTCGAAACATTATTATAAATGCGATATCATTTTATTCGATAAAATTAATATACTTTTGAAATTTTGTTACGTAGTCTATTGCAAAGATTCGTTAAGTTAAGTGCTAAATCACTCTTTTCGCAATTTGTTTCTCGTTAAATGTTTCGAAGATTCTTCGAAGCTCTTTTTTGAAATTATCGAAGTTTGTGAACATTGTACAAGAGTTTTCGTCATAATTTTTCAAATACTTGCGTAAGTTTGACTTGAGCTAGTGTTAAATTATTTCTCTAAGAAATGTTGATGCAAAAATTGTTTTCTTGTTCGCTAAAACAAAATAAAAAATGAAATAAATATTTGTTTGCATAAGTTAGTTCTTTAGATCGATACAATTTTCATAATAGACGTCAAGCTTGTTAATTCTTATTTTGTCGTCTTCATTAACAAAGAGTCGACGTAATGCTATTGAGCTATTGTTCAAAATAGAAACGTGTTGACCTAATATAAACATTCTTAAAATGTTCAAAGTGTTACGCTAATACTTTCGTAAAAAATATTAGAGCGAATTATGTTATTAGAGAGATTTGTAGACGTCTTTAGACAATGTAAGCAATCATTTGATAACAAGAGTTGCAACTATAGACAATCTTATGTTCAATAAATTTTTATAGATAATTCAATGAATCAAAGTAACAATAAGTAAAGACTTAAGATAAGTTGAACACAATTCATAAAAGAGTCGCGTTCGAAAGCTATATACTTTTTTATCATTTGAAGTTTAAAATGTTCAAGATGTTCAAGATCTTAATTATCTTAATTATCTTAATTTGAAATTCAAGATGTTTAAAAATCAAGTCATCTTAATTATCTTAATCTTGTTAATAGATCTTTTCTTTTTAATTATCTTTGTGAAGAGCGATGCGCAACGAATAGTATCTATTAGCACGCGACTCGTAACATTAGGATAATTGATTTAAGATCAATTTTGCTTCTTTAATCTACTTGATGACAAAATTAAATTGATCGATAACTTTTTTTTTCTTTTCTTTTCTTTATTTATATTTGATTTAACATCTCTAGAAATCTATGCGAGTTCTATATATTTTTACGCAACTAGATTTTCAAATTCAAATCGCGACGCTCCAATATTAAAAATCATCTATTGTGATATTCACGTACAAGGAAATTCTTCATAAGAATTGTAAAGATCGTGTTGATTCATAATTTACAAAAGAAAATCTTGTATATCGTTCGACAATCTTAAATTCTTAAACTCGTGCACATCAAGAACGAGAGCTTTAAGGACTCACGTATAAGTCTTCTTTGTAGATTGTGATCATGTAAAGATTGTTTCTTGATGCGTAGTATTCGTATTTGTGTTTATATAATTCCAATATTCAAACTCAATGTCAACTCTTTTTCGTATACTTACACACGTAGCACTTTTAGTTCGAGGCGTAGCGAAGACTTTGCTTTCGACAAAATTGAATGTTCTTGCTATCGTCTATTGAGGTGAACGAAATCCCTCATTGTTTAGCTTCGAATGCGCAATTGAGCGTGTACATAGTTAAGGCAAAAGGCGATTGCGATCAATCAAAACACGTGATCTCAACGCGATCAATTTATGTGCGACAAGAACTTTCAATCTTTTGCTTGTGTAATGTACGCGTGTATAACTCTTTTCTAGCTCTTCTAAATTTATACGCACAGCGCTTCGAGACTTTCTTGCGATATTTTAAAACACGTTTTTCGTGATCGTGATGTGACGATCATCGTGACGACAATCAACGCGTACGAGGAGTGAATGATGGTGGTTATAGATGATCTTGCGTGCCCTCGATCACACGTATCTCACCATACGTGGGAGGTTCGAGGTGATAGTGATAGTGATAATTGATGTTGTTGTTGTCTTCGCGATTTGATCGATCGATTTGTCGTGACGATTGCATCGAGAGCTTGCGAGCGCCTTGCTTGTCGATGCTAAGGACATTTGGCTCTATTGAATATCGCAGTATCGACAGATTTGTAGCCAGCACCACGTACAGGTAGTCCTCTCGCTGGTCGATCGCTAACATTTGATATCTGTTTCCAAGGACTATCAAACGCTTACCGTTCTCTTCCTCACTCGTTTTGTCACTTATGAATCAAAGTCGTATACTATATTCTGTGTACCCAACTGTTTATGCTGTCAATCGAGAAGCATATGAAGAGAAGGCGCTTGGATAAGGATAATTGATACACGTGGTCACTAGAGAATCGACGGTCTTCGTTGGATCGGGCTGTCTCTCTCTCTGAAGCCATGATCCGCGGAGGAAACCTACTGGATACTGTTTGCACCTAGCTCGAGAAGGAGCTAAGCTACAAGCCTGGCGAACGAGATCTGGTAATGTTGCAGCACAAATATGTTATTGATTGAAAAGATAGCAAGAAGGTACCTCACCACTGTCCTGTGATATGGTCAGTACGAGTACCAAGATTGATAGGAAACGTTCATCTCCAATCTCGACCTATGCGGTGACCCAAATGATTACTCTGCTGTGGCCAAATCTGGAGTAACCTGGGGCATTGCGACGCAATTTACTCGATGGGGACGAGTGTACTAGTAAGCCAGGCGTCCAGGCTACGCCAGATATCCGCTGTCGCACCCGGCGGCAGATGAAGCTCTACGGGAGGTGAAGTCGGACAGATCTTCGAGATCTTGGCCTCTCCAGTTCCTGTTTGGCCATACTAAAAAGTACCCTACCTGCCTTCTACAGCAAGCGTGCGAAAAAGACCCACACTGTACATACACCCAGCATACGATCCCTCAACGTACAACGCGGCTCGCATTAGTACGAGAAGCACGCGCCCTTGGACTGCGCCGGCCACCCCATCTTATCACTACCTCGGACCAAGTCAGCAGGTGCCTTGAATCGTCTAGTTGGCGAGCTACCTGCAGCTTTTTCTGATGAGCGCGGACTGACACCGATTTTACTCTGCCAAAGCTTCGAGTGCTCACTGGGCGGCGCACCACAAGCGATGCTTACGCTCAAGGTCTAGTCTACAATACGAGCCGACGCCCGATACCATTATTTGCTCAAGCAAATGAACGTTGGAGTGCATGGACGTGACAGGAAAAGACGGACCAGAACATACCCTGGCGACGCCGAAGCAACGCATGAGAGATTTGAGAAGAGACGAAAGTGAAGCTACCAAATTTCAAGACTCTATCTCGAATTATGGAGCCTTGGAGTGACTCCTGGGGCGATTCCAGGGAAAATGCGTGCAGTGGCTAAAGTGTGTAGGTGTAAAACCAAGCTTACATATGTATGTTTACTTAAGCTTCCCAGGGTCAACCCAGGTACAATCAAATGTCTTTACCGAGTGCGGATGGGAGTCTCATACACGCCTAGACTTACCTTCAAATTTGATAAGAAACGCCTGCAAACATAGTCTGACTAATACCTAGAACAATAGCATTTCACCGGCATCTCCACAACGTGCTGGCGGTCCGTATTCAACGCTATCACTTTCTCTAAGAATGTTTCCTTCTGGGTTTCCCTCTCTGTACACTAGCTCGACTCTACCTAGACTACTCTAAGTAATGCTACACCATGAGAGATAGCTTTTATGATCTTACGCTTAGTCGGAGGCTCAGCAACCAATACTGCTGTTGTTTCCTACCTCTTTTCAGTAGGCAGCCAGTATGTGCACCCCCAATTTTGATGGGCGCGCTCACATTCTTAAAGACTTCCGCCTCCCGAAGCGTACGACCTGATAATTGCATCCGTATCGTCCATAGTAAGCACGCGAAGATCAGCCATAGCTTTAATTTTGCCCGTCGATAGCTTGACCTGCTCATCGGCCATCGTTAACCCCAGCTGTTCAACCCGGCTCTTGATGGCGTTCCATCCTGTAAGTCGCGACGTGTAGTGCACGTATCGGGTCATACCGAAATCAGCTGTATCGATGATCTCGTATGTGGAGGGGTTAGCAAGAATCGCCTTTGCATGTATACCCGCCTTGTGGGTGAATGCACACACGCCGGTAACGGGGTTGTTGAACGGCACGTTGACCTGAACATTCGCCGCAACGAAATCCTCGATCTCCTTAAGCTTATGCAGCTTGTACTTGGCAGTCACGTATTCGTGGTCACTGACTATCATACGAGCCATCAAGCCGCCCAATGGAGTAATTCCGTTCCGCTCGCCAATACCGAGGACCGAAGTGTCAACATGCGTTGCCCCAGCTTCTAGCGCAACGAACGTATTCGCGATGGCGCAGCCGGTGTCGTTGTGAAAATGCGTCTCGATGTCGCAGCGGACAACTCCTCGCAAGGTTCGTATCAGATCATAAACCTGGCGTGGCTGTTGTAAATGTCGGAATTAGCATTACTTTTTGAAGATGTTGCCCAAAGAGGCAATGAATGCTCGGATTTCACCTACTGTAGCGCAGCCAACCGTGTCTGCTATGCCCACGCGATTGACTCCTATGGCATCAACAGCCTTGTAAAGGGAGAGAAGGTCGACAAGGTTAGAGCGAAAGCTGTCTTCTGAAGAAAATCGCACTTCAAGACCCTTTGACTTGACGTAATTAATGACTTCGATGGCGGATGTTATGATTTGTGACATATCCTTGTCGTGTGAATATTGGGGAGCTTCTATAATGCAGGTGTTTTCTAAAATATAATACTGCGCGATAATCACCCCTCCCCATCAAATTAGGTGGCACTGCCACCTTAATTTTCGAGGAACGAGAACTAACCTTATCGTCGCAATTTGCATCTCATCTTCGTTATCTTATCGTCGCCAAATGTAGATCTCATCGTCATCGCGATTGCCCCCAAGAAATGCCTCTCTACTCTTATTGAATTTTGATAACAATGTCATCAAATAGTTTAAGAAGCAAAGAGACATCTTATCGTCGCCATTATATGTAGTAGTATAGAGTAGTATAGTTAATGAATTTATATTTAGCTTTTCTTCTTCTTATTGTTCTCAAATTTACGTCTTCGTTTGCGAGAAAGTTTCTCAACGACGTTATTTATCTTGTCGACGAATTCTTACAAAGTTGTATTTATCTCTCTTTTTCTAATAAAATTAATAAGATGTGTCAACTATTCTATTCATTCGCATTTCGACAAGTAGATCGAGCTAAGCGTGTCAAGATATTTTCTAGATTCTCCAGATTCTACAGATTTGTAAACACAGATTTGAACAATTATCGAAACTATATAATCAAACACACTAGACACGAAAACTATTTATTAGAAACAACTAGAGAATTACATTGTTTTTTGCGAACTTATATTATAATTTAGACCTAATATTGAATTCAACAATTGTCATTATTAGTTTAGCGAACATTATCTTGTTCGTTAATCTAATCACTTAATAAGTTCGATTGATCGTCAAATTGATCGTTATTTTGACATCCCATTGTTTGTTCATTCAACTCTCGCATAGCTTACATTCGAAGTCTTGAACAATAGTATTGTTTTACTTGTCTTAATTAGTGTCGCAAAGCGCAATCGAAGCAACAACGTACAATCTATAGCAATTAGATTTATATACATTGCTTCGTCATATCGTCTATTTGATGCTTTTAGAATTCTTCGTTGATTTAGCAATTGCGTCACTTTGATTCGCACTTTCTTTAATTATCAATTTATTTCATCTCGCGATTTTTATCGTTATATTTTTGACAATTCTTTGAGTCTTTTGTTCTTGCTTCGCATTTCTCGTCGCTACGATTTCAATCGTCTTAATGACATCTTATTTTCGTTTCGCGATCTTTATTGTTATGTCTTTTGTCGCCTTGTTAGCTTATCTAATGTCAAGATTCTCTTAATTGTTGTTGTACAACAAATTGTACATTTCTTAATCGCAAAAATTATTAATATAGAAACTCTTATCTATTTCGTTCGTCGAAACGATATAAGTATTGCGTTTAATGATTGACAACGTTCAAAAAGCCCAAATTTTGTCAATTTGATCAACGTTCTCAACTAGAACGATTCGCTTCAATCATTTCATAAATGCTATGAAAAAAGTTATCATTGCGTCAATGAAAAGCATCTATTAGAGTCTCTTAATAATATATCGCTTTCTCTTTACCATCGTATCGTTCGTTATTAGAATCTTGAATCGTTATCACAATTAGTAATTGTTTCATCAATGTTCCTTCAATGCAACTTAAGATCTTTCGTTTCGTTCTTTTGTTATTTATTTGTTTCTTTGCGCTAGACATGTAGTTTTAAGTTTATATTTAATCTTGTTGAGTCGAGTTGTTCTTGTCGTCTTAGACATAAGAGCAACGAACTATTTCGCGAGTCTATTCATCGATATTTGTTGTTTTAACAACACGTTTTTAGCAAATAATAAAGAAATGAATGCAAACAAAACAATTATTTATTTACGAAAAATTCTTCTTCTTGCGATAGAAGAAGATGTTCTCGCTTTTAAGAGTTGTTTCTCTTTTTTTTTGTGTTTGATCTCTTATGACTCGTTAATAACAAATAAACAAATCGAGAGCTTTAATAAAATCGAGAATTTGAAGACATTTAATAATATTAGCAACGCGCCTTCAATGCTTAAGACTTATATTAATTATTTTAAATTTACTCTTTATGTTCGAATCGATCGCTCAACGAGACGACTTTAACTTTTATGATCGTAAAGCTCTTGTAATCTTAATTTTCTTGTTTATATTAACTTGATCGATTGTAATGTTATTTTAATTGAACGTTGTGTCAACTTAATTGAACGCTCTTGTATCATTATATAATAATAGATTGTTCATTGTTTGCATTTTGATTTTTCGAATATTGTAATACAAGATTTATTTTTAATAGTTCGAATGCTTATTAATTCGATTATATTGCGATTTAACTTCTTTGTGCATTATTTCTTTTGCGAAACTATTATATTTAATCGAAGTTTCATATTTCTTTATGTGCGAGACTTAATAACTTAATACATAATACTTAAGAAAGTTAAAATAATCTATTAAATTTCTCTTTTCTTTTCGAAACTCGCGAAAAATCTTCTTCAATTTATTAATACAATACAAGACATGATTTATATAGCGCAATGTTTTATCGTTGTGAATTCGATAATGTATTAATATAACAAAGTTTAAAAACATTCGAACGCACAATATCGCATGCGATAAAATTGAAATAAGCAACAAGACTATTACGAGAATCAATTGACGTAAAATCGACTTTTGCTCATTATTTATTCATTGCTTAACTTCACTAAAATGATTGAAATATTTAAGTTTTATATACGTCGTTACGAGTTAAAAGCGTCGCTTAAGTTAATTTGCTACATTTTTTCTTAAAAAAATAAAGTTATCTTAATTTCTCTTAAATTGTGAAATATAATGATCGATAAATTTGCGAATTCACTTAAGCAAATAATTTACAATGTCGTTGTTATAAAATTAATGCAAAATATCTATTATTATTGCATTGTAAATGTTTACAAATTAATACTTTTAAACAAAGTTTTTCATCGAATACACTTAATCTAAATGTTTATTCGAAATGTTATTTTCAATTTAATGAAAAATTTGCGTTTAAGTGCTTTCGTAAATGCGATTAGATTAATCAATACGTATATTTTCGCGTTAAATAGATGAAATTGTGCATATATTGTAATGTTGATTGCTTTTAACGTCAATAATTAGAATTTATTTCTTATAATCAACATTTATATTAATCAATATAAAATAGTTACATCGAATATATTTGTTAGCGCAAAGAATAGACATCTTTTCAATAATAAGAATCTCGATAATTGCAAACAATCGATTAGAATAAATACTTCGTAAAAAATTTCTTGTTTGTACGCTTAAAAATTATTTTTATTGTTTAATAATATATATTAATCTTGATATTTGTATTCTTTGATTTAACAATTGAGAAAAAATTTAGCTAAACAAAGCTTAAACGAGTCTAATTTCTTTTTGTTTTATTGTTAAGATTCTTAATTATTATATACATCAAATATGTCTATTTGTTGTTGTACATTCTAGTTAATACGATTTTGTTAATAAACAATATAATAGATATTACGATTACTTTATTCGAAAAACTTAATTAAGTTTTTCATCATTAATTTCTTGTATAAAACTCATTATATATTTGAATCTTTCTTATTATGTTTCATTGACGAACTAGCTAGTATACTAGATTGTTCGCGAACGCCAAATGACCAATAAGAAATTCGATCGCCTCTATTATCTCTTGATGCTAAATTGTGTAAAATCGATTTTGCGACGTGCGAGTCGTTTCACTTAATTCGAATTAAGTATGTGTTCAAACGTCGTTGTGATCTTCATAAAGAACATAATGCAAGTTATTTCGTTATTCGTCTAAGCTTTTGAAGCTTAAGAGATTGTACATTGATTTAAGATCAACGTTGCTAAAGAATTTGTTTATATCGCTAGTTATGCATTTAAATTGCAACAATTAATAAGTTATAACATAATTAATTTAATTATTAAACGATTAATACATCTTTTCGTTCGTTAAGTTAAAAGAAGATTGCAACAATTTAAATACATTAACAATCGAACGTCTCGCTAAATACTTAATTATCTTTTCGTAAATATCAACTTATATAGTTGTTCTTACTATTGTAAACTTCGTCTTTAATCGCTTTTTCGAACTCTTAACTTTAGTCTTCTTTTCGTTCATTCAAATATTATTTTTCTCTAATTCTTTAAGATCGTTATTGTTATTATTTTTCTTAATAATAAGTTTAAGATCTTCTCGCAATTGACAAAAGTTGCGCTTTAATAATAAAATTGTTATGCTAGAAAGTCGCGTTAAAGATGCAACATCGTTCGTCTCTAATCTAATTTAAAGAGTTGAGAGCATTCGAATCGTAAGCTTTGAATAATTGTTCTTTACGTCTCTCAAAAGCACATAAAATCAATCAATTGATTTTGTTATTTCAAGTTGATCTATTGTCGTTTGTCTTATTTCTACAAAAGATTTTAAATTCGTATTGTCGTCGTTTGAATCAATTTGATTTAGTGCTTCTTTTAAAAGTCTTCGACGAAGTCGTTTGTTCAATAGTATAGAACATACTCTCAAATATTGTTACATGCGAACAAGAGATGTAATTCTTCGCAAACAAAATAAATACTTGCGTTTATACATGTTTTCTTCAATCGTGTTTGTATTTGTTTGCAAAAAAATTCTTGATAATTGTGAAAAAAATCGCTAAGATATTCAAGTTTAATAATAAAATGTGTTGCTTTAATCGCATCAAAAGACGATAAATTATTAAAAATAAAGTTTTTTTTATTTTTAAGATAAGTCGAAGCTAGGCGAAATCAATTTGATCAACGATGTCATTCTAATCGCAAAGACTACATATTTAATTTTGCTCTTATTAATTCTTTGCTTACGAAACAATTAGCAAGTCGACAAAACAAACGTATTGAATTCGAAAAACATAAATTATTTAATAAAGATTGTCTCTTTGTTAAACAAACGTTAAGTCATAGTTACTTTAATAGTTTTACAATCTTTACAAATTAATTATTTTAAAATACTCTTCGTCTACATTCTTTTGCTTATAATTTTCACGTATTTATTTATATTTCACACATATAATTTATAAACTTACTTTAACTTTCTTTATGCATTCGATATGTTATATAGCATTTCTTTATATATGTGAATAAATTACGAGTTACGATTTTATTCTTCGTTACAATTGTATACTTATGCAAAATTTCGATTTTAATAATAAAGAACGAAGCGATATTTAACAATAAAACTTTAGCTTTCATCGCTTTTTTCATTGTAATTTATTTTTTAAATTTGCATTTAACGATGTATTTAACGTATTCGATGTTAATTGTAATTTTAACAAAGAGAAAACGAGAAATCTAAAAAAAAAAGAAAAAAACGTGAGTTAAAGAGATGTAATAGAAGAAAACGTCTAAAAGATCGTAACTTCGATGACGTCTTTAAGAAAAAAGATAAATCGTAAAATAATGCTAAAACGCGATTAAATTAAGTTAGAATGTTACATTCTTATTTTCGCGAATTATTTCTTCGTTACGATCGCACGTTTATGCGAGATTCTAATTGTATTAATAGAGAACGAAAAGATAATTAACGATAATACTCTAGACTTTTATCGCTTTGTTCATTTTGACTTATTTCTTAAAGACGAATTCGACGATGTACTTAGCATATTTAATGTTAATTGTAGCTTTAACGAGAAAAAAGCAAAAAATCTAAGAGAAAGAATAAAATAAATTAGAAAAATATAATAGAAAAAAACGTTTAAAAGATCGTGACTTCGACGAAGTCTTTAAAGAAAAAAAGAAATCAACAAATTGTGTTTAAACGTCGTTAAATTGTGTCAAAATGTCACATTCTTATTTTCTTAAATCTTGTTTAAGTCTTGTTATGATCGCGCGTCTACGTGAGACTCTAATCTTAATAATAAATAAGAATGCTTAGAAGATTGTGAATTAATAAAGTCTTTAAAGAATTCGATTATTCTAGTTTACATTCATTTATTGATAGAAAGAGATCGTCGAACTATGTTAAATTAAGTCGAATTATGTTAGATTTTCTTTTCTCTTTTATCTTGCTCTCTTTCTTTCAAATTGATGAGCTCATTAAAGTTTCGTTCATAAGACTATTTAATAACAATTGATTTGTCGTTCTTCTCTTTTTATTTTATTTCTCGATATAGTTAAACAACAAACGCGCGCTTTGCGTTGAAGACTCATTAAATAAAAGCAATAACGACGAAGATAATAATGATAAAACTACTATATTCTTGCTTAAGTACAATTGATATTGCATTTAATTAGTCGTTGTGAAGCGTTCTAAGTTATTTTCGTTCGACGTTAGTTGTTTTATTAGCAATTAATAAAGTTTTTTCTTGTTTTGTTCTTCGAAATCTAGTGTAGCGATTGAAGCGCTAATGAAGTTAAGCTTTAAATAATAAAGCATCAAGTCAACTTTAGTTGTCAATTCGCTCAATAAATTGTTTATTAAGAGCAACTACTATAACAAAATCAATTGCATTAAGTATTATATACGTTGTTTAAACGCATTGTTTTCTCGTTTTATAAAAGAATAAATACGATATTGTTGTTGCGAGACAAGATAGAGTTAATATTATTAAAGCAAACAAGATTCTAAACTTCAAAATCGTTCGTCAAAATAATAAAAAGACTTAAGAGATGAAAAATCTAACGTCGCATTTATATAATTTTTAACTTATAAATATAGCAATGATGCATAAGTTCGAAACTAAACTAGACAAGTTCACTAAAAAAATAATAATTAATCAAATAAGATTAAGCAAGATTGTAATAATTGTTGCGATTATAATAATTAATCGACTTAACGCTAGAAATAATTTTAAGATTATTCTTATTGTTGCAATGTTAACGTTTGTAAATTAATAAATAAACGAGTTTGCGAAGCATCTTAAATCTAGTGTTTTTTTTGACGTTATTAAACGTTATGCTCTCTTAAAGATAATCGATTTTAAAGCGTTATACATAATGCAAATAGCAAATGTTGTGCTAATTATATACGACGAAGTTATCAAATTCTATTTTAAATTTTTATCGCTTAAGAATTTGAAAACGCTTAAAAAAAATTAAATTAATGAAATAAGATTTGAAATACGACTTGTGAAGCTTTGCATTATATTTACTTTCACAAAGTCGTTTTTAATAAAATTTATGTTATTAAGAATTATATAACGCAAACATTTGTTGTTTGTCGTATTAATAAGAATCGCAACGCTCATAAACGATTTCAAGCAAACTAGCACAATCTTTGCTAGTTTATCGCTTAATGATCGAACGTATTGTGTGAAATAAAATAGTAAACTCGATCTTCGATTTGATGCATGACAAAAAGAATAGCGAAAAGACATTAATAATAAACGTGAAGCGAAACGAATCGCATTAAGCATCAACTATAAAATCGAAAATACTAGACAATTTATTTTCGCTATTGTTGTTAAATTGATCAATTTCGTCAAGCTAACAAGAATTGTTAATTTAACAAGAATCGTCAAGTTGACGAAGCAATAAAGAGAGAGAAGACAAATTTTGTCTTTTTAATTGTGAAATCGCAACAATTATATCAAATGTACGACAAAAAGATGTGCTCTAAAAGTACGTTTATATCTAAATTAGTTAATAAAAATACAAAGATTCTTTTATTGAAGCAAGAAAAATATACGAGACTTTTAACGTCATCTTGTTGTAGATTTAAAGAAAAGATTGTTCGCTACGCGTTTTCTTATTAAGATTTCGTCTTCGAACGAGCTAGTAATACTTCTTTAAAGCTTTTTGTTAAAGCGTCTTCGACAAGGCGACATGTCTTTCTTCGAGACAACGTTGCCAAATAAGTCTCTTCGCATGCGCGCTTAAATCGCGTCAAAGACAAATCTATAGAGAAAATCGAGACACAAATTATATTAACTACATATAAATTTCGTTGCATATCGAAATGTTCGAGATTAATAACAAGATAAAGCTTGCTTTAATTGTTCTTTCAATTACGTGATTAAATTTGAGATTTCATTGTATTTGCGCAAAGTTTACATATAATTAATGCATTAATCGCAACAATAACATCGAACTTACGCGTCAAAGTTCTACATATTTTATTTTTCTTAAAATTCACATTGATTTTTCGTATTTAATATGTTTTTAATGCGATCAAGACGAAGCACACGCACAAAGAGAAGACATTACTCTTACTTAGAACGATTTTCGATTACGACGATGCTTAATTAAAACATTGATCATCTTAATCGTTAATACGAAAGACAAGAGATTAAAGCAAATTAAGTCGAATCGCTAAAAGACATAGCTCAATTAACTAGAGAAATTAATTTAAATATAACTATTAATCTAGCGATGTTTATTAAGATAGACATTTTCTTCGACTTGTCTTAGAAGAAGTAAAAGTTGAAGCTTCATTATTAAGAAATTTAAATCTTGATTAATAACTTAATTCGATTTCGTCTTTTAATAGATAGCAATAAAAATTGCGCACACAATAGATTGCAAATGCGTTTGCAAATTCAATAATTAAATGTAATTACTAGTTGTCTAATGACACGTATATTAAATCTTCGAAAGTTTCAAATTCTCGAACATTTCGATTAGAAGTTGAATCGATAGTTGCGTCAACTAATTGTTGACGTACAATAAAAAAGACTTGATTGATCTACGAATACAACGAAGAACGAGAAAGAAAATTAGACGATTGCGTTGTTCGTTTAGTTAATTCAAATTAAATTGACATTTAATACTTAACAAATTATTAATAAACGATAAGAGTACGATCTCAAGTAAAGTCTTCGTGCATGTAACGAACTTTGCAAAACATTACAATTTCAACAATAATTATTAAATTGCGAAATTACTTTCTTTATTCACGAATCGAACGTAAAAGATTCGAGATTTTTGTCAATTTCTATTTATTTTCGAACGTTAACAACTCTTCTTATGTCTTTTATCTTTGCGATTCTTCTTTAGTGTTTGCTTCTTTTTGACAAACGACTTCTTTTTCTTGTTCTTAAGTCGTTTGCGCGACTTTTTCGTCAATGTTATCTCTTTATTATTTAACTCGATTGTAGTTTTGCGTCTCTTCATTTTCTTCGCACTTTTGAACTTCTTTTTGCTTTCATTAGATCTAAGATATATAAATTCTTCATCAATAATTACTATTGTCTTCTACTAATAAATTGTCGAACGCAATTTAATTTCAAAAGCTATCGATATATCTTTGTTATTACTAAAAATAATTATTAGAAATTCGCTCTACTATATATTTGAAAAAGAACTTTTATTTTCGATCGAATTGTGCTTCGTTACTAGCGTCGACAATAGTTATTAATAATATTTGACGCGAGAAATCTACATATAGAAAGAGCTAGAACTTGCTTTAACTACAATGAGCGTTAACAAGAATCTAAAGTTAACAAGACGAGAGACATTTCTTCGTCGTAGCAATCGACGCAATTGACGCATTATTGAAGCACATTATTGAACGATCATTTTTTTTTGCACGATAAACATGTTGTATGCATTAACATTCGAAGAAATGCAATTATTTGCGACAAATATAAGCAAAATTCGCTTTTTGTTAATACATTTTTTTAATTTTGTTTTGACAAAATTGAAGCTATCTTGTTGTAGACAAAATTAACAAGCTTTAATCTCTAAATTTAAAATACTTAAAGAAGATAAACGATCTTGAAAATAATAATTATAACGTACAAATTTATTTAAATATCTTAGTTTCTTTGCAATTTTTGATCAAAAAAAAATCTTTATTTAATTAGTATTTTTGTCGAATTAAGTTAGTTCATCTATGATGTTCTAATAAAGTTAAAAGAGATTAATTTAACACAATATTCTTGTTAAAATAATCGAAATCTTAAATATGTAACATCTATACATTTAATCATTGCGCTTTTATTCTAGTCGCAAAGAATTGCTTATTTCGACTTCGCAACATTTTGCGTCTTGTTCGAACTCACATATATTAAAATTTCTTAAATTGTTTTTATTATTTAAATCTTTAATTATTATGCAAAATTTTACATTTATTTGACGTTCTTTTAGATATTTATTTTATCAATTTATTATAAAAGTAATTTGCGATTTTCGTTGCGATCGTTGACGTCGTCTTGAATTTAACATTTCTCGTTAATCAATAATTATTGTATTACTTTTGCGAAGAATTTTAATTTTATAAATTCGCAATTATTAATAACTCGAACATTATACATCGAATTTCTACGATATAATTGAAAAAAGAATGTTTTCTTAAACGTCTTTTTATCTAAAAGAGTGTTAATGAAGCTCACAATTATAACTTAACAATTTCGAACAACGTAATTAAAATAATTTTTTTTTGATTTATTATCGCATTAATTTTCAAACAATACGAAAATAATAATACAAAAATGCAAATATTAAAACAAGCAACAAGTAAAGAAGAAGAAATCGTTAATAATCGCTAAAAGTCGAAGTTGATTTTAGAGCTTCGTGATAGCTTAGTTACTCTCTTAAGAGAACGACGTTGCGAAAACGATTTTCGAAATTAATTTAATAGTAAATAATATTAACATGATTTGCTTCTTTGCGATAAATATACTTTAACTTAAATAAAAAAAAGCTTATATTAATAGCTTAAAGTCGATCTACTATAGTTGTAATATATTTCGAATGTTTGTTAAACAAAATAGATTAATCTTTCGAATTTTGAAGCGATAAAACGAACAAATTTTTATAAGAAACGAAGAATAATAATATGCGCAATTTAAATTGCTATAAACTTAAACGAAAATTAGCAATTAAGAAGATAAAGAAAGTAAAAGTCAACATTGTTTAACGTCTTCTTATAATAATAAACGCATTAACAATTATTAAAGTCACAAAGCAAGCTAATTTGCTAGCGCAAAAAGTTCTACTTTTAATAGATATCTTAAATGATAAACTTAACAATTCGAACGACAACAATTACAAGTCTACTCTCACGTTGTTGTTCTTTTTTACTTTCTCTTTTAAATTTACTTTTATGTCGTCGTTCTCTTTTATTTCGTCTCTTAAATCTACTTTTACGTCGTTGCTCTTTTTTATCTTAATTCTTAAATTCACGTTCATTTTATCGCACTTTTTTACTTCTTTTTTCAAATTCACGTTCATGTTGTTTTAACTTTTTTTGTCATTAATAAGACTAAACTTACTTTAAGGCGTCGCAAACGAAGTCGAAAGCAAAATTAATAATGCGTTACGAAACACAATACGCGAAGTCGCAAACGAAATGCACAATAATATATTCAAAGATAATAACAATATTATGACGAGTTCGTGATTCGACATCGTTATTACTACAAGAGAATATACAAACGTACTCAAATTAACATTAACGTAAGTACGAAGAACTTAAAAGACAAACTTTATATCTCGTAATCAAAATATTGATTTATATTATTACTAAAATTCAATTACTTACGTTTATCGTCATACTTAATTATATAATGAGAAAAGATAACAAAATAATTAAGATACATTAAAATATCTTTATGTTAAATTGAAAAACGTCGAAGTTCGTCAACGAATTTTACTAAAGAGTCTACTTGTGAAAATTGAACATTTTAACAATACGTTGTGAATTAAAAGTAAATAAGCGAAAGATAACTTAAATAAGATTTTTTTTTTATTAATACGAATTCGAGAATATATATTATTTTTTTGTAAATCGATTAATGTTAAAGTATGTCAAACTAACGCAAGCAAATCGAAATAATAATGAGTCAAATGTTTTTCGAACGATAAACGAATATCATTTTCAATTAATAAAACGTTAAGAAAAACAATTTTGCAAGTTATTTGCGTTCGTTTGCAAAAAAGCAAGCATATAATTTAGCAATCTATTGTTCTCGCAAAATAAAATTGATGTTACTTGCTTTTACGTAGAGAAAGACTTAATAAAAATATACAAAAATTAATATAAGATCTTATTTATTAACGTTCATTCGAAAATTGTGAAGACATTAACGAATAAAAATCAAGAAATGAAGCGATTTAGCATTCAAAAACGTATTTGATCTCAATAAATAATTTCATTATAAAAACGATCAAAGAAGCGAACTATTAAATTAAGTATTGTCATTTGATTTTACAATATTTAATGACGCTTTGTCTCGCTTAAAATTTGAGCGAAGCTCAATTATTAATAAGATTGTTTAAACAATAAAAGAGTAATTATTAATCGAATAAAGTTTAATAAAACGAATAAAAAGACTTCGAATTATGAGCAAATGATTTAGACATTATTGAAAAAAAAAAATGTCGATGCTTTATTAATTCTTTGAATAAGAAATTTTAAAAAATTCATGATTTACATTTTTCGAAAAGCTAATTTTTTATCTTGCGTTGTTCGAAGTTTTTAGATAGAGTATGTCTACTTATTTGCTTTCGATTTCTACAATAACGATTATAACGAATTTCGACAAACAATACAATACTCTTCGCAAAAAATATGTCGAAGCAATAACAAAAAAGATTTAAACGTTTGTCTAAAAAACATTTGCAATTATTGATTTATATTCGCTTTAAACGTTTGATGCGAATCGCTTTCGAAACAAAAGATTAAAAATAATGTTATCGTTAAATAAACTTGTTTTGCAAGTAACAATATCTAAAATGTATAAAACGAATATCGAAACGCTTCGAATTGCGATTTTAAATAAATTTCGAACACAACACTTCAACGTCGAAACAATAGAATTGACAAAAGATATTTATATCTTTGCGTTGTATTATTTACGTTTGTGTTACATCTTTTTAACGCTAGCGAAAATTAATCTAGTCAATAATTTGCAATTAATTAAAAAAAAATTGTGAATTAAAAATTAACTAAACACTAAAATAAAGAATAAGATATACGAACATATGTTTGTCGTTATTGTAATCACAAAGATTAAGTTTAAAATAATGACAAAAACACTTTATAAAGAACAAAAAAGAAATCGTTATATTTTTGATTTATGCTCTTTTTTTAATCGTTGTATGTGCAATTAGCAAAATACATTTATTGTCGCAATTTCGAATAACAATAATCTTAATTTAAGATTAACATCTCTACGATAACTAAGCAATAAACTACGTATACGAGTTAATTTATTCGAATCGAATGTGTTTATAAGAAAGAGAAAGTCGCTAATTGTACACTTTTAAATCGTTTAACTTCGAAGTTGAAGCTAACTTTCAATTAAGTATTTCTCTTGTATTCGAAGAAACAAAGCATTGTTAACAAAAAATAGAAATTAAACTAATACAACGAATTGTACATTATAAAATAAATTTAAAGTTTATTTTTTAAACTACAAGCTATTAAAGAAGAATTACGATTTCGAACTTGAACGCTATTACGACATTCGATAATTCGAGAATTTCTTTTTATTAAACGAAAAAAATAATTTAGAACACAATATTATTGTTTTAAGAAAAATTTTTATAAATTTAATTTTAAATTTTTAACAAGAAAAAATGCTTTTAATAAAATATATATAGAGATTGTATACACTAAGTAATTGATCGAAAATTATAATGTTAACAATAAAATTATATTAAGACAATCTAAATAAATTAAGATATTTACAAAAGATTTTGTATACAAATTGTTAAAATAGTTGCAATAATTCGAAGTATATAATAACATTTTTAAATTTAGCACAACGCAATTAAGTTTTATAAACTATAGTTAATCTAATACAAACTAACATAATTTAAAAATTGCAACAATATTCGAAAATACTTTAATATCTTTTTTTTAAGTAGCACTTTTTCTTAATTTAATGCTTTGATTACTAGACATTCAAGTAATTAAAATTTATTAATTTTGTGTAAAATGCGATTTTAGAATTAGACGCAATTAGAGCTTCTTCATATTTATTAATTTGACATAGTTTAACTTAATTTAATAATTTGTATAAAAAGTAAGTTTAAAGTCAAACGCATTTAGAGCTTCTTTATGATCGTTAATTTAACATAGTTTGACTCGAACTAATGATTGCATTATTAGTGAACATTTCATAATTAAAATTTATTGTCGTTGTCATTTAGAAATTAATAGTTATTTGGAACATCTTAATTAATTAAAAATACTATTAGTAGTAGAAATTTCCTTTAAGATTCAAAAATAGAATAATTTTTGTATAATAAATAGACTAGAATTGTCGTTTAGTAAAACTCGAAATAAAAACTTAGTATGTAAACGAAAGAGACGAACTACATAATTTTGTTTCTTGTAAACTTAGCATCTATTATAGAGATTTGCTTTAAAGACATCTTGTATATTCTTTTATATATTAACTTTAGCTTGTTCAATGATTTTTCAAGTTATTAGTTAAAGCGCTTTCAAAAGTTAACAACTTCAATTAAATGACACTATTTTACGTTAATTTACATCGAATGATTGCGAAAACTAAGCTTATCTTAAATCTCGTCTTCACTTCTTTACTTCTTTAATTTTCTCTTTAGCACTTTAATAAGTTTTAATCGTGTTAGCGTATCTATTAACGATTAGCATATCTCTTTAGAATAACGATTGCATTTGACTTTAACTTTAATTTTTTTTTCACAATCTTAATTAAAAATTCATATTAAAGATGAGTTTTAAACGATCGATTTTATGATCGATAAAAAATATAAGAAGATTATTAATGCTTTAATCGTTAAGCTTAAAAAGCAAAGTCTTATAAATAAATCATTGATAACAAAAAATAATAAGCGAAAGCTTCAAAGTACAATTCAAGAATTTCAAACAATGTGATCGAGATTGCTTCTTTCTCTTAATTTAAGCTTAATGTGATCTCAAAAGGCGTTCAATTATATAATATAAAACATTCGTTATTATAGCAAGCAACAAGTAAAGAAGAAGAAATCGTTAATAATTATTAAAAGTCGTAAACAATCTTAAAGCACTATAATAACTTAGTTTTTTTCTCAAGAAAGCGACGTTGCGAATGCGATTTTCGAAATTCATTTTATGATAAACAACATTAACATTGTTTGTTTCTTCGTTATAAATGTTTTTAAAAAGCAATATCAAGAAGCTATTTTTAACAAATTGAAGTTTATTTATTTTGACTTTGATCTCTTTCGAAGCTTCGTCGAACAAAATATATTAACAATTCGAGTTCTTTAATTGTGAAACGAACTCACTTATATAAAGAACGAAAAATGCTAACATGCGCAATTAAGACTATAGTAAGAACAACAAATTATCGTTTTTAAATGAACGAAAAAATAAAGAGTAAGTGACTTTTGACGCTAACGCAAATTAATAAATGCACTAATAAGTAATATAGTCATAGAGAAGACACAATTGCTTGCGCAAGAAACTTAAGATTTAATAAAAATCTCAAGTAATAAAGAGAGAAATTCGAACGAATTCGAATACGAATCTACTCTTGTATTGTCGCATTCTTATACTTTATTTTACAAATCTATTCTTTTGTCGTTGCGATCTTTTATTTCATTTTATAGCTTTGCTATTACGTCGTTGCGCTTTAGCATCTTATCTCTCAAATTCACGTTCATTTAATCGCGTTCTTACATTTCATTTTTTAAATTTACGCTTACGCGATTTCGACTCTTTTTATTATCGATATTGCTAAATTTATTTCAAGGCGTCGTAAATTAAATCGAAAATAAAATTAATCATTTGTTAAAAGACACAATACAAGAGATCGCAAACAACATGCACATTAATGCATTTAAAAATAATATTAATGTTAAATCGAATTTGTGACTTAAAGTTGTATTCGATACAATGCAAAATATTAAAAATTTCGAAAAAAGACTAAATTTATCTATGATAGACGCAACGATATTGTAAGTCGAACTTCATATCTTAAAGTTAAGACATAAGCTTATTTTATCGTCAAACTTGAACAACTAAAGTAGACGACAATATTCGACTATATAAATGAGATTAAATGACTTGAATGTTGCAACTTTATTAAGTGTTTATGACTTTTTTATAAGAAGATGCAAGAGAAATCTTAGTAAATTAAGCTTAAAGATATAACAATATTCTTTAACAATTTTTAATTATATGCTATATATTAAATGTGAAGATTTAAACGAAAATATTGCGACGATTTTTTTTGTAACGATATAAAATTGAGCAAGATATAATATTTTCTTGTGCATGAATTAATATCGAAATATGTTAGATTAACGCCTTTAGATTGCAATAATAATCGATTTAATCATTTTCGCAAAATGAATAAACATCGCTTTAAATTAATAAGAAATAAAAAAACGATTTTACAAAGCATTTGCGATCTTCGACGAAAAGAAGATCATAAAACTTAGACGATCTTTGTTTTACTTAAAAGAAAATCAAGATAACTTGTTCGTATATTGAAAAAAGTTCATTGCGTCAATTTAAAGTTAAATATAACTTAATATTAATTATAGCTTCGAAAGATATTTAATCGCATTAACTTAATAAATTCGATAAATAAATTAATTTTATCTTTGCAAACGTCTTAAATCTTAATGAGTAAATTTAACATAAAAACACTTATAGCAATCATAGATTAAACAAGACAATATTAACAAGAATGCTAACTTTAAAAAACAATATTTCGCGACAAGAAACTAATTAATACTTTATAATCACAACGAACGATTTATATCATTTATAAATTGCGAATCAATTCGTCATGAAGAAGTCTTTGCAATTTGACAAGAACAATAAATTACTTTTTGTAAAAATCACGTTTTGCAACATTATATGAGCGAGAATTATTAAAAACGAGTTTTATTTTGAAAAACATTTTAATTCGTTTACTCTCAAAATTTTTAAAGAACTAAATAGCTAACAAAAATATTTCGACAACATAAGAGTAATTGCTATTTGAACAAAGATTAATGAACTTAATAAAAAGACTTTAAATTATAAGATAACAAAGCAATCATTATTGACAAAAAAAAATTATGTCGATTGTTTATTAATTTAGCAAATAAGATGTCTTAGAAACATTATAATTAACATTACTCAATTAGCTTCAATCTTATCTTGCGTCATTCGAAATCTTCAAATGAAAAAAAAGTACTTATTCGCTTTAAGAGTTTACATCTAAGATTATATCGAATTTCGACAAACGTTTTAAGACTTTTTGAAAGAAAGATTTTAAAATTATAATCGAAAAGATTTAGAAGTTTGCGAAGACGATTTTAATAATTATTAATTCGTACACATTGCGCAAATTGAATGTTAATCGTTTCAAAAACAAAAAACTTAAAAAGATATTTTTATTAAACAAGTTAAGTTTAAAAATAACGATATTAAAAATGTTTAAAACAAATGTTAATACTTTGCGAATTGTAACACTAAATGAGCTTCGAACGCATTACAAGAATGCGAAAATCGTAAAAGTAGCGAACGATACGTATAAATCGACGCTATATCGTTTTCGAATATGTTTTACGTTTTCGACGTTAACGAAAATAGCTCTAGATAACGATTTAAAGTTGATCGAAAAGAAATTTCGAAATAATGAGTAATTAAATTTAAATACGAAGAGCAATTTGTATCGATTAAATTTTAATACAATTATAAACTCAAGTCTTAAACTAAAGCTTATAAAGAATAAAATTCACGACAAAATTTCTTGTTTTTACAAATTTCTTAATTGTTGTTTATCTTGTAAATAGAATATGTTTATTATATTGAAGATGAAGAATAAAGATCTTAATTCAAGATTAATTTTTTTGCAATAATTGAACATAAAGTTGCGTATTCGATTTAAGCTATTCGAGTTCAATTTATTCACGAAAAAGAGAATAATCTTAATTGACGCTTTTTAAGAAATAAGAAATTTCGAAAGCGAGAAGCTAGTCAAGAAAAACAATTCGCGTATGCTAATAAAAATATATATTTTAACGAAAGAATAAAATTTAAAAAAAAAAATAGCTTTATATTATAAAGTTAAATCATTAAGCAAATTAAAAGTTGCAAATCGAACGAAAAAAATAGCGATTTGTGCAAAAGATAAAATGTTTTAACGCGAAATTTGTCAATCTTGATCTTTCAAAAAAAACGATTATAAATTAGATAATAATAAATTCGAACGTAATCAATTATGCGATGCGAGTTCGCATTAAGAACAACAATAAGATTGTATTCGTTAAGAGTAAGATAATCTTATTAAATGACAAAACAATTATACAATTAGACGATAAAAACGAAGAGATTTAAGAGAAGAGAAGTTTAAGATTAGATAATGTTTAAATGCGAAATTGCAAAGAATATAAACAATTTTTCTCGCAAACTTTTTGTTTTAATAAGACATCATTATAAGCATTTTAAATAAATTGATTTATTATGTTATATTTAAAAATTGTCTAAGCAATGTTCTTTTTATGTTTGCAACATTATGTAATCGATGTTGCGAAAATAGATTAAACAATGTTTTTAAAGCGAAAATAATTAGTTTAATTAATCAAAGATTAGACTAATACGACTTTGACACGCTAGCGATTGTTGTTATTAACAAGAGAGATCTAATTGAATTAACTATATTAAGTTAGATTAAATCAATCTAATCTCTAGTTAATTTCGCGATCGCGTGCTTTATTGCTTTTACTTTCTTATAACTATTCTACTTAGCAATCTTCTTACATCGCGCTCTTTGCTTCTCTATTACTATCTATTCATTCTCTTTTAGACGCACGAAATATAATCGTTATCAAAATTATCACAACGAGAGAACAAGCTTTAATGAAGAAGTCTACAACTTAAGAATCATTCTCTAAGAAAAAGTTAAAAGCTCTTTAAAAATTATTTGCTAAGAAGTTGTTTTTTAGCAAATTTAAACAAATCGAAAAAGCGACGTTTAAAACATTGTTTATCGTCTCGTTCAAAATTGCAATTGTGTACGTATTTGTTGTCAAATCATTATTGAAGCAAATTGTTTCAATCGCGAACGATAGCGACGCGAAATCACTAAACAAGATTTTCAAATCTTTGCTAATTATTGTTACAATCGCATTGAAAGTAAGCTTTCACATATCGAAAGCAATTTGCGAAATCTATTGATTTATACAAAACAAAATCTCGATTTTAACGTCAAAATTAATTGCTATAACTGTTAATAAGAAGCACGTAATTAGATAATCTTGAACAATTGACTTTACGTCGCAAGTTTCATTAAGCGATTTAAAGTTTATTGTGTTTATTGTATCGAACGCGTTGTAAACTTCATTAATTTACTTTTGATCTCTAATCTCTTCGATGCAAAAGTGCGTCAATATTGGCGTTAATGTCTTCTTCAACAACTTTAATAGATGTAAATTGAAGATTGTGTTCTTATTAGAGATCTATTCAAAAGCAATATTAGATTCAAGATTATTCGCGTTTGATTTTATAAGATTCTAGTTGCTTAAATACATAGATTTAGCATAACAAAAGTCGCAATTTTGTGTTACTCGAATTTTAGAACTAAGTAAAATCAAGATTCGAGTACTTTGTTCAAGATATCGCAAATTTTGCAAATTCTATAGAATCAAATAATATTTAATGTTTCAATATGATTACTACGCATAGCAATTCGTATTATTTCTTTATAAGTCGAAGACATAACAATTATTGTATTAATTAATATCTTATAGATATTAACGATCGATTAAACTTGAATAATTTTAACGTTTCAATTGTTTAAGAAATTATTATCAATCGCACAATTATAAAATTTGTCGATTTCATAAATATATACGATCGTAAACTTAAGCTCTAAACTAAAGCTTATAAAAAATAATATTAGAAAAAGAATGAAACTTACGACGAAATTTCTTGTTTTTATAAATTTCTTAATTGTTGTCTATCTTGTAAACAAAGTATGTTTGCTATATTAAAAATAAAGAATAAAGATCTTAATTTAAGACTAATCTTTTTATAATAACTAAACATAAAGTTGCATATTCGATTCAAGCTATTCGAATTCAATTTATTTACGAAAAAGAGAATAACTTTAATTGACGCTTTTTAAGAAATAAGAAATCTCGAAAGCGAAAAGCTAATCAAGAAGAACAATTCGCACGTGCTAATAAGAATATACATTTTAACAAAAAAATAAAATTTAGAAAAAGGCAATTAACTTTATATTATGAAGTCAAATTATTAAACAAATTAAGAGTTGTAAGTCGAACGAAAAGAATAACGATTTGTGCAAAAAATAAAATGTTTTAATACGAAATTTGTTAATCTTGATTTTAAAAAAAAAAACGATTATAAATTAAACGATAATAGATTCGAATGTAATCAATTATGCGATGCGAGTTCGCATTAAGAATAACAATAAAATTGTATTTCTTAAAAGTAAAATGATTTTATTAAGTGACAAAACGATTATATAATTGAACGATAAAGACGAAGAAACTTAAGAGAAAAGAAGTTTAAAACTAAGTAATATTCGAATGCGAGATTGCAAAGAATGTAAGCAATTTCTCTCGCGAATTTTTTGTTTTAATGAAACATCATTATAAGCATTTTAAATAAATTGATTTATTATGTTGTTCTTAAAAATTGTCTAAGTAATGTTTTTTTTATGTTTGCAACACTATGTAATCGATGTTGCGAAAATAGATTAAGCAATGTTTTCAAAACGAAAATAGTTAACTTAATTAATCAAAGATTAGATTAATACGACTTTGACACGTTAGCGATTATTATTATTAATAGAAGAGATCTAATTGAACTAATTATATTGAGTTAAATTAAATCAATCTAATCTTAAGTCAATTTCGCGATTGCGTATTTTATTGCTTTTACTTTCTTACAATTATTCTATTTAGTAGTTCTCTTACATCGCGTTCTTTGCTTCTTTATTATTATCTATTTATTCTCTTTTAAACACACGAAATATAATCGCTATTAAAATTATCACAACGAGAGAATAAACTTCAATGAAAAAGTTTGCAATTTAAGAATTACTTTCTAAGAAGAAGCTAAAAGTTTTTCAAAAGTTATTTGCTAAAAAGTTGTCTTTTAGCAAACTTAAACGAATTGAAAAAGCGACGTTCAAAACATTGTTCGTCGCTTCGTTTAAAATTGCAATTATGTACGTATTTATTGTTAAATTATTGTCGAAGCGAATTGTTTCAATCGCGAACAATAGCGATGCGAAATTACTAAACAAGATTTCTAAATCTTTGCTAATTATTGTTATAATCGCATCGAAAGTAAGCTTTTACGTATTAAAAGCAATCTACAAAATCTATTGATTTATACAAAACAAGATTTTAATTTTAACGTTAAAATTAATTGTTATAATTGTTAATAAAAAGTATGTAATTAGATAATCTTAAACAATTGATTTTACGTCGCAAGTCTTATTGAGCGATTTAAAGTTTATTGTGTCTATTGTATTGAACGCGTCGTAAATTTATTAATTTACTCTTAATTTCTAATCTCTTCGATGCAAAAGCGCGTCAATATTGACGTTAATGTCTTTTTTAACAACTTTAATAACTATAAATTGAAGATTGTGTTCTTATTAAAAATTTATTTAAAAGCAATATTAGACTCGAGATGTCACAAACAAGCGACAACTATTGTACGAACGCTAAGCAAAATCTTTATCGCAAAAAGTTCGCAACGAATTTTAAAGTTTGCTTGTTTTACTATTATGCAATCGTTCTTTTATAGCAAACGATACATTTCTTCACAAGTTTATATTAAATAATAATAACAATTTTAGAACAATAATTACGAATCGAACTTAAAATGAAATAATTAAGTCAAAAAACTCTATAATTAAAAAGCAAAGTGCGATAATCTTTAGATTTTCGATGCATCACGACATGCTTTCAAGATAATATAATTTTCGAAAACACAAAATTTTAATTTCTTAGATTAAATTATTTTCAAAGTGCGAATTTTGATTTTCGTTTTATTTAAATTTGCGAAATGACGATTTACAACGTCTAAAATACACTAATAACAATACGAAAAAGTCGTTATTTAACAACGTTAAAATTATTTATTTTTGATTCGAAGCATCGAAGCGATCTAAAGACGACTTCACTTAAGAGCATCGAAAAATTATGAAATTAATTAATTTATTATTTAAAGTCATAATGATATTTAATTATAAAATTGATTTAAAAAATTTATGATCAAACGAAGAGTCTCTCGAGTTCGATCGACTCGTAAAAATAGTGTAAACGAATATTGTTAAAAGATTTAACAACGATCAATTTTTTTCGAACGTAAATTCGATATTGACGTCGAATAAAATTAAACGAGTAAGTATCTATAATACTTCAATAATATTTTTGATAATTAACATCGTCTTAGCTATTGAATTATATTAATCATTGTCGAACTTACATAATAAAAAAGATACGAAACGTAATTCGCAATTAATACGCTTTTACAAATGTTAATAAAACAAGATTAAGAATTAAGACATTGCTAAGTTTTAACACTTTTTTAATAAAGAAGAGAGTTAAAGTTAGTACTACATTAATACGCGTTACGTCGCTAACAAAGGCAAAAATCTAATTAATTTTTTTTTATTTCTATTATATTCAAAGCTATATCGCGAGTCTTCTTTGACAATAACGATAACAATATAAGAAGAAATTTAAATCATAAATAGATGTTTGAGTCTCTATTATTAATCGCTATTGTGTTAATATGCATTTTAATACATTGAACTATCAAGAATTAAGAAGAGAAAAAAGACAAAATTGACAAGATTCGCTTAATTATAATTATTAATAACGTTTTTATACTTTGTTTGCAAGATGTATGCTAATTTGTGAAATACAAAACATTATAATAGACTTATAAGAACGTGAACGATTATGCTTGTCGTTGTGCAAATTAATTTCGAAAGTCGTCTAAGAAAGAAGACGCTTTATTTGAGTAAATAAGACGAGAACGATAACATGCTAAATGATCAAAAGTCTATGCTAAATACTTCGATAATTCGCGTGAAAAATATGAAAAATAGCGAAGAGAAAAACATATAATCGTCGAAGATAAAAAAAGATAAATAACATTTCTCTTCGATAGCGAGTATTAAATTGAGCAAAAGAAAGATGTGTACATTGATTACTTATTAAATTGATCGTTAGATTAACTTCAAATTGTCAAGTTCGAAAAGAAAGATTTTTCGACAAAATAAGAAATAAAATTTTGCATTTAAATGAACGAAATTCGATTAACAATTGTTTTTTATAGAATGAATTCGAAGAAAATGTTTATGCATCATTAAGAAAAAAAACAAATAACGAGAGCGATAAAGAGAATAAGTCGAATAAGAATTTAAATAACGTCGATGTTGCGAAATCTACTATTGTGAGTAATAGTTACTCAATGATTTAAATAAATAAATAATTAATTCGCATAATACAAGACAAATGTCGTCGAAATCGCAATTTGAAAACGATGATGTCGCAAAAGATAAAGATAGCTATGTAAGCATTGTGATTTAATGTTAAGAAATCGCATTAATGCTAACGAATTTATTTGTTAAATAAAAGAGCAAACTAATATTAATAATATAAATACTTAGAAAAGTCAAAATATAAAGAACATAAACAACAACTATTTAATTTTTTGTTATAAGAGAGATATTCTCATTATGATGTTCGCAATCTCTTCGTTCGCAAACTTTCGATTTATTGTTGTTTACAAAAAGAAAAATTATCTATGCTATGCGATTAACAAATTTAAAAATGCTAAATCGATCAATTGTCTAAAGAAATACGAAAGATATTTAACGATAATTAAGAATTATGATTCGAATTAAGAGATTAACGTGTAAGTGAATAACGTTTAGTCAAAAGAGTCGATATAATTTTTCGAAAATCATTGATGTTATACTAAATATTTAGTCGTAGCGTTCTATACTTTAGATTGCGAAAGTATATTGTATATATTAACGATACGACGCAATGATGTTGTTTGTTTTATAAATCGCACAATTGTAACTTATATTGTTGCGTTAATTTGACGCAACGTAATTACAATAACTAAAATGAAAACTTGTAAAACATGAATTAATTAAATTTAATTTAATATTTAATTGTTAAATTGACATGAAGATTGTTAAACTAATCTACATATTTATGAAATCGACAAGTTTTATAATTGTGCGATTAATAGTAACTTCTTAAATAATTGAAGCGTTAAGATTATTCAAGTTTGATCGATCATTAATATCTATAAGATACTAATTAATACAATAATTATTATGCTTTCGACTTATAAAGAAATAGTACGAATTATTATGCGTAATGATCGTATTAAAACATCAAATATTACTTGATTTTATAGAATTTGCAAAATTTGCGATATCTTGAACAAAGTACTCGAATCTTGATTTCACTTAGTTCTAAAATTCGAGTAACACAAAATTGCGACTTTTGTTATGCTAGATTTGTGTATTCAAGCAACTAAAATCTTATAAAATCAAACGCGAATGTTTATTTAATAATAATTAACGTACGCTCTTTCTTTACTTAATTTGTCGTTTATTTTGCAATTTTATAGTAGCAATTCTTAATTAAATCAAGAATCTCGCGTATTTTTAACAAATGTTTGTCAAAAGTTTCAATAATTTTATGTATATTCTTAATAACGTACTTCTTTGTAATTGATTTATAGATTTCGAATTTATCGTTCTTAAACATAAACGCTTATTAATCTTAATTATATAAGATAAAGACGTCGTAAATCAAATAATATTGTTATATATACTTGTAAAGCAATTAATATTAACGATAAAATATGCAATTTATCGATCAAATTATGTCGTCGTTTAGTTTCTTTACTAAAGAGATTTTCGCATCGATATTTGCTTGCTTTGTTAAATTTAATTAACTCACAAAAAAACTTTGAACAAAATTAAGAAATTTAACGAGATTAAAATAAATTATGCATTCGATAAATTATATAATACGCTAATTTTCTCTTGTTTCTTTTGCTCTATTATATTATTAATTATCGATATATATAACGTGAATTGCGTAGTTCTAAAGAGTGAACTTTTGCATCGTTGCTTTCTCTATTAAACAATTAATCTTTATTATACAAATAAACGAGAAGCTTTAGTTAAGACGCGTATCTTTCGCATATTTTTTTTAGAAACGCGTGTTAAAATTTTATTGCATTAGTAGTTATGCATTGTAATAATAAACAACTATGTTATCTTATATACAATGCTTACATTGTTCGCGTTTTTTATTATTTTTGTTCGATATAATTTCGCTTTTTTTATTAGAAATAGCATTTATAGCTCGTTTAATATTATTTTCGCAATTAAGATCAATTTTGCGATAGTAAAGAGTCGCATATAAATATTTGTACAATTTTTTACATCGAAAGTTAATAAGCTTTCGCTTTAGCGTTCGTTCTAAGTGCGTTTTGCAAAAAAAATGAAAAATCTCTTGCTTATTGTAATGTCATAGCGCCATCGACGCGCTAGCGCCTTAGGATATGATAGGGCACGTGATCTCGATTGTCTATGAAAGTCTTAAATCGTACGACTTTTCTTTCTAGTTAGAAAGCGAAAAGCAAGCTCGCACGTTATGGCGAGTATTAGATAAAAAGAAAGCTCGTTTCTCGTTGTTTTTTAACGATTAGTCTTACTACTATCTACCCCATACAATTGGGGCATAGTAATGAAAGTTTATTATATCTTACGTCTTTCACATCTTAGTGCGTCGACAAACAACAAACGCATTCGCATTTTACAATTATCGATCTTAAAATCGCGAAAAAACATGCGTACAACTTGTTGTTTTATAGCGAAGTTGTCGATAATAATATATTTACATTGTTAAGCTCTAGTTTACGTCTTAATTTGTCTTAAAAAGATCTTAACTATGTTGCTATTTTTATTATTAATTAACAAATAAGTTGCGAAAATTCATTAATTGTGTTCGAAGCGTATTATAATAGTAAATAGCTTTTATTGCAAGACATTAAAATTGTAAGTAACATTAAGCAATATTAAATAATTGCGTTTAGTAAGAATGCGAATATGTTCTATAAAAAAATCGTTAATAAAACAAGATTTTTTCGACATTATAATTTCGACAAATTAATAATATTTTTGATCTTATTTTGCAAATGCAATTTCATGTTACGCTAGTACTTCTCACGAAGATATTAGAGAAAGTTATGCTATTGAAGAGATTTGCAAGCGTCTTTAGGCAATGCAAGCAATCATTTGATAACAAGGAGTTGCAACTAAGTAGTCGTAACAATAAGTCAAAACTTAAGATAAATTGAATACGATTCATAAGAAAGTCGCGTTCGAAAGCTATATATCTTTTCATCATTGAGAATTCAAGATATTCAAGATGTTCAAGACATTAATTATTTTGATTATCTTAATCTTGAATTCAAGATGTTCAAGAATCAAGTCATCTTGATTACTTTGACTCTATTGACAAACCTTCTCTTTCTAATTATTCTATGAAGAGCGATGCGCGACGAATAGTACTTATTAGCACGCGACTCGTAACACTATCTTCTCTCTTCGAGAGTTTTTCGTTTCGAAAATCTTTTATTTTTCTTTATCATGCTAGTCAAGTTATCTATTGAACAACGTCGCAACTTCGTTGCTAATCGTCGCTATAAACACGCTCTTCTCACAATGCGCTCTTGTCGAGCTTGCGTTTCGTTTGGCGTATCTTGTCAAGTAAATAGAGAATATCTCAAGTGTGAGAAGTGTTATCGAAAGAATTGAAAGTGTAATTTGACTCTCAATTATTAAAGAATGAATAAAACTATCTAGAACGCTAAAAAGTTGAATGATAAAATAACAAAGTTGCGCTTAAGAATTGCGCGAAAGACGAAACAAAAAAAACACTAATTTCGTCGTCTAAAAGATATGGATGATGCGAAGTCGAAAAATATCTTAAAGATCAAAAAGAGTAAGAGAGAGATCGAATGTATCGAAGAGATGTTCGAAACCTTATTTGATATTAATATCGATTTTTTATTATTTGCTTTCTTGTCTTCTAATGCTTTATCGACTCTCATGAGCGACTTTGTCGCTAATGAAAACGTCGTAGCTTGTTAAAACACTTCTTTAGATTCTTGAGTAACTCTTATGTGTTTTTGAAGATAAAATATTCTTTTTACTTGATAAAATATTTTTGATCTTCTTGTTGTAGAATTTTCTCAATCTTATATTGTTCTTCTTTTTGTGAATGAAAATAAAATGTGTTCTATAAAGGCGTAATTGAATTCGCTAATTCCAACAATAAGATATAAAATACTAAAAATACTTTGACGTTCTTAAATAAATCGAGTTCGTAATTGATTAATCTTTTGATTTTCTTAACGAGAAACGATTCGACTTTAATATGATTTAATTTCTTGCTTAACTTTCTTGTCTTAAGATTTTTTGTAAAAAGATATATTTTATCTTTCTTCTTTAGCTAAAATGTCGTTTTTCGTTTTTTATTTTGATACTTGATCGACTTTTCTTGCATTTTCGAAATGTTGTCGTGTATCTTTTTCAATGTCGCTACTCTTTTGATAATTGATTGTGCTAATAGATGTCTTCGCTTTTTCTTAAAGAGATTGAGCTTCTTGTTATAGTTTGCGAAGAATGAAGTGATCTTAATAATATTCAAAATCTTTGCATTAAAAGCTAGTTGTGTCATAGATAGAAGCGATACTTAATTGTTATAAGTATTGTTAATATAGTGTCGCAAATATTGCTTCAAACTTTGATTTGTTCGCTCTATTTAATCATTCGTGATCAAGTAATAGGCAATAGACATTTTAAGTCTCGTTTCTAACATTGATAAAAGCGTCTTTCAATAGTTAGACGTGAAGAGCTTGTCTTTGTCACTAATTAGTTCTTTAAGTATATTGTGATATCGTATAAGTCGATTCAATACAATGTATTTTAGTTGTTTTGTTGTGAACTTGTCTTTGCATGCGATAATATATGAGTACTTGATAAGTTTATTAATCATCATTAGTATCGAATCATATTTGTCTTCAATTACTAAATTCGTCAACTTAGACAACTTAATAATAAAGTTTATCGTAACTTTATCTTATAACGATTTAAATAATTTCTAATATTGAATTTCGTCATAACTCGCATGTGTATCATGTTTGTTTTGCTAATAGCTAAGACATCGTTTAATGTATACCTCGACAACTTGTCTTATTTGTGAAAACTAACAATGTTAACGTAAAAGCTAAAGGATTTTGATCACTTTCGAATGTTTTTGCAATAATTTATCATGATGTTCTCTTATACATTCATCGATTTTGTCAATAAATATTTGAAGTTTTTCTTGCTTTATTGAAAATTCTTTTGTTTCGTTTCGAAGTATTCGTAATGTAGCACTTAGCTCGTACTTGTTTGCTAATAATGATTCGTCTTTATTGATTTTAAGTATGTTGTAATTAAACGATTTCTTCGTTTCTATATGATTATTTCTTTTGCTAAGTGCGTTTGTTTTATCGTTATTCTTGTCTAAGATATATTGTATTTTGAATTTGTATTGTTCGAGTCGTTCTAATTATCGTATTTGTCTTCTATTTAATTGTTTAATAATGATAAAGTGCACAAGATTTTTATGATTCGTAAGAATCGTAAGTTTTGATAATTTTTCGATATATACTTTTCATGATTTTAAGAAAACTACAATAGCGAATAGTTTCTTGTTATAAACATCGTAATTTTGTTCGATTAACGAAAGTTTTTTCGAAAGATATGTTACGAGATGTTATATGTTTTCATGCTTTTGATTAAAGCATGCATTGATAACTAAATCTAATGCGTCGATTTCAATTCTACTTAATAATCGTAAATCGTACATCTTTAATATTGATTTCTTCAAACATTCTAATTTAAGGTTTTGAAATGATTTCTCTTCTATGAATTTTTATGTTTATGGCGTATTTTTCTTCGTAAGATTCGTTAATGATATCGCATTAACGAAGTAGTTCTTGATAAACTTTTTGTTGTAATTCATGAAATCTAGAAAGAATTGCACTTCTTTGACATTAATAAGTGATTTTTATTCTTTGATTGCTCGTAGCTTTTTAGGATTTATGCGTACTTCGTGTCGTCTCACAACAAATTCTAGAAAGTCAACTTCTTTTTAATGAAATTCGCATTTCTTTGATTTAAGATGTAAGTTTCTTTTATTTAGACATTCTAATACTTTGAAAACATGACTAACATGTTCTTTCAAAATTTTTGAGTAAATTATGATGTCGTTCAAGTATGCTATGACAAATTGATTCAAATATTGTCGTAGTACATTATTAATTATTTCTTGACACGTTGTCGAGGCATTCGTGAGTTCGAACGACATTATCGTGTATTTGTATAGTTTATATCGTGTGCAAAAAGCTATCTTTTACTCTTTTCTTGTTTTCATTTTGATTTGATTGTACGCTTCTCGTAGATTTAGTTTGATAAAGTATTTTGCTTCGAATAGTCGATCTTGAAGCTCACTAATATTGAATAGTAAGTATCGATTTTTAATCGTAATATAATTTAGCTTTCGATAATCAACACATAAACGAAAAGTTTCGTTCTTCTTAAATACAAAGAGAATCGAGTATTCTACTTGTGATTGAAATTTTTTAATAAATTTTTTCTTTTCGTTTTTTGCTAGGTATTCGCGAAGTACTTCGAACTTCTTCTTAAATAAAGCATATATAAGTTCAAACGTGAGTTGCTTGTTTAATTCAAGTCTAATTTTATAATTTTACGATTAATGTTTAGGAAGAATCTTTGTCGTTTTTTTTTCTTGAAATAGATGCTTCCAATTGTTGTATATTCGTAATACGTATTTTAGCGATTTCTTCGCTATACTAGATAATTCAAGACTCTTAAAAGATTCGCAATTTTTTTCACTTATTTTAACTTTGTGATCTAGTTGACTTGTGTCGATGCTTATTAAGTCGAACTTAATTAAATCGTTTTTTTTCGAAAATGCAAGTTCGCATTTTGCGATCAAGTTTCGACTTTATCTCTCATCTATTATCGAACGCTATTGATGCGTAAATTGAATGTGAATTGCATAATCACATCGCTCAAATCTAAGTATTCGTGTATTTTAGTCGACTTCTAGATTGTGTTGCTTCAATCAAGGCATTTTTAAAACGATATCGTAAGTAATTATTTTCACTATATTAAAGATTAGTTTCTCGTGATATTGCTAAATAGCTATCGATAGTAATCTTGTTTCTTTGTTCACTCTTTTATTCTTGTTAAGTAATAAGTTTTCATCTACAATTATTAGATTGTATGCGTTAGACTTTTTCTAAGTAGAATATTCTTTCTTCTTAACAAGAGCTTTGATCATAAAATTACTTGTCGCATCAAAATCGATCATTGCGATAAATTAACGATCATTGATCTTAATTGATGTGATAAAACATCGTGCGTATGCTATTAAGTTTAGTTGTTGTTGTTGAGCTAACATATTGCATTTCACTAATATGTTCTTTATTAAGAAATTTGAACTTTTCTCTTTTCTTGTGTTGCGACTTCTACTTTAAACGCCAATTTGCGCTAAGCTTTCTTGTGTTGCTAGATTGCTAACTTTGGCTTTCTAGAAAATCAATT
>JAABUQ010002406.1_pt1 | contig 37119 bp, 43 predicted proteins | sample 5560001 | NCBI WGS metagenome assembly JAABUQ01 (sample SAMN10711888, study PRJNA513371) | rock metagenome | isolation source: Antarctica rocks | place: Antarctica: Victoria Land, Finger Mt nord | collected 2015-12-18 | reverse complement strand
AAATTTAAATTTAAATTAAATTCGGATTAATTTAAATATAATTTATTAAATTATAAATCTCTTTTATCTTTCTTTAATTTCTTAAGGATATATTTTAATAATATATATATATTTATTAAAATAACTTTAAAAATAATTAAGAAAAATAAAAAAATATTTAATAAATAATATTTTTAATTTAATATAATAATATATAAATATAATAATAAGCTTAAATATAATAACTTATTTAATATTAAAATTATTTTTATTTATAATTAATTTAAAATTAATCTTAAATTAATCTTGGTTTATTTTATAATTTTAAAATTTATAAAATTATATAAAAAATAGGAGATTATCCGACCAAAAAGTTTTTTTAAATTTTTTTTTTAAAGTTAACCTTGATATAGCTAAACCAATAGTCGTCCGACCTTAATATAGTCGGCCGAGTTTTTTAGTAGTAGTCGGATGACCTATAGGCTCCATGAGTTGTCCAAGTCATGCTACCTTATATAGTTAGAAAATTCCGATTGGACGATCGATTTAGGGTAGGAATTGGAAGCGAACTAAGTGGTGGGCCTACTAATTGCAAGGCACTGCGCTTTGTATTGTGACGCCACATCTTTCACATGTAGTCATCATCATGATTACACAGCCGACTTTGTCATTTTCATACCGCTGCTTGCGACGACGCTAGGCGACTTGGTCGGAAGATCGAAGCCTTCACAATGGTCAGTTCCACGCCGGCCTTACGATGACATCTCACAATGCGAACAACCCGTCCCGCAGCAGCTTGATCAATCCACCAGCTATCAAGCGCCGTGTATCAGACGAGCTGCCTCCGTTCTTGGGCCAATATGTCCCGGTCTTCAATGAGCCTTCGGGTTCGAGCGGCATCGCAAGATCAGGCTCTGGCTGGACTCCCTACTTGCACCGGATCGAGGGACGATTAAGGCGGCTTGGAAACTTCGCAAAAGGGCTAAGACTACGAGACTTCTTGGATAGTCATCTATGCGTAATACTAATCTGGGCTTTTGTACTGTGGTGGGGCGAAGAGCTCGTCTTCAATCACAAGATCAAAAGCTGCGCGTGGGGCCAATGGGAACGCTGGGTGAGCCCTGTCCCTCGCAACTCAGTCTCGCGGCGACCACTGACAATAATAGCCCTCAGAAGCCGCTCCTCATCATTTGGTTCTTATTGCGGACCCTCAACTGGTAGATCCACACACCTATCCCGGACGCCCTTGGCTGCTCTCGAGTCTCACTATTTACTATACCGATCTGTACATTCGAAAATCCTTTCAACACATCCGCGACACACTAGGTCCTGATTCCATCTTCTTTCTAGGAGACCTGTTTGATGGGGGACGCGAATGGAGTACATCGCTGGCGCCTAGCGCGGAGACCGAGAACACAGACAAGAGGTGGGCTAAATATGGTCAGAGATATTGGTTCCATGAATATGTTCGTTTTAATCGGATATTTATCGACCCATGGCTCCGTGGGAAAAAGTTAAAGAAGCACAACCTCAGCGGCCGGAAATTGATTGCGGAACTTCCAGGCAATCATGATTTGGGCCTAGGAAACGGCATCCGAATGCCGGCGAGGAATAGGTTCAACACGTATTTTGGAGACGGGAACCGCATTGATATAGTTGGGAATCACACTTTCATATCTGTGGACACGGTGTCACTGAGTGCTAAAGGGCAAATGGACCCTGCTACAGGTAGCCAGATGATGAACGATGAAGAGGAACACGCCAAGTCTATCTGGGCCCCGGTGGATCATTTTCTCCATACCGCTGGTGCCAGAAAAGCAAGAGCAATTAAACGTGAATTGAGGGTACGCAACGGACAGTCAGAAAACACGGAATTAGAGCATGTCGCTATGGAGCTTGATGACCCTCGCTCGTACACCATTCCAGTCGAATCCAAACCGGACACTGACATCCCATCGGTCCTGTTGACCCACGTACCATTATATCGCGCACCTGGCACCCCTTGTGGTCCTCTCCGCGAGCGGTTTCCGCCCACGAAATCGAGTAAGGATAGTAACCCAGTTGAAAAGGACGAAGGAAACGCCATTCATGTGCAAGCAGGAGTGCAGTACCAGAACGTGCTGACTTCGACAATATCGAATGAGATCGTAAATCTCGTCGGCGATATAACTCACGTTTTCTCAGGCGATGACCATGACTACTGTGAAGTCGTCCATCGAGAATACACATCCATGGGAGGCGGCATCCGCGAAATCACAGTCAAATCGATATCCTGGGCCATGGGTGTACGGGAGCCTGGCTTTCTGCTCGTGAGCCTATGGAACCCAGTGGATGCCCAAGGCAAGGCTATTAGCTCCGAGTCGACAACGAAGACTACAATCCAGAGCCACCTCTGCTTGCTCCCGAATCAACTTTCGATCTTCATCCGATATGCATGGCTACTCATACTCACAATCATTGTAATGGTGACCCGCTCATATCTGCTTGCTTACCGGAAAGGATCTGCTGGTAACGTGAGTCGCGGCCACTATTTGCCGGTTTCAGGAATGGATATGTTGAGGAAAAAGGACGATACCATGACACCTTTGAATAGATCGCGGGTAAATTCGCAATCAAAATCCTCAAGCTCGGATTCATCCTCGCAAAACGGCCTCGCTGTAAGGGCGAACGCTGCTCGTGCGAAGAGCTCGAGTCCTCACCATGGTTATGGTTATGAGTTGCAGGCCACCGACAGCAGTCTAGAAAGTGGTGTCAATGGGAGCAATTGGAACGACATTGATCTGGCGGATTCCGGTAGGCGCAGGGCTGTTGGAGGCCTGCATGGAGTGTTCTTGGAGACTCGGCGCAGCTTGAGCATAGTGGCATCTGTGGTAGGCGTGTGGTATATATGGCTTTTATGGAGCAGCTAATTCATGACTCTTTCAATCGACGCTTCTAACTCCCGATGACATCTTTCGCCTCAAAGATTGTCTATTGGTTTTCAGCTCCCATCAAGCTCATGATTGTAAGACGCCTGTCGCTTGAGCTCTGCAAAAGGAGCTTCTGGGAGTTCTCAACTTACGAGTATTACTCCCATTTGGGAGTCCGACAACTAATCTCCCACTTCCCGCAAGACGCCAGCAATTCTACAAGGATTACGACAGAAAAGCACCACCATCCCTTCCTCTTTGCAAAGACCAGCCCCATGTATCCTATTGAACTAAATCACAACCCATGCACTTTGCACAGCAAACATACCTCGCAATCTCGCATTGACAACATCACCAAGATCTCTCCTACAATATCCTCATTGAAAGAATAGACGTAGATGGTGTCTCCGAACCCAACCTTTATCCTCCCTCCCAGGCGCCTGCACCCACCTGCAGCTTACATCTACCTCGCCATCCCTTTGCAAGAGGTTGGGGATTCAGTTCCTCAGGGCGAAGAACCCTAGCTTTAATTCCATGAAATGTTTGATCGCACGTTGGCCTTAAGACGCTGAGTCCATCCGTCAGCGAACTTTACCCACGCTGCGCGTTGGATGAGGAAAGAGGCCGCTGATGGTCTTGCAGGATTTAGTCATCGAGAAGAGGGGAGGGAAGTGGGAAGTGGACGGTCTAGAGACGGGGCATGGGCTGTTTGTCTGTAGGGAGCTGGAGGTGGGGGAAGCTCGGTCGGTTGGAGTGGGTAATGGATGAGATGGGGGCAGTTGGGGGTGTGAAAGCGTTTGAGGATGCTATCTGTAGGTACGTATTTCTATAATCTATATCTGATTCCAATTTTAAAGCCTAGACCTTCCGCAATACCGCAGCCGGGAGTTTATATTAAATGTGGGCCAGAGCCTATCACACCACTGTAACATCAGATATACGCTCTTTCTCACTTGATGTCTTATGCTTCAGACCTGCTCTTCTTTCCATTCTCTCAATGCTGTGCTATCTTGCCTCCTGGGCCTTGATCCCAGCGCGTCCCCAAAGCGGCCCGCGAATCCTCATCTTGTCCTCTGCAACCCCGCCCCTCGTTCTCGAGGTTCCCGCTCTTTCCATCTACTGGGTCTGGCACCCAGTGTGAAACCCTCCTGAACGGATTCCAAAGACTCTTCATGACACTGCGTCCTCTGACAAACAAAATCGCTTCTAGACCATGTCCACCTTGCTGCCCAATGGTCGTAGAAACCCCTCATCCGGTCGAGACGATCTGACATACTTTCCTACGCTCAAGAAAGCCCTCTCCGCTACCTCACCGTCAACTCAAAGCCGATCACGGAGTGCAAATAGGTCTCGAAATGGGTCTCTTGGCACACCGCTGGTGGAAGTGCCCAAGGGGGACCCACTCTCTTTTCCAGCCAGCGCCAATAATCCCCCACTGTTTGTCGATATACCCAGAATGCCACGCGCGGCTGAGGCTGCTCTCACAGCCCTCAAATACCTTCCGACCCCGCTGCTGGTGCTTTCGAGTCTCAAGACGGTACTCTTGGCTAACGAGGCTATGGGAAGGCTGCTGGGATTAGAAAATATACACAGAGAAGACGGGATCACAGATGGTCAAGATCATGGCTTAGTAGAAGAAGCCTCTGGGCCAGACATACTACGTGGCCAGTCAATGTCCCAGCTGGGGATAGACATGATCCAAGACGGACAGCAGATCTGGGTCAGCTGGGAGGTAAGGTTTTCAACATCAGCGGGCGGGAGCTGTGCTAATCCAATGGTAGATATTTCTTGACAGTCTCGCCGATGAGTATGACACAACGCCAAATCTAGAAAAGTTGGTATCCTCCGAGAATCACCCCGTTGTTGATGGACAAACAAAACCCCATGAGACGCTCGAAAAGCCGGTGGACTCCCTGCAAGAGTCGTTCTCGGGCAAGAAAGCGGCATTGAAACAGAGCCGTGGCAGTCGGCCTTTGGTGCATGATGCAGTGGTCAATGTTGTACTCTCGTCTCAATTTATAGACGTTGGTAACATGTCATCCTCGAGAAGCCCCAAGTCATCCAATTCCGAGAGCCAAATTGCCGCCAAAATGATCGTGTCGATATGGACTCTGGACAATCAGCGGTATTTCACCTTAACGTTCACAAGCACCTATGGTACTGCCCTGCCAAACCCAGGGCGAGGCCATTCTCGAAAGCATTCCCGGACACTTACACTTTCTCCGGCATCTTCCAAATCCATCCCATCTTCTCCTACCAGTCCCCATTATTGCACCTACTGCGGCTCTGTCCCATCCCCCGGTATCATGTCTCCAACAGGCCAACCACTGTCAGTTTCACCATTCCCACCCATGGGCGCCCCTGGCAAAGCAGACAATGCGACTTCTCCCGCCGTGTTGGAAAAATTGTCTCGCATGAAGGACGCAATAATAAGCACCATGGGAATATCCCTTATCGCTATGTGGAAGGATGAAAGCCTTGCCCTCCCAAACAAGGCAGCCCAAGGGATCATGCACAAAGCTGCGGACCCTACGTCCCAGGATACCTACGATATGCTTTCCCGTTTTAAGGTCTACACGGAGGACTTCTCGAGAGAGTTTGATCCCGAAGAACATCCGATTGTTAAACTCTGCAGGACACAAAAGCCATTTAAGGGGTGGAGAATTGGTATCGAAAATGAGCACGGTCAGCGGATGACATACGACTGCAATGGCGAAGGAATATACGACACAAAGACAAAAGAGTTCCTTGGCGGCATTGTCGCTCTCTCCGACGTGACTGAATACACGGAATTGATCAAGACGCAGAATGAGGAAAATGATCAGCAATTTCAGTTGATCTGTGAAACGATGCCTCAGATGCTTTGGACTACGACTCCCGATGGGCTGCACGATTGGTTCTCCAAGCGATGGTATGATTACACAGGCTACACAGAGCAGGAGTCTATAGGCATGGGATGGCAGAATCCATTCCATCCGGATGATATGCCGGAAACCGAAAAACGCTGGGGTCACTCCTTGGCGACAGGTGATGAGTATTCCATCGAATACCGTTGCAAGCGATATGACGGTGCTTGGAGATGGATGCTGGGGCGTGCTCTTCCTCTGAGAGACCAAAAGACTGGAAAGATTCTAAAATGGTTCGGCTCCTGTACGGATATACATGAAGTGATTGAAGCTCGAAGAGCGGCAAAAGAAACACGAGAGCAGCTACTGAATGTTATCAAGCACGCCCACGTCACTGTGTGGGCGATTGACACCGGCCGAAACGTTACGTTCCTGGAGGGTAAAGCCATGTTTGAGGAGAAAGCTGAGGACCTGGATGGCCATGCTATAGGGCGGAACGTTTATGAAGTCTTCGGTAGGCACGAGGAAAGATTCGACCTGCCAATGTATAGGGAGCCGATCGAGGAGATGCTCAATGGAGACCCGAAGGAACAGTTCCGAGAGCATTTTTTCAAGGGCAACTGGTACCGCACCCGATTCATCCCTATTTTGGGCAAGAAAGGCGATGGTGGGAAAATGATTGAAGCTTCTGTCGATGGTCTCATCGGTATCAGCATGGATATGACCGAGATCAAGGAGCGTGAGCAGGCACTGAAGTCTCAAGAAAAGGAGAATCTACGACTTCTCTCTGCTGAAACAGCCGCCAAAGAAGCGAGTAGGCTCAAGAGCCAGTTTCTTGCTAACATGTCCCACGAGATTCGAACGCCAATCGCTGGTGTCATTGGCATGTCCGAGCTTTTGATTGATACTGAACTTGACGACGATCAGCGAGAGTGCGCTGAGAACATTCAGAGATCCGCTAATGGGCTCTTGACGGTCATAAATGATATCCTCGACCTTTCCAAGGTTGAGTCTGGAAGGCTTGATATTGAAGAGGTCCAGTTTAGTCTCAGCGTTGTGGTCAACGACGTTTGCAAGATGCTGTCTTTTGCCGCGGAAAGGAAGAATCTCGACTTCCAAAGTGACATTGGTGTGGGCGTGGAGCAGGATTTGATAGTCATGGGTGATCCAGGCCGAGTGCGCCAAATCCTAACTAACTTGCTCACCAACAGTATCAAGTTTACTACGGAGGGTTTTGTCAGGCTGGCAGTGAAATGCAAGCAGGAGAATAGCGAGAATATATGTGTTCTTTTTGCTGTGGAAGACTCGGGTATTGGCATCGAAGAAGAGGTGCGCCATCGCTTGTTCAAGCCTTTCAGTCAAGCGGACTCCAGCACAGCTAGGAGATTTGGTGGTACAGGACTGGGTTTGACCATCTGCAAGAATGTGAGTTCCGTACTTTTGCGGCGAGAGAAAATACTACACTTACACCTTCCAGCTTGTTGATCTTATGCGTGGCGAAATATCCCTAGATTCTGAGCTTGGTCGGGGAACAAAAGCGGTCTTCTCGATCCCATTCAACAAGCCGCAGTTCACCACAGGAAGTTCATCCCCCTTGATAGACTTGGGAGCTATACCGGCCCGACTGCAATCAGAGATGTCTGTCTCCGGATGCGGATCGGATGTTCGTCATGGAAGCAATACACCACCGCAAAGTCCATCAGTCGAGGGGCTTAGTGTCACCGCAGATCAACGGAAAGGCAGGTCTGGATCTTATCCTCTTTCTTCGCCACCTTTGTTAGGCGCCGAGCCAGACAGCAGTTCGCAGGAGACTGACCGCCAGAAGGTTCACGTTCTGGTTGTCGAAGACAAGTAAGTTGTTTCCCCGGCATCCCAAGCTCTGTTGCTCACAGAACATAGTGCCATAAATCAACAGATAGCGATCAGGACGATCAAGAAATTTGGCTTCTCCGTGAACGCGGTCTGGAACGGCAAAGAAGCTCTTGACTATCTCATGGATGAACCTTCTCCTACCCATCCTAAACCTGACATTGTGCTTATGGATGTACAAATGCCTATCCTTGATGGCTACCGCGCCACGCATCTCATTCGCCATCACAGTCCCTATTCTAATATTGCCACTATCCGCACTCTTCCAATCGTAGCAATGACCGCCTCCGCCATCCAAGGAGATAAAGAAAAATGTAAAAAGGCTGGTATGGATGATTATTTAGCAAAACCAGTCAAAGGCAAGACGTTAGAGACAATGCTTCTGAAATGGGCAGTCGAGGGAAAGAGAAAGGCACGTCTCGAGAACTACAAATCACACCACGCAGACCACGATAGCAACTGTACAGACCCAGACTCGGCTCAATCACTGGCCTGGACTGATTCCGCCCGCCCGAGTCGTCAGCAATCTATAGAATCATCAGAAAACAACACCCAAGCGCGAACAATCGCTCAGACCAGCGGCCTCCCAGGTACAGAGACCGAGGGCGACAGAGGCATGCAAAGAGTCGAAGCCGAAGAAAAAGCCACCTCCCTTCGCAACGACAAACTCCTCGCCGCATCCGCAGCCAGCATATACCAACACCACATAACAATGAGCCCACCACCCACCGTCCCCTCGAAGCGTCCCGGGCCCCCAGCGGCAGCCCTAACGGAAGAAAACGTCACCCGCCTCGACCGCGAACGAGAAAGCGACTTAAACATCCCAGCACGAGGCAGCACCCAGGAGAGTATCAGTGGCGACAGCCTCGCCGTCAACAGCAAGGCCAGCAGCGACGGCGCTAGCACGGTCGGGAGTCTGCATTCCCCGCGCAAGGCGGCCAGGAGCAGAGGCGAGGCGATGGGGATGACGATGCGAGGGAAGCTGGCAAGGAACGGGAGCGATCGCAGTCAGGTTACTGTTACGCCGGGGAATTCTTTGGATGAGAAGGGCTTGGAGGAGAAGTATAAGGATTCGTGAGAAGAGCGTGGGCTCGAAGCTCAGGGACTGATATGATTCACGATGGCATTTTTTTATGGACGTGGGCACTAGCATCAGCATCAGAATTGGCGTAGGTGATATGGGTGCATCCCTTCCTTCCGTTCTGGCGGCAGGGGGGAGGAAGGGGTGTTTGCAGCGCTGAGGAAAAGTGGGAGCTTTGTGCATTTGCACCGCAATAGAGGTTTTACGTGAATGCCGGAGGGGCTGGAGGTTGGGTAGGCTGGGATGTATGTACCATACCATAACATAGATACCACGATAACATCCTCGTCGATTGCATAGAGAGTTTGTATATTTTCAACGCTGTCTCCTCGTTCTTAGAAACAGGCTCCCCCTCGCACCTCTCTGCCCATCCAGGCCTTCTGCGCCGGGGGAGGGGGGGGGGGATTGGCGGAAGGTACCTCGTGCGTATTTTCTCGTATCCGCATAACCCTTTCCAAGACCGAAAGAAAAGTTTGACAATGGGGAGCGGGCGAAGGTGGTGGTATCTTGATGAGTAAAACCAACAGGCACGGTTTTCCATTCTTCGATGAGTAGGCCGCGTAAAGTTAGTAGCTATTGCAATAACCTAGTTTAGAGCCAGCCTCTTCGTAGGGCGATCTTGAGATGGAGCGATTGCGGATATAGAGTTTGAGGTTGTTGTCGTTGTTCTCCTCGGGGTGGGACCGATTGTGGCTGTATAGGTGGTTGATCTTGTTTGTGTTTATATTGTATACGCCCCGAATTTAGGATCTGGAATTACTGTTTTCGTTCGGGAAAGGGAGTAGGGCTGCTTTGGAGGGAGTATTGAGGGAGCAAGGGGGCGTAGCAAGGGAGCACCGGGGGAGGGGGAGCAGCGAGGGAGCAAAGATTCAGGCTTCTTATCTTAAGAGGGGCGCAGTACAATTTGGCCGCTTCCTTCTCCGCTGCAGCTGCTTATCTTGTCAGTATCATCATTCTTTTTCCATTCTCGCTAGGTAGCGGCTACAACGCTAGAACATAATAGCAGGGGAAGGGGGGTAAAATACTCAATACTTACATAGAAAATATCATTGTTATTTTTTCAAAAAGTTAGGCGAATCTGTCATCCAGGTTGGAAATAAGCTACGCGATTGACCAAGCACTTTAAGGCAAGAACGAAAAAGTTGTATGGAGCACAATGGGCGTTGTGCGGAATCTGTGACTATGGATAATTGGGAGTAGCCAGTGAAGTAAGGCGGCAAGACAATTAAAAGGATCCGACCTAAAGATTATCAAAAGCGGCGTCTGACCCTGCCCAAACGGAAGCCTTTTGGCCGTTCCATCGTCAAAAACTAAGCATGAAATTCATAGGAAGAAGGGGTGAATCCAATAGGATACTCTACTTTTATTCCTGGGCCCTTTGTGGACCTCTTTGGAGTAAAAGACAAGAGGAGATTAGCGTATTGACAAATTGGCTCAATTGATGTTTTTGTCATTATCACAACCTTTAGCAAAATTGAAAATTAAACAGGAGCGTCTCCATCAGGAACATTGAGTAGCGAGCCGATGTTGCGCAGGAAAAGCGGAGCGACACCGACATTGTATTAAATCTTCATCCCAGACCTGTGAAACACGCAGAAACGAGATAGAAATTCGATCACGGCGGTGTAGTAACCTGATTTGATTTCAATTTCTGTTTTCATATCTTTATAACCTCCGTTCGCGTCACTTATCAAGGTTCCCCATTAATAGTATAAAGTTGACTTGGCACATGATTTATACTTTCGCATGAGGGAGGACCGGAGTACTTATCAGCCGCGCTGGTCTTGGAGCTCCGAAAATCCGTGATAGATATAGGGCGCCCACTTTCGCATCCGGGTTGCACGATCAGTACTGCTGAATCCCATAAGGCTTAAACTCGCTGTTCGTGCACACGGCGCAAGGTTAACCAAGTCAGCTGCCCCCTCTCGCAGCTGGGCTTCTTCCCGTGCAATTTCCCACGCGTGAACAAACTGAGCAGTCCAGTCATCCGCCACGCTCGCGTCGACGGCCCAAAGAGTTAAGCAGGCGCTCCGAGCGCCGGCCATGAAAAGGGCCGGAATCAGACCCAGCATGTCGTTCCCCGAGGCGTCGTAGCTAACACCACTATCGCATGCAATTGTATTGGTATGGGCACCTTCCCGGAACGATACATGTGCGAGAATCTCCCGGGCCTGGAGCCATGTACTTTTGTCGGGCTCACCGGTGCAGATCGCGTCGTCTCCGCGGTCTTGCGACCCTGTGTAGAGGAGGAGATGCGCGTTCATGGGATTTGCTGTGTCGCGATTATGCACATGGCCATAGAAATGGAAAAAATCGGCACCTTTGCAGAGTGAGATCAAGGCTTCTTTGCGACGAGCTTGCTTTGGTAGTAGTTTTGATCTGTACAGCGCAGGAATTCGGACAGATCGTCTGTGGCCGAAGGACTGGTTTGCGCGGGAGTGGCGATTGCGGCGTTGAATGCTTCGGACGAGGATTCGATCCGAGCAAAGGAACAGAGACGGAACAGAGACATGCTTGGAGTAAAGACTAGCGCGTTCTGTTCCAACAGCTTCAGTTCGACTGTATGATTTCGATCATCGTCTATTCCACTCAGTCCAGAGAACGCCAGTGCATGTATGGGAAATCGATGAAGGATCCCGGTTGGACACAAGACAAGAATGTCATCAGCCTCTGTCGTGTGCTGAATCGGCTAGATTAGTCCACAAAGCTCCTGCGCCTCGACCCAGGCCACGATCCAATCCTCAGACTGTGGGTCTGTATTATTGGGAAGTCTCTCGACCCATGCTTCGACCTTATCCTTTAGAGCAGCATCCAGCTCAAACAGCTGTGGTACAGTTCCGTATCGATAGGTCATCATCTCGAATCTATCCGTTCCTGCTAGCTCGAACCAGTCTGTTAGAACAACCTGAGTTATACCTTTGCGCGTGATTGGCAGCTTGAGGGGATCGCCTCTCACGGGCCCACGCTGGAAACACTAATCCTAGATGATTCCCCGAATTTGTTCTACACCTGGCCATTCGGTTCGCTGCACGAGCACACTTCCAAAGTCCGCCACGATGGACCACATCCAGCTAGTCCTCGGCTCGGGCGAAGGAGACGCAGAAAACCCCCTGACCACCACCAGCACGACGACGTCGAGGAGGAGTAAGAGGCAAAAGGGCGGGGTATCAACCACTACCACTACCACTACCCCACCAGCTGGCACGACCTCTTCCCCCACCTCCAACGCGGCTGGCCAAACCTTCCGGAATTCGTCTACAGGCTTGGCGACTGCCCGTGGAACTCCTTCGATGGGCGGGACGAAATCGTGCCGGCGCTGCAATGGAGTCGGTATGTAGTGTATAACGGCAGGATTGGGCCTACTCAATGGCAGGAATTGTCGAGGGAGGGGGATGGGTTTGATACGATAGGGGTTGAGGATGTGTCGATTAGGTCGCCGGCGGAGGTGGAGCTACCTTTTCGGCTCCTTGGGGGGCGAGAAGGGAAGGGAGAGGCCCTGGGAGAGGGGGAGGAGGATCAGTCGGGGGGTCGCAGGGAAAGCGGAGATTGGATGGGGCCTGGAGGAGGGTGTCGAGAAGACGATCGGGAGGCGCTGCCGAGGTTGTTGGGATTCATGGTGGGGAGGGCAAGGGCGAGGGGTGTGGTGTGAATGGGGTTGCTTGGGAATCTGATTTGGGATGTGTATCTCAAGTATTGGGATGGAATTAGATGAGTCCGATCCTCATGGCCGTTTGTTTCTGTTCGGTATGTTTCGAGGACAGCAGCTCTTTCCATATGGGACGTATGCGATCCATTCTCTTAGAGATCCACCCTCGGCGCACTCGACGTCTTACACGGATACCCCTGCCCCTTAAGATCAACCACACTACCCGTCGACACCGTCGACGCATTCGATCCCCGCCAAGAATTCACATACCTAACCCACGTATTCGTAAAAACCAGATACTTAACACTCTTCTCCGCCCGATCAAACACCCCGGGCCCAAACCCCTCAGGAATCGAATTCGTCCCCAACGGCAAAATGTGCTCGCTCGACGCGTTATTCAGCACCCCTCCCCTAATCCCCCCATCAGAATTAAGCGCATGCTGCGCCGGCTTGTTCCCCTTAGACGAGTATGCGTTGGAGATCTTGGTGATTTCCGCAATGGCCGAAAGGGACCATTTATCGGCAAAGGGCGTGGTGACGGAGGAGGTGGGGACCACGTCGCGGCCGAAGATGTCGTCCAGTTCGTGGTAGACGTGGCTTTCGATGTTGATGGGGAAGGCGGAGGTGTGTAGGCTGACGCTGCGGTCGAAGATGTCGGTTGCGAGGGTGAAGAATCTCTGCTGCTGCTCGTGCTCCGGGCTGGGTTGCGACTCATCATTGTTGTTCTTGCTAGACAGTGCTTGCTGCGCCGCCCATGCAGCCTTGAAGTCGCGGACACTGGCCAGGAAGATGATATTCTCGCCCGTGAACTCCCGCGTAGAAGCATATTCAAGGAGCTCGCCAGAGTTATTGTGCAGCGCCAGCTCGAACGCTTGCAAGCTGTGCTTGCTGCCCTTGATCTGGCTCTCGAGATCGGCGTCCGAGGAGGCCAACGATGACGACGGCTGCAGCACCTTCTCCTGCGAGCCCCAGATCTGGAAGTGGTGCCGCGAGGCAGTGTAGACTTCGTACAGGGGAAAGAAGAGCGCGACGCCTTGCATGACGCAGATGCCCGGATTAAACCATAGTCCTGTGGGGAACTTTGCTGTTACTGGGGCGAAGCTGTCGACATGGGTGGAGATGAGCCACATGGGTAGGCCTGGCAGGCCGGAGATGATGGCTAGTATTGTTTGAAGCTTCCAGTGGAAAATGTCTTTGATGTGGCGGATTCGCCAGAGGAGCCAGGGCCCGAAGATGTAGGCCCAGAAAGCTTGGTACCAGATTGTTACCGCCCTGGTGATTGGAAAGGTGAGCAAGACTTATGTGCTTGTAGTGGAAGGGGGGTCTTACCATTGCCAACCACGAAGGCAGTGCTTGGGGGGTACAGGATGCCCGGTGATGCCGAATGGGACGAATCTGCGCGACACCAAGAATACGATGAGCGAGAGAAAGACCTTGGATGAGACTTTGATCAGCTTGATGCACTTGTAGGAAGGTACTGTATGCCTAGACTCACCTGAACAACAATACACACGCTGATGCCGAAGTAGATCTGCGAAAGAAGCGTCATGTGGTCCCACGAGGAGCGATATCTCCAGAATTTGAGATGGTCGAATGTCAAGCGGTCCGAGCGTCTGAACGGATGATGTCTGAGATCTCTCTGTCGCGCGCTGATGCTGAGCAGTTGCACATTGTGTAGCGCGAATAGCGCGATTCCAATCGGAAAGTAGATGCTCATCACCCAGTAGTTAACACTGCATGGATACGCTCCGTTGAGTGGGTAGATGACCATGTTGGAGCACCAGTAGATCTGGAGGATCAAGACCGCCGCAATGGTGAGGCCTGTTTTGCGCTTGCGGATGCTCTCATGATGCCGGAGTCGCCATAAGGCGGCCGAGCCGGCGAGTAACACGGTCGTCCAGAACGCAGCGAGCACGATGTATACCACACCCAGGTGGTTAAGCTGAGGAGTATCGACAGGCATCTTGTCGCGGTGGTGCAATGGAGAGAGGCCCAGCCGCGCGTTTTCCGAAGTCAATGTGAGAGGGCAAAGTCACAACCCTTTGCCAATTTCAACCGCGGACCTCAGCCTCATATCTCATCCCTTGCTAATGGTCTCCACTGGTATTACATGAAGGTGGAGCGGCGACACGCATGTCGTTAACAGAAGCAGTAGCTGGGCACTAGCATACTTAAGGATAAAACCGTCTGCGGACCGAGGACAACAAGTCCACATAAAAACGCAAGACGACCTCATTCAATATCGTAATCGTGGCTCGCAGCAGGCTGTAGATAACGCAAGCAGACTCAGCCGTCCTACGTCAGGCCGCTTTACGACATGCAGGGGCACAGCCAGAGACGACTTGCAGTTGGGCTGGGGAGTAAAAATATTGTGCGGGGGTATAATTTCACCGACGCTAGTTACGGCCCAGCTGCACCAGAAAAGTGGGTTTCCCGACAAATTGAGCCTTTCCCCGAAACCATGTGGATGGTGATCCCCGTAAGATCATTTTCACTAATTATCATTGATAGGCTGAGATTTGCGCGAAAGGAACGGTACGTATCAGGACGCGTTCCAGATGGCAAATCGGTCCGATGGAGAGTCGCACTGCTTTCTTCTGATTGGTAAGGGACCGCTCTTGCGTTCCGATCTGCATCTTCCCCCTGGAACTTGAAACAATTAGTGGTGGCGTCTTTCGTTCTTTTGCTCGATGATCACTTTCCACCCACTGTCTGATCAGCACGACACCATCAATTGAATTGTCAGCTCCAGCTTAGATAGCGCCCGTCCGTGTAGGCTCGAGGGGGGTTACCGTTGTATAGAAAGCTTTGGTAAGACCCAGGGTCGAGGAGTGCCGTGTTGCGCTGTTGCTGTGTTGCTATGTATGGCGCGTTGTGTGTGCACCTTGAGGAAGTTGATTGCGCATAATGACTCCTGGTGAGCTATAGGACGGCGTGAATCTCGTGCTGAGAGCCGCCAATGATGTCGTCGGGCCATATCGTGTGGACGATAATGACGGGGAGCCCATCTAATCCGGCAACTTCCCGCACGACTTACCCTCATCCTCGCGAGATGCTTCCGCAAAACTTCAACAACATCCGTATAATCCGGCAGCTGATTGTGGAAATGATACGGGAACGCGCCCTTCTTCCCCACCGCCTGCAGCGCCTCCTGAACCTGCCCTCTCGCCAGCATCAAAAGCTCCTCGCCCTCAACGACCGCGCCCGCATCCAGTAAAATGGCCACCAGATCAACAAAACCGCGCCAAGCTGCCATTTGACTGGGGCCTCCAGTAACGCTGCGACCCTTGATGACGGCACTGTAAGGCCATCCAATATTCTCTATCGTCTTGCGAGTCGGGTTGTTACCGTCGTGTTCGAGGAGGAGCTTGACGATCTCCTGATTGTTACGCTCGGTGGCGAGGTAGAAGGTCATGCTCTTGAGTCCAGTGCGCGTGTTGGGATCTACGCCAGCTTGCAAGAGCAGACATCAGGCAGCGGCGTCTTCGTTATGGATGGCGAAGTGCAGTGCGGTGCCAATCCCTGTGTCTTGAGCGTTGACGTCAATGCCCTTCTGCAAAGGTAATTGTGCGATATGTTCTTCTCGAATGCGGATGGCGACATGAAGGGCGGTTTTTCCATTGGGTCCGCGCGCGTTGATAGGGGTGCCACTCGAGAGCAGCGAAACCACGACATGCCAGAAGCCGTAATGGACTGCCGATGTAGAGCTAGCCATTCGGTAATTGATTCCAGTGGATTGTGCGGCTTACTGAAGGACTGAACGTTGGGCATGGCCTCGAGGAATCCGAGAAGCTCGATGGCCTTGCTGCGCAGAGAATGTGAATCGTCAGAGTATCCGCCCTGCTCCGTGCTCCATATGCACGTCCCAATCGCTGGCGGCGTATTCTGCAAGGAGTAGATCGACCAAGGTATCAACATCAACGCGGCCTTGAATGTGTAGCAAATAGGCGATGCACGACAGAGCCACCGATGCATGTGCGTCAGCTTCGTTGATGTTGAACTCAGAACATGGCCTTTGCGATATTGCTTCCGACGTCAGATACTCTTTCACAGAGTAGTACGCCAATCGCATGTACCCTACTGGCACAAGCTGTCCATCTTGACTCGGAGAATCGGCTGTAGTGGTGGTATTGACTAGGCTGAGACATCTGGAAGACGTCGTTGGGATTTGAGAGCCTATTGTCGGCATTGAATGCTGGGAGCCCATCCGGTGGAGTGGGAAGAATTGTGACCGCTTCAGCGGCCTCTTCGATATATAACGGTCGTTGAGATACGACGCGCCATTGCAAGATCTTGACACCTTGGTCATGATACGCAGAGTTAATGCTTAACCGAAGCCTGTCGTAGGTATCGTATAAAGTCCTGGGAAGAGTGCGCGATTTCTTCTTCAGACTGGCGACTGTAAGACATTTCTGCAGCGCATCCAATTGACAGACCACCCAGCGGAACCTGCAAAGCCTGGTGTAAGAAAGAAGCCGTAGGGGAAAGGAGCTGGAGAGGTAGGTACATTCCATCAGCTCCCTTGACCAAAGTGCTTGTCATGGTTGAGGTATGAATCTCGTTGAATGGTCAATCAACTAATATTGGATTATTAATTCAACGTATTAATATATATTATTGCGATTAATTGGTTATCTAATTAATTAATAAAATAACAATTAATTTTTTCTTAATATTAATTAATATATAATATAATATTAATAAATATTTAATGTAATATTCAATATAATATTTTTTATATTTTTTTATAACATTTATAATAAAAAAATTTCTTTATAATAATTTTATAATAATCGGTTTTTTATTAATTTTGTATTATATAATTATTATATATAATTATTACAATAATAAAGCGTACGCGGAACGTAATAAATAGATAAATATTATTAATTTTATCTTTTAAAAAGATGGAAAAATTAATAATAATTATTAAAAAAATAAAAAACTTTTAAAATAATAAAGTAAATATAAAACTACTTTGTCCCCCCTAAAGCTTTTAAGTAATAAATTTAATAATAATGTAATTTACGGTTATATATCGTAATATATACAGAATATATATATTATATCAACACTTGCGTATAACTTTACAAAAAATATAAAATATAAAATAATATATTATTAATATATTTATTTTAAATTTATATAATAACATTTTTATATTATTAAATAATTAAATAATTAAAGATTTATTAATAATATTAATAATATTTAAAATAGCAATATTTATTTATTTATTATTATTAATTAAAATTTGAAAATTTATTTATAATATTATTATTATATTTAAAATATTTTATACTTAATTTGATTTTAATTATATATATATAAAAAAAACAAATAGTTTTTAATTTTTATTAATTTTTATTAAAATATTAATATTAAAATTCAATTTTTTAATTTTAATTTAATTTAATATAAAATATTAATATTATAATAAAAAAAATTTTAATATTTTTATTCAATATTTTTATATTAAATTAATAAGTATTATGAAAAAATTTAAAAGAAAAAATTAAATAAATTAAAAAAAATTCATAATTATATAATATAATTCGAATATTAAAAAGGAAAAAAAAAATTTAATAATATTACTTTTTAATAATTTTATTATTATTATAATTTAATTTATTCATTCATATTCGTTCTAATACCTTACATATGCCTATGCGAGTTTTTATTATATATTCTTAGTCAAGAGAAGCGATACTCTTGTCTCTTTTCTATTAGAAATCAGAACCTCAATGGACAGATATTTCTGATTGACCTTTGAGGTAACCACCAAATAATCGATATTCTCACCTGGAGCTATTTCTTAGGATACTCCCCTTCGAACGAATTCGGTTATCTTAAGTATGTCCGGGTCTTATCCTTAAGGGATATAAGGGCCTATAAATCAATACTTTGCTACTACATGTCATTTTACAATCCTGATTATATCTTGACGGCCGTCTTACTTGAAGCTAGCCGAAAAAATTCGCGATACCTAGACCTCCTGAGCTAAATTTCCTCTCAAGGCCATCTGCCTGAGACGTACTTTAGTATTCTTGCTTTAGCGAAAAGTAGGCTTCCACTAGGCAGTTCTGCAACAATGGCGCTAGCAGCAAAGAAAATCGTGGCTCGAGGCCGCACAAAAACTGCCCATTATCGCTGCAGTAATATGCAGAAGGGTATGTATGAGACGGCTGAGACTCGAAAGAGAAGAATCAACAAGCTTTATATACTACTTCGAAATAATCTGTCAATAACGAGACTCGGTCAACCAGCTTGGAGACTTCTTTACTTGAATCAGCTATACCCTTGCTATTGGCACCGCAAACTTCAAATCAACACATCCATTCTCATATATAGTTTGCATCCCTATCAATCCGCGGCAGGGTGGATGTGTCTTTGAGGATGGAGATAAGAGTAGCAGGCTATGAGAGATGGCTCGTTGCGGGTATCTTGTGGTTGGGTTTCGGCACTCGAACGCTGCTGGTTGGTGGTATGTAATGAAGGCGAGTTAGGGCCTCGTCCGACTGCAATCAACAGCAGTTCAATAAACTTAATCAATCGGCCAAATATAACGACTTTATCCGTAACAAAATCTATTAGTGCTTAAGCAGTATCGCAGCAAGACAAACATCATTCCGATATACATCACTCAAGCCTTCTGACCCTGTGCCTTCTCCGCCAACTCAACAAACTGCCCAGCAAGACTGACAATCTGCTCCTCAAACCCCATCATCTTGATACCAAAAACCCTTTCCGCCTTACTCCCATCAACCCGCCGCCTAGCCGTTGGCGTATTCCCACCCAAAGGCAAGATTCCCTTCTTAATCGCCCTGGGGAAATGCTTCTCAGCAATCTTGATCGTATCCGTCCACACGCAACCCTCCGTGTTATCAGCATTCAAGATAATATCTTCATGCGTCTGGATTTTTTCGTTCGTCATAGCCTCAACGTGCACACGCGCCACATCCTGTACATGGATAGTTATGCCGGGCATAGGGGCGGGCATCGAGGCACCGAGAACGCTGGAGAGGGCGATCCCATTGCTGCCGTTAGGTAGTGCGGCTGCGCTGGTGGCGAGCTCCCAGCTGCCGACGATGAAGGTCGGCATTAGGTTGACGATCATGAAGGAGGGTTTGTAGGTTGCGATAAAGTCTGTGGTGGCGCTATAGGCGAGACGTTTGGAGGCTACGTACGCGGTGAAGGCTTCGGTGTATGGGCCTTCGGGGATGGGTTGGATTGTTTGTTCTGGCCGTATTAGGAGCGTGGGGATGGGAAGTAGGGATGGGTAAAAGGACATACCATTATAAATTTCGTCTTCGCGTTCGCCTAGGACGACGCCGACGGTTGCGGTAATGATCACACGTTTGACGCTGGGCACCTTGAGTGCTGACTTGAGGATACCGACTGTGCCCTCGATGGCTGGCTTGATCGTGTGTTCTTCGTCAAGGCTCTCCGTCTACGACATAATATAGTCAGTTGGGGCCATAGAACGAATGTCCCAGGATCATGGAGATCGTTTTTGTACCTTGTTTGGCATTGGTGATGCAACGTGGAGTACATATGTCACTCCTTGCAGTGCTTGCAAAAAAGCGTCATCTTTGGTCATATCCGGGACTACCACAATCTCGAGATCGTTGGAGTATTTTTGCGCGGTTGAAGCGGCCTTGATCTCTCCTATAGCAGACTCGCGGCGCACTGTCGTGCGGACAAGATAGCCGGCATTAAGAGCATAGGCAACGCAGGCCCAGCCAGTGCTGCCAGTCCCTCCCGTAACCTATATATATGAGAGGAGTATCAAGCAGGAGGGTAGCGAGACTAAGGTCTTACGAGAACGAGTTCTTTGAACATAATGCTAACCAGAGAGTTTAAAGTGAGATAAGCTTTCAAACGTAACAAGATCTTAGGGGAAATACTCAGAAGTTGATATGATGTTAAGGATACAAAGACCGAAGGAAATCAGGTAAACCAAAGGCACTTTATAGAACTCAGAGCATATTTCCCGACTACATTAAAAGCACGATTTCGCTTTAGTTATCCGTGATTACGCGTATTGACCCCCCAACGGCCATGACCCCCCAACGGCCAGGCACTAGGCCGATTCTAGTTAGCTAGTAGCAAATTCTATTGTTTCTACTTATTAAATAATATAATACTTCCTAAATATTATTATTATATCTTTATTTATATTTACTATATAAAGTTTATATAAAATATATAAATTATATAAATAAGGATTGTAAATATTTTGGTACCTTAATATTCGGATTTATATAATATACTTTTTATTATTATATTCAATTTTATATTTTGGGATATATAAAACTCTACCCTTATATTCCTTTACCATTTGTTGGCCGATTTACGTTAATAAATAATCAAACGAGAGTATTCGACGAGCTCTACAATTTGCCCTTTCTAGATATTTAACATGATATACAAGCGTGGTACGCGAGGTATACTGGTATTAGCTTCCCTAAATAGGCTTAGTGCCTGGCCGTTGGGGGGTCATGGCCGTTGGGGGGTCAATACGAGTAGTCAAACTGATCCCCAAAGCGTTACCTGGCAATGGGAAAGTGATAGGTGCTTGAAATCAACATCATAGTAATCAATCAAGGATGAAACCTTGCCCGTACATTAAAAGCTAGCATTAGCTGCATCATAAGCAACGTAATCGAAGGAATATGATATCCGGTGACTACTCGTATCAGATAATACCTTGCTCCCTGTATGGTTATTGATTAGGCGCACTAGATTTACGTAGTCATTTAAAGGAGGAATCCATAAGAGGTGACTCAGGATGATCGGATATGGCTCAATAGCGTGGCGAGATTGCTTGATAAGCTTCCAATCTTGACAAGCTCGAACGTGCTTGAGTAAGTGTTGGAGAATGGCGGGGGCAGTCTCTCCAGTAGCACTAAGCCAAATCAGGTCTAGCGTATCGCAATCCTGGATCACTGTCAGCCAGGCTGTATGCCGAACAACAAGGGCTATGCTCAGGGCATACCAGCTCCACTAAATGCTTCATTATCTATAGGGCCTAGATTGACCAGCCGTGTATATAGATGAGCCTGTATTCCTAAGTAGATAAGGCAATTGAAATCTCCTATAGCCAACAGTAAGTACTACTGTGACAAATTTACTTATTAATCTGATTAATAAGCCATTAATCATAATCGATTATTATTATAAAAGTATTAATTATAATTATTTTAATAATCAATTATTTTAATTTTTTTTAAAAAATTTATTAAATATAAAGAATCTATTTTGAAAAGATAAAAATAATAAAAAAAATTGAATTATTTATAAATTAAATTATTAAATTTTATTCAAATATATTAAATTTTTATATAAATATTAAATAATTCAAAGAATATTTACAAAATTATTGATAAAAAGTAATAAAATTATAAAGAAATAATATTAATAATTATATTTCTATTTATAATTCTTTATTTGTTAAAAATTTGTTATATTCTTATTGAATTTCGTATTTAAATTTTAAACTTATAATTAATAAAAACTTTTGAAACTTTTTAAAATTAAATTATTAATAAAAAATTTTAAAACTTTCTATTAATTATAAATCAAAAATTAAAAAAATACAATTATTAATTATTTAAAAAGACAATTAAATTTTTTTAAATTTATAACTACTAATTATGAATATCGAAATTTTTAAAGTTGAAAACTTATTAAACGATAGAATATAAAAAGAACAGATTTTGTTCTTTTTTTCTTTTTTTCTTTTTTAAAGTTATTCAATTTATATTTTATAATAATATTATATCTTATTAACTAATAAATATATTTTGTTATTTATATTATATTAAAATTTATATAAGTAAAAATACCTTTTATAAAACTATCAGTTTTTAACGAAAAGGATTATAAACTATTATTATTAAAATATTTAAAAGATCTTTTTTCGGAAAAATAATTCTCTTAAATCTTATTATTTTATAAAAAAAGGAAAGCTCGTTTAATAAACAACATATTTATATTTTTATATAAAATTAGAAAATTGGTTATTTTATAAAGGAAAATCAAATATTTAACTCCTTTTTGTCGATACGAAAAAAAAGAAAAACTTTCCTAAAAATCTTAGAATAATTATTATATATATTATCAATATTTATATAAAAATACGTCTTTGAAAAAAGAGATAAATAAAAATGAAAAATAAAATTCTTAAAATATATTATATAATTTGTATTTTATTGATTAATTTGTTAATTTTGATAAAAAATGATTATTTAAACGAATTATCAACCGACTTATTAAACGAAAATATATAAAAAATTGTTTAAAGAGATATTATTATATTTTTTAATTAAAAATAAACTTTTTCGAAATAAACTTTTTTTCCTTTTCTTTTTAATATATATATTAATATTTTTTTTAATAATATTCTGACTTTATATTATTAAACGATAAAAAACAAATTAACAAGTTTATTTTAAATAAATAAATTTAAAATTCAAAACGACTATTTTAATATAACAATTTATTATATCGATTTAAAATTAAAATTAAAATCGAAGTTTATCAGAATAAAAGGATTAAAATAAAAATATTTTATTCTTTATATTTTATTCTTTATATTTTAAATTACTGTTCAAACGATTTTAATATTCGAAATAAAATTTTTTATAAAAAAGTTATAATATTTTTTTTGTTCAAATATTTTTATTTTTATTTTTATTTTTATTTTTATTTTTATTTTTATTTTTATTTTTATTTTTATTTTTATTTTTATTTTTATTTTTATTTTTATTTTTATTTTTCTATATTATTTAGAAGTTTTTGTTTATAAGAATTAAAAAAAAATATTAAAACGTTTTTATATTTTTATTCTATAAAAATATAAAATATTTTGTATTCTTTTTATTGAAATATTTTAATTTTTACCGACTTTAATTTTCAAATTTTTTATATTTCTTTATAAAAGCTTTTACCAAATTTTTATAAAGGAAAATTTATTAATCTTTTTAATAAAATTGTTTATAATAAAGCTTCGGAAAATATTTTTTTATTAAATTTTATTCAAAATAAATATAAATAGAATTATAATTTCGATTTATATATCGTAAAATATATAATATATACGTTAAATAATATTATATAAAAAAACAAAATTTATCTATAAAGAAAATAATAACAATTTTATTTAAATAATTATAAATCTTGAGTTTATAAAAAAAATAAAACAAAAAAAATAAAATATATTTATTAACAATTTTATTATTATTTTATATTATTTTATATTAATGAAAATAAATAATAAATTTAATTCGAAAAGGCCGAAAAATTATTATATTTTTTAAATATATTCTAGAAAATAAAAAAGTTTTTTAAAATAAAATCAAATTGCTTAATTTAAAACAATTTTATATTATAAAAATTAATAAGTTTTTTTTATATAATAATTTTATAAATAATTTTTTATTCAAATAATGTTTTATTAATCATTTTTTTAGATAACGATACTTATTAAAGTTTAATTTATAATATATTATATTAATTTCCAATTTATATTAAACTTTAGAATTAGTTATTTATTTATCAAATCGAATCAATAAAAAACAAAAACAAAAATTCGACAAGAACGAAAACCGATTTTTAAATAATTATTTAAAGAATTAATTACTAATAAAATAAAATAATATTTTCCAATACGTTTGTATATAAAAGTTTAATAGACTGAATAAACGAATATAAAAAATATATATTTAATTATTTTTTATAATTCGATTTTCGACTTTCGATTTAAAAATTCGACTTTAATAAACTAAAGTTTATAACCTTATAAATTATTAATTATTATACGATAATTCAAATTTAATTTTTATATGTAAATATAATTTATTTTCGAATTCTTTCGAATTTTTTAATTTTTTAAATAAAAATTTTATCAATATTTCCCTTTCCGAAAATTAAATTTCGATTATTATATTAACCGAAAATAATTTTAATATTAATATCGATAACGAATTATTATTTAAATTAAAAAATTATAATAATAATTCAAATTTCGAACAATGTAAAAAATATTTTAATAAAAATTTCGTTCATAAAAATTTCGTTAAAAAATAATAAAACATTTAAATATATTTTAATTTATTTCATATTTACTAATATGTTATAATAGGAAAAAGTTATGAATTATTCAAAATTAAAAATTAAGTTTATTAGATTTCCGATTTTTGCTATTTCGGTTCCTTCCTAAAGAAATGTTTTTCAAGCTTCAAATATTATTACGAAAAACCGTAATAAATTAATTAAAAAAACTTTTAAAATAATTATATTATTAAAAAGTTGGAAAATTAAAAACGATATCGAAAAAGAAAGAAAAAGATTTAATTAATTTTACTTATAAAGCTTCTTTTAAGGATTAATCTTTAAAAGTTTTTATTTATAAAATATTTTAAATCGAAAATTTTTAAACCTTTTAAGTACTTTTGTATAAGCAATTACTTCCAAAGTCAAAATAAACTTCAAATTAATTTATATTAATATAAATTAAAATTATTAAAGTTATCTTTTGTATTCAAATTCAAATACTAAAGTTTAATTTCCAACTTCTTAATAGTTAGTTCGACATTTCTTTGTTCGATGTAAAATCTAATAATTTTAAATATGTATTATATATAAAATTTATCAAAATTCGTAATATTCTTTACAGTAAATATAAATTGTTGTATCAAATTCTTATTGAAATTTTATAAAATTTTAATATAAAAAAGTATTAAAACGCATTTAGAACGAGTTATAAAAATATAATAATTAAAAATATTAATATTATTTTTATATATTTCTATATATTTTTCTTATTTAATTTTTGTTTTATTCGAATATTGTTTAATTCTTAACTAAATTAATTTTGAATTATATATTAAATAATAAAATAATTTTAAAAAGCAATCGTTTAATTGTTGAAATAATAAAATATAACTTTTTAATATGTTCAAATAAAACTCCCTAATAGGGGCAAAAAGTTAAAATAACAAGTGTTTCAAACTAGGTGCTAGAAGCCTATTAAATGGGAGAAATGAACGGAGAAAACAAGGCCTGATGGGGCCTAGAGAAAGCAAAATTCGGAATTCATCCCGAACAGGGAGAATGAAATAAAAATCCTTCCTAGTACATCTGACAATTACTCATCTATATATGAAGAAACACTCCGTGGCCTTCCAGTTATCACTCCATGCCAATCCTTCCAAATGTGAAAAATGCGATGAGAAAGGGGTACCACACCGATCAAAGCATGTATGACTTACGTGGAATAATCACAAGCATTTGAAGGAACAAGGCAAAAACCTGCTATGCAATGCTATACATGGATGCCCGCGCCTTCTTGGGGGAGCCGCGAGCCAAGCTTCCACCAATGCTCAAGTCAATCTGTCATATATCCGGGTCTCTCCGCCCCATGACTCAAACCCTTCCTAATATGCCTGGTGCGGACGGCTGAAACATCTATGGGTGCGACTCGAACTCCATGGTACTGTAACCCAGCCAAGGGAATGTTCCTACCCGCTGAGCTGATGATGTGCGTTTTCTCAAGCCAAAGAGAGTTGTTTCGGATCAGTACTTCGCCCCTAAGCCCGTTATACGATTAGGCATCGTCGGAGCGTCTTTCGATATACCCTCCGTACGTTCGAAAGCACACATCCCGAATCTATTATGACGAAAGTCGCTATCAATAAGACCACTTCTATACTTTATGAAATCTTCAATCATGTCAACGTTGTTCTAATTGTTGTTCAACAGCTCGACATCGTCCTCTCCCATACTCTTAGCCCGTACCCTTATGCTGTCTGCCTTTCTATGCTTCGGGCTAGAGGCCCAAATCGAGTCCTCCTCCTCCTTGTTGTATGCGGTAACAACACCTTTACCTAGCTTGATCTTATTCATAGAGCTGGCGCGTATGACGCTATCGAGGTCCTCATGGTTGTATGCAGGGAGTGCCGCCCAGAAATGGGTCCTAATGACCTCTTCAATGAATATGATGATCAAAATGACGTTGAAGGCGAATAGAGAATAGACCCATCCTGTTGTGCCGAATTTGACTGCGCCAACGATGAGTGTGCCGTTGGTGGGCTTGGTAGAAGTATTGTAATTGAATACGAGCTGTGCGCTGGCGAAGGCGAGAAGAGAGTCGTCGATGAGAGACTTAAGGCCTTGCTCCATGCTGTAGTTCACGGTGCCTTGATCTGGATTCGAACTTACAAGCCTCTCCCCAACGAAATCTTCGATGTCCAATGAGGCGTTGGCGTTGAATTGAATCTCATTTTCAATAAGGGAGAGAAACATTTCACCGAGTTCGGATATCCGTAAAGACGAGTCAAGCGTGGAAAGATCGTTTAGTTGGCGCAAAGCTCTTGTCGCGATACTCCCAAGTCCAGGCTGCCCTTGCGCCGTATACTCGCCGCAGTCAGTGATGGTATTGCTGTCGATACTGATGTTCTCAAGGGAAGCTGGCAAGTTCTTACAATTCCATGCCGTGAAAGTTGCGTTGGTCTGAGCCGTAGGGTCCATGTCTGAAGCACTCGAAGCATTCCTGACGGAGATTTGGTTCGAAGTGAGGTTGACGCTAACGTCAAATAGTGTCGGGGCAAAACCTACGCTGCATTGAGATTGGTTTAGAGGTGAGTAAGAGCCATTTCCCGTCGTAATCGCGACAGTGGCGATGCCCGTCAATCCCAGCTGCGGACGAGCGTCAATTGAGACAACATTAGAGTCGTTGACAGTACTGTACTGCAACTGCCAATTGACTGATTGGTCAGGCATAGCACCTCCCACTAGGTATAAAGTTGGGACGAACTGACCAGGACCTTCGCCGGAGTGACCTAATATCTTCCATCCAGAACTGGTGTTGCGCCCACAGTGAACGTTGGCATGGTAACCAATCTCTTGATATTGGAAGGTCGTGGGTTGGTCGTACCCGCTGCTGAAGTTTCGGTCAAGACCCATAGAGGAGCCGACACCATATGATCTGTTAGTGTAGGTGTAGCCAGTCTTGTCGCTCCGCGGACGCGTTCCCAATGAATCTTTCTCGGCTATGACTCCCGCTGCAGTGTATATCATGGAATTACCTCGGTTGAATGCCGGCGTGTATGAGAAGCTTCCCCACGGAGTACGAGTAACATTGTGTGACGCCATGGGGGTCCATGTTACGTTCCAAGACTGTCTTTCTGGATCAGGCGGATAGAAGGGTAGAGCAATGGGCACAGTGACATTGCCCGTCACAATATTTGGGGTGAGCGCGCCAGTCCAGAGAAATGATGGAAGCAGAGCAAGCCCCCAGACCACTATCATTGGTGGATAGAATTTTAAAGGCAGAGAAAGATCAATCTTTTGTGCAGCGAGAGACTTCCACCACTTCCGACGCTCGAGTGTTGGCGGCGATGGCGCCAAAAGCTGGGTCTCTGCCTCAAAGTTGATAATTGATTTCAGGACATAGAATTGCCAGATGCTGAAGATACCAGCCAACAAATTCAGCACGGCTTGGGTAGTGTTTCGATAGTCCTTTGCAAGGTGATAGATGTCTTGATCGATGATTGGAAGTCGAGTGATGCCATAAACAAGTACGGCAGAAAAAGCTGTACTTAGGACCAGCCCCGGCAAAGATTTCAGCTTCCGAAGAAGAGGATGATTAAGCGCGGTCGCAATCATCATAGGCAAGTGGTCGCGAAATGTATATCTTGGCAAGGTTCCTGAAGAGCTGGTGAAGAGTTAATTGAATGCGAAGACTGTCTTGAAGTATTCGAGGGCTAAGAAGAGAACAAAAGCGGGCGATGGTTTATATAAGCAATGTTGACAGCGACTTTGCAAGCTGAGGATCCACCAGTATGCGATCACCAGTAGTTAAATGATTGATCAAGGAGGCAGGAGAGATTTTAGCGTCTCTTGTTTCTTTCAGCTCGGCGCCAATGCAGCCCATCTTACTCATCTCTTTCAAATTGATAGGTGGGCCCAGTTCGTCGGTATGCATGTATAGATACAAACATAAGAGAAATCTCGACCTTGCGCAGGGATCTCCTTTATTGCCCCACAGAACTCGAAAGAATGTGGTTGCGAGAATACCTGACGATGACTGCATGGCGCAGGATTGCAGCTGCAAAGATAAGCGCCTCATCCAATACGTAATTTCATTGGCGAATCGCAATCGCCACCGGTCCAGAGACACAGCTGTAAAGCTACCAGAGCCAGAGGAGATGACTGGTCGCAGCTCCAGCGAATAGTTGAAGGAAGTATGGGTTCATAGAAAGGATGTTCTGTTGTCGTTATCGTTATCGGTTTTTGTAGGGTTTCGGTATTGTTGCTTCGTGAAGATCCAAACATCTTCCGAGGAAAGAGAGATGTGCTGTTATTGATGTTGTCCACGTTATACATCGATCGTCCTTGAGCCCCACTGTGCTTCAATTCTGCTCTTTGGGGCCCATGAATTTGATTTGCAGAGACTGGGAGTGTTGTTACATTTACAGTCTCGAGGTCTGCTAAGAAGCGCTTTATCAACGGGTGCCCCGGAGCGTCCCTAGCGCCGCCACTTATGCTTGCTCCTCAGTGGCGTCTCTAAGTCAGCGTTGGTGTCATTTTAGGGGCTCGCTTAGAGGGTAGAGGCTTACGTGGCCTGCTACTGTACATTCGCGATTCTTCACCCTACTTGCGGGGGTTCCAGATAGATCCCTTTCGGTTGTTATGCAACCAAAATTTCGACAATTATTGCGAACATGGACAGTGGATAATGGAACTTCTAGTACTCTCCATATTGTAGGTTGGAAGGTATGACGTGCTATTCGACTTTTAGTAGGAACGTACGAAGTCTAGGCAGTAAGCTGGGTTTGGACTGTTGGAAAATAAGGTAAGAATGGCAGCCCTAGCCGAAGCCGATGACTCCAATGCAAGCTCACATCTGCTGCGCTCTGCACTGCCCCGAAGTGCTCCCTCAGTGCTTCTCCCTGCTCCCGCGATGCTCCCTCGTGCTCCCTTAGTGCTCCCTCAGTGTTCTCGCTAAAGCGGCCCTGCTCCCTCTCCCGTTCGAACGCGGCAATCCCTAATCTTGAGTTCGGGGTGTATATATCATATATATAATACTTTATGACATGACGATACAATCAGTACCGTCAGATCTCCAGCTCTTTTAACAAGCAGCAAGTCCTTAGCCAGCATTACGGAGGGGTAGATCTCGTGCCGGCACACTTGATGAGGGGTGGCGTTTAGCTTTGGAATACTATTTAATATTTAAAATTGCGGTCGTGATTATTGACTGGTAGTTTGGTAAAGAAGACGCTTGCTATCCTGCATTAGATCAACAGCAGCGCCTTTGTGAGGTAATCGGATTGGCTTCATTGGTGAGGAGCACGCTGTGCAAGACGCCAACACCCCAACACAGGCCCGCCCCCAGGGCCCCTGTTCAAAGCCACGCCGCTGGAACCGCTTCCTATCACGCAACCGGACTCCTCTCCACATCCCCTCCCGTCTTGTGGTTCTTCCCCGCGGAGACCGCCATGCCCACCAGTCCGTGAATCGGGCCCCTCCGCGCCCAATGTCCAGTTCCCCCTCTCGGCGCGCGGGGCTGACGCTGCTGCGTTGTCGCCCCGTCCCCAGCCCACTCACTCATCATCGGTGCCTTGGGCGCATCACCGCTGGCATAGGTGTTATTTCCCCTCGACCCTCCCCGCATGTTCCACCCCCTGCTTGCGATCGGCCCCCGCGCGTCCGCGGCAAGCACTTGCACTTTGAGCCCCACGACGAGGTAGATGCCGATGACGATGAACTCCATCAGCACGGCCATGATGGCGTAGATCACCACGGAGCCGGTCAGCAGGTTGAAGTCGCCGTGGGCGCCGAAGACGGAGCAGGCGGAGTAGACGATGCGGACGAGGATGAAGGGGGAGGCGAGCAGGACGGCAAGCAGGAGCCGCTTCTCCCCTGCGTCGGCCCGGGAGAGCTGCGTGCTCGTGTAGAGGCTGATGAGCACCAGAGCGGCGAAGGCGGCGCAGTAGAGCCCGATGCCGGCTTTTGAGGTTGTTTGTGGCGTGTAGACGCCTGTGGAGGAGGTGCTGGAGGTGCCGCCTACGATGCTCATTATTAGGCCGATGAGGATGGTGAGTTGGGTCAGGCGGAAGTAGAGCGGGTGCAGGATGCTTGGGTTGCGGACGCTGTCGAAGTAACGGGAGGTTAGGCCCAGGGTGGCCAAGAGGAGGGGGGAGACGCCGATGGATTCTGTCAGAGGTTCGAGCTGTTAGCGGTGTCTTTCGATGAATGAGGGTTCGTGGAGCTGCGGGATGTGTTCTGGGAGCGAGAAGGCGGCTCGGGGGGAAAACGTACCTAGGATTATGGCTGCTTCGATAAGGCCGGTAGATTGGTGGGAGTAGGTAGCTAGTTGGCAGCAGGCGCCGATAATGCGGATCAGGCAGAGGATCAGGGTGAAGATCCAGCCCGAGGAACGGGAGTAGCCATGACGCTGGCAGGTGTAGCCGGCGAGGAGGAGGGAGGGGGTGTAGATTGCGAGTTCAAGGATCGAGATTCCACCCCGGGCGTTGAACTGCATTTTGGCTAAATAGAGAGGGTGTAGAATAGGGGGGTTGAGGATTGGGGACTGGGGGCTGGGTATTGAGGAGAGCAGATATTGAGGATCGATAGGCCGGGTTTGGGGAGTGGGGGGATTGAAAAACGAGGATTGAGAGCTGAACAGTGGAAGATATGGAGAGCGATGGGCTGAAGACTCCGTTTATTGATATCGGGAATTATGGGGTAGAAGGGGACTGCATACCTTATATATCCTCACGGGGCAATTCGAGTCTGCTGCTCCCTTATCTCCCACCGCCGCCTGTCATGATGATGGCTTAGCTTCTTGCTGAACATCTACACACGTGGCATTCACCACAAGTTGACCCTAACAGGCATTGAAATCGTCGAAAGGGGTCCAGGAGGTGTGTATCAACGTTTGATGTTGCTGCGTCTCACGTCTTGGGTTTGGGCAAAGTTAGGGCATCACGCGCTAGAGCTGATTAGGTTAACAATTCGCCAATTAGCGTCTTTTCATCATGACACAGCCAAATCAGAGCCTCTAACCAAGTCCGAGCGGTCCTGTAATGGTTTGGGAGCAACGGTCACGCCACACTCAGCTCATCCTTGTCTTTACCCTGCATAGCTTTGCTAATCATACCTCTAGCTATAATACAGTAATGTTGCGTTAAACAATAAGCAATGACTCAGGGTCTTAATCTATCGCTTGACCCGTTGTGGGGACAGGACGAGCTGATCACGGAATGCCATATGGGAGGTATCATCCTCTGTCAGTCTTTGTGCTTTGAACTGTGTGTCTATCTCTTTCGTGATACCCCTTGATACGAATCGTACGCGAAAAGCCTTGAGTCCCATAACAGCATCATCAATCATTGTTGCCTTTCTCTCCAAGGTTTTTCACACTTCTCTGTGATGCGATAAGTGTGCTGTGCGGATCTGAATCTCCGTTCAAAGCTCTCAATCAGCCTTGTCCTTCTGCATTAGGCTTCTTTTCGTCTCCTTTACTAGCGCTACGAAGCGAGATCCATTTTGAGCATCGAACGCACATTGCAGCTCGTGCACCAGACGCGACATGGTGTATCGGGGGCCGCCTAGCAAAGCCTGCCCACTGTGTCGGACTAGAAGAATAAAGGTGGGTTTTACCTTTTGCTGGAAAGTCGAAACGAACCCAGATCTTTCGTCATAGCTTTCCCATCTTTCTGCTAACAATTGGCAGTGCGATCTCGTGAAGCCATCGTGCAGTCAATGTTCCAGAGCTGGGAAAGCCTGTGGAGGATATAGGGACCAGCTTGATCTCAAGTTTCGGGATGAGAGCAAAGATGTGGCCTGCAAGGTACGGATCGCCAAAGAGAAACCCAAGGAAGGCCCCACACCTCATCTCAAGAGCGCGACTGCTACAACCGCCCTCACTTTGTCTCATAATCGCCATCTGATGGCACCAAATCGCTTACTCGAAAAGGCCACCCCGTTGCTCCCACCACTCTACACAACTGCTCATGACCAAGCCGTCTGCTTCTTTTTTAAGACTTATGTCCACGAGCCTGTGGAGTTCAGCAGGAGCGTTTATAATTACCTACCAACTCTCTGCAGCAACGATGTCTCCCACCCTGCCCTCTCATCCATCATTACGGCCATTGGCTTGGCAGGTCTGTCGGGGTATAGAAAAGCTCCAGCCTTAATGTCAGCTGCCGGTCAGGGGTACGACTCGGCTTTGCAATCGATCAATGTGGCTTTATATGACCCAGTCTCAGCGAGATCGGATCAAACGTTGATCACTGTGCTCCTGATGGGGCTTTACGAGGTACAGCATTGAAGAGGCTGGTTATTGTACGCGGCAACAGCTGATCCGGACATTAGACTAGTACATGTCAAACGATTGAGTCAATGAGAGCTTGGCTGAAACACATTCATGGTGCTGCCGCGCTATTGGAGCTTCGCGGAGAGCAGCAGCTGCTTACCGAACTGGGTTATCGCTTGTTCGGTCAATTGCGAGGTCAAATTGTATGTCCACTTGTGCTCTTGGGTTTGCTCTACCGTTAAGTCACTACTAACGCCTAGGCAGTACTCATTTTGCATCCAAAAACGTATACAGGTACCGGAAAGTATCCTTACATTGTCAGCCTTAGGTAATTTGCGGGTGACGGACGAAGTCGATATCATCGCCAACAGGATGGCTGCCATTACTGCTGCCTTCTGCGACCTCAGAGCGCAGTTGGCCTCTCCAAACGACTTTTGCGCCCCTAGCGGATCATCAACCATACTTGCCCAGGCCCTCGCAATCGCAGCCGACCTGGAACAACTACAGGCTGATCTCCCTTCCTCCCTCCTTTACAGCACGTTGACTCTTCCCCACCCAGCCCCGGGTACACCATCAGCCCATTATCACTTTTATCCCAACCATTTTACCGCAATGATCCACAACAGCTACCGTGTTATTTCCATCCTTGTGTATGCAACCATCATCAGCCTTCTAGACCCCTCGCACCCGAATCGACATACCCGGTCATCGCCAGTACTAGACCCACACCATGCTCCCCTTGCTCACGAATCCAAATCCAGAATTCTGGCCCATGTCGAAGCCATCTGCGCCTCGGTTCCGTACCACCTCCAACCGTTACTATCCCCATCCCAGAAAACAGGCTCAAGCACCAGGCTTCCACCCTGCGGAGCGGCCACCGCAATCCTGATGCCCCTTTTCGTGGCGGGAGATACACCTGTCTGTCCTGACGACACGTGGAAATGGATCATCAGCCAGTTGAGAATGATAGGTGAGGAGATGGGGATACGGCAGGCGACGACGTTGGTGGGGATTGTGAAAGGGGGATTGGAAGTAACGGACTTAGTGGGCGGCCCGGACGGGGTGGTGGACGAGGTGGTAGACGAAGTGTGGGGGGTTGGGGAAGGGGAGAGCTGGCAGACGGGAGTTTGTGATGGTTGGGCGGTAGGAGAAGAGTCGTACGACTTGTTCGTCTCATAAGACGATTCAATTGTAGGGAGGAGATGGAAATGACATGGGTCACCCGGCCCTTTTTTTGGGTGTATCTACAATCGGACTTTCAACTGTTTGTCAAGTCTAGCCTCATTTAATGGGAGAGCTGTATTATATATCCATGTCGGAAACATCCCTATGCTACTCTAAATCCATATAGCTCATTCAACAGTCACCACCAAAAATCCATCATAATCCTTCGCCCCGACCGTCTACATAACAAAAGCATCCACCCCCTCATCCCTCCCCACCATCTCCACCAAATCCTCTACTCTTGGATCCCTCTCCTCCGGCCCTACAACCCCACTCTCCATCATCAGCCTCACCACATTATCCACATAAACCACACTCCCCCTCCCCTTGCACAACCTCACCCCCCCCCTCCAAATTGCCCCACTGATCTTCCACTCCGCATCCACAAACACAAAATCAAACCCCTCCCTCCTCCCCCGCCCAACCTCCCTTCCCAACCGCGTCAGCACACCCAACCCCTCCCCCAACAGCACCTCCACCTCCTCATGCACTTTAACCCCCCAAACTTCAAATTCACAACCGCAACATCCCGCCTCGCCCCATCGATCTCAATACTCGTCACCCTCCACCCCTCCCATTCTCCTTAAGAGCCCGCGCGAGCCAGATGCTCGAGTAACCCCCCAGCGTCCCCACCTCGAGCACGTTCCGCGCGCCGGATATGCTGATTAGGAGCGAGAGGAATTTGCCCTGGGAGGGGTTTACGGCGATGGGGCGGATGTTGTGGGCGGTGCTGTTGGAGTAGGCGTGAGTGAGGGCGGGGGAGGTGGGGATGAGGTGGGTTTCTGTATGGGCGTCTATGGAGGGGGCGTGCCTGATGTTGGTGGTGGATATGGTGGTGGGTTAGATTGGGGTGCTAAGGGTGGTGTGATAGGGTGGCGATGGATAAGGTTTACGGTTGGGAAGGTGGGTAGTAAGTGACGGGAGCGTTGGCTATTGGAAGGAGTAGATGAGAGAGCGGTGATTATGTTGATATTCGATCCTGGGGGTTTAATACCCGAAGTTCGGCTTCAAGGGATAATATTCCCGAGCCTCGGAGAGTCGGAAACAAACGAATGATAGAGATATTTGAATTCGGGGCCGAGCTTCGGCCGAGCTTCGTACATAGGATATCTCCAGCATTAAGCAGATGGCCTCAACAGTCCTGGACGACCTAAGTGCAGGCACCCTACTTGTCCATATAGTACATACGAAAGCATGCATATGCTCATGTGCGTCTTGAATTTCGAAATGTAGAACTATAGAAGCGATGTGCGGAGTTTTTAGTGCGGATTACGATTATAGGATTGATTGTACCTGTCATTGTGAGGACAGCCCTCAGCAGCGGCTACAATCGGAGGAATGTCATACATACAAAATCCCCGCAATGATTCCGATTTATCAAATTACTCCACCCCCAATTGACACCCCTCCTTTCTATGAAAAGCTCAGATCAAATCTGAGGCCATTGGACCCTCCACTTTCGCATCTCTACGTCTCGCCCAACTGGCTTCCTCACTCACAATGGGGGGTGGCCCCGATCACAAGCCAGAACATCTCCTCATCATCATCCCCTTCCCCGAGCCAACAGAAATACTCAATAGAATCAGAGAGAAGTTTCCATATATAACAATTACATACAAGAGCCTTCGATTCGTCGAATCTCATTCCTGGAAAGGTGCTGAAGAAATCCCAGAAGGTATCTTCTCTCCCAACCATCAACAGCCCCCCATTCATTCTCCCAATCCTTACACCAACTAACCTTACCCAACCACCAGACCTTTACCACTCCGCCACCATCCTAGTCACCCTCGCCGCCCTCCCCCCAGACCCCTCCTCCTGCCCCAACCTCACCCTAATCCACTTCATCTCCGCCGGCACAAACCACATCTCCCACCACCCAATCTACACCTCCACCCGTATCCCCCTCACCACCTCCTCGGGCATCCACGGCCCTCAGATCGCAGAATGGGTCATCCTCACCACCCTCGCCCACTCCCACCACTACTCCCTCCTCCACTCCTGGCAGCGCGCCCACAAATGGGGCAAAGGCACCGACCACAACCCCCTCGCCTCCCTCCGCGACAAAGCTGGCCAGCGCCTCGGCGTCCTCGGCTACGGTAGCATAGGCCGACAAGTCGCCCGCGCAGCGCAAGCCCTAGGCATGGACATAATCGCCTACACCGCGACCCCACGCCCCACGCCCGAGTCCAAAAGGGACAAAGGCTTCATCGTCCCGCACACGGGGGACCCGGACGGCAGCATCCCGAGCGCTTGGTACAGCGGGCTGGACAAACCCTCCCTGCACCGCTTCCTCGCCCAAGACCTCGACCACCTCCTCATCTCCGTCCCGCTAACAAAGGCAACCACCCACCTCCTCGCCGCGCCCGAGTTCGCCATCCTCGCCAGGAAAAACGCCTTCCTCTCCAACATCTCCCGCGGCCAGATCCTCAACCAGGCCGACCTCCTCGCCTCTTTACGCGCCTACGCCGCCAATGATCCTCTTGATAGCGGCGACGGCGGCGGCGGGTTAAGAGGCGCTGCGCTCGATGTCACGGACCCGGAACCGCTCCCTGAGGGGGATCCGTTGTGGGATGCCCCGAATTGCATCATCACGCCGCATATTTCCGGCATGGGGGAGGCGTATGTGGAGAGGGCGTTTGAGGTGCTGGAGGTTAATTTGGGCAGGAGGGAGAGGGGGGAGGGGTTGGTTAATTTGGTTGATCGGGAGAGGGGGTATTGAGGTGGGGGTGGTATGCTGGGGAGTTGTGAAGGGGGGAAGGAGATGGGATGGGATTGTAGGGAAGGATGAAGTGATGGAAATGTAACTTATTTCTGGGGAGGATGGCAACGTGACCGGCTTTTGGGGAAGTTGGGAAGGATCGATACGGTTGTACCTGGCTTGGCTTTGTATCTCTGGTTGAATCCAGCCATAACAAAATAGAGATGTGATGTAGGGAGGGAGGAAGCGATGGGGAGGTGACTGATATTGGAGAATTTTCCCGAGAGGGATCTTCATTATTCACTGTCCATACATGAGCGAATCTATCCAGCCAAAAACCCCCCACTCTTAATCCTACAATTCCTACACGCTTGTGCCCATCCCTTCAATCCTTCCCCTTACCCCCTCCTCCTCGCACCCGCACTGGCCACAACACCAACAGTCGCGCTCTCTAATGCGGTCTCCACCTTCGTCCCGGTCACCCCCCCACCCGCATTCAACCCCGCCCCCCTATTACCCACCCCCCGCCAATACCGCACAG
>JAABUQ010002405.1_pt1 | contig 37133 bp, 39 predicted proteins | sample 5560001 | NCBI WGS metagenome assembly JAABUQ01 (sample SAMN10711888, study PRJNA513371) | rock metagenome | isolation source: Antarctica rocks | place: Antarctica: Victoria Land, Finger Mt nord | collected 2015-12-18 | reverse complement strand
GAACGTATAGTTGCCGATTTCACAGAGGATCAGCGTCTCCAACTGATAAAAGCACTCAGAACCTGCGCCATTGCTCTGGAGGCTGGTGCAGAGGCAAGTCCCAGTCTCCGAGAAGGGTGAAATCTTAATGAAACGTATCCTCACTTTCTGTTTGTAGATGAGACCGCTAGAGGTCATCCTCGTTCGTAGCGTTACAACATATGCGTCCTAGCTTCATGCTTGCACCATATACCTTCTGGTACAGCATATCATGAGCCACTTTCACAGTACACAATAACACGCCTTACAAGCATCTTTACCGCATGGCAATTATGCTCGTTTCGCACATTGTATCATGATAGAATTACGGATACTCAAGAGGATATCCGCAATATAGACAGATGACGATGAAAGAGCTATCCGTTTCTTGTGGTGTAATTCATGATCGAAGAGCGGATACTCTAGTAAAGTGGATCCATGTGTCAACATACTCAGACAGGCACTTCTAAGAGCTACTTTCCTCCTGTTCCTTGTTCTCGCATTCATTCGTTCAATGTGAGTAGTACTTCCTTTTTCTGAAAATACACTTCTGCTGGTGTTTGGTATCCTAATGCTTGATGAAGCCGTTTGCCATTGTAAAACTCGAAGTAGTTTTGCAACTGAGCACGTGCCTCTTTTGGCGAGGTGTACTCATGCACATACACTTCTTCATATTTCACAGATCGCCACAGTCGTTCCGTGAAGATAGTATCTATTGCACGTCCTTTCCCATCCATACTGATTTGTACGTTTGCATCTCGCAGGAGGTCCCAGTACTGCGGACTGGTAAAATGACTCCCCTGATCACTCTTCCAGATGATTGGGACCGCTTGTGTCAATGCTCGCTGCACTGCTGAAAGCACAAACGGCATTTGCAGCGTCAAATCCAATTCCCAACGAGAGGATATAGCGCGAATACCAATCCAGAACGGCGACGAGGTACATCCACCCTTTTTGCATGCGAATGGAGGTGATGTCGCTTCCCCACACCGTATTAGGGGCATCAATGCTCACACCTCGCGCGTAAATAGGGAGACACCCGCTCTTTTAGTTTCCGCCGACTCAGGTTTGGTCCCGGAAAAATCGCGACAAGGCCCATCTCGCGCATGTGTCGCTGCACCGCTTTTCGATTGACCTCCATTCCTTCTCGCTGGAGTTGTGCTACCATTTTCCGTGATCCATAAAAGGGATAGTCTGTATATAGCTCATCAATTCGATGCTTGATGGCGATCTCGTCAGGAGAAGGGGGACGTGGCTGATAGTACCAACTCGAACGACTCAGACTCAACAAATCCGCCTGACTACTCAGAGCAAGGTCGCTTTCCTCACGCTCTATCTGTGCCACGCGCTCCTCTCTCGTCAGAGTTGAAACTTTTTTTTCAGCCAGGTAACTTGTGTCGTCAATTTGCCTATCTCAGCATATAACTCGGTCTGTTGCTGCTCATAAGCCGCTTTTAGCTCCACTGTACTCTCCTGTTTCTCAAAGAGACTCGGCAGACCCTCAAGTGCAATGGCACGCCAATTCTTCAGTTGGGTAGGATGCACGCGCGTATTCTGACGCGATCTGCACCAGCGTCTTCTCTTCTTTTAACAGTTCTTGGACCACTTTTGCTTTGAAAGCTGCTGTATAGTGTTTACTCATCGTGCTTTAGTATATCTTATCAATGCCTCTTCCTTTGTGCAGATTATGTCGGTTCATCGGCATCTTCCGTGCTCAGCAATAACGAGGTTAGGAAGCTTGCAGGACTCGTTGTCGTAACAGTTCAAAGCTTCCTTTTCCATACATGGAACGTTTCACAAACTTCAGCCGATTGACATGTCCTTCGACAGGTCCGTTGCTCAAGGGAAGAGTTAAAGCCGCTTTGATGGCGGCATAGTCCTTCTGCATCCCTTGTGCAAACGTCTCCATATCAGGAATACCGCAGGTACTACATTGTACAAGCCAAGCATCGAAGGCTGCTGCATCGCGTGCGCGCGCACATCTTCCTACACCTTTGTGTGAGTTGGTACATTTGCTCAACGTTCCGATCCTGCCGTAGAAAATCAAGGGTACGTAGTTCTTTCGTATCTAACTGTGAGGGTTCTCGGATGAAAAGCCATACGAGGTGACGTGGAGCCTCAAGCATATTCTCCACCTGCAGTCCCTCTGCATGGGTCTCTTGTCGGACAACTCCTTCCCTTTGTTGGTGTACGTTCTGACTCCTTTCCTCTTCTTGTGTGAGGCCGAGAAGGTCCTTTTCACGCAAGGAATGTTTGCGTCCTGGTTGCTCTCGTCGTGGTTCCAGCCAGCGGTTCACCAGCTTGTACCCTCCCGTATATCCTTGCTCACAGATTTCACGCCAGAGTTGCATGCCCTTCCAACATCCTTGCTTCACGCGTTGCTCAAGGGAAGGAACGTAGGGAGCAAGCATACTTTTTGCACGCATAGTTGTCGCTCGTTCGGGAAAAGCACCTGCATAGACAAAGGTCCTGACGGTCGTGCGGCTCATCTTTAATTGATCAGCAATTTCTAAGATACTCACCCCTTGTTTGTACAAATCCACCGCTTCGGTGTATCGTGCTTGTCTGCGAATACGCGCAACTCTTGAGGCAGCAATCTCAGTCTGGCTTCGGCGACGCTTGTATCGAGGGACGAGGGGCTCACTCTGAACTGCATGTTTCTCAACGAGTTCTGCATGGAACCGTTTGAGGGCTCGCTCCACCGCTTCGCGCAAATTTTTAAGAATATGCCAACGGTCTGCAACTTGTTGGGCCATTGGAGCCCCTTCGACTTTCCCCACGAGCATACTCGGTTGAACGATCTCGACTGATAATCTGAACACCTGGATGTTCTCGCAACCAGTGTGCAAGTGCCTCTGCTGTCCTTTGTGGGAGCAGATCGATGGGACGATGTGTTTCCAAGTTGACGAGAATGGTTCCATAGGTTCGTCCTCGTCGGAACGCGAAATCATCGGCGCCTAGAACTCTGGGTGTCACGACTGATGGAACCTCCATGTGTTTTGCCAGACGTAAAAGGGTTGCTGAACTCAGGGCCATTCCTACCTGCGTGAGAAGACGTGAACCTGCTTGTCCGCTGAGAGCAGCGGCAAACAAGGCAAGTGTTGCAATGAGTCGTGTGGTACGCTCTCGCATGAAGCAATACCACATCGGGAATGCGTTCGACAAAGGTTTTTCGCTGACATCGCTGGTTCTGGCACCGAAAACGACGAACGTGTAGCGTCAATTGGACCGCTTGTCCACTCATGGGTAAGTCGTGAGGAGAACGGGTATACAAGCTATGAATGCGCTGCGATATCTGATGACATGTTGGACAGAGAGCGTTTGTGCTCGTGGCAGAGGCAGTAATGATCAATTTGGACGCACCAACGGTTATCTGACGAATTTCAAATCCTGGAAGGGAAAAAGGGTATGGAAGCAAGAATATATACCTATCATTTCATTGTGCTAAAGTTTCTTCTACTAGAATCTACGAAGAAGGGTTGCAAACTGTAGACGTTGCAGATGGCATGGGCAGGCAAACACGGTTTCTTCTAAATCTACGAAGAAGGGGTGCAACTGCTGAGCACGGAAGATGCCGATGAACCAGATTATGGGGTCCATTATAAGTGCAAACCCGATGAGAGAGAAGACATTCGTGAGTCGAGTGGTGCGTCGTGCATAGGGAGCAACAACGCTAGGAAGCCGCTCAGTAAAAATCTGACGAGGGCACTCTGCGTTCAAACAAAAAAAGCTGCGGGTACGCAATTCTAGCCGCATGGCCCAGCCCGTCCACGGAAGATCTGCCACGAGGCGAACATAGCGAGAGTGAACCTTTTCCGAAGAACACTGACACGAGGGACAGCATGCCTCCGAAGAAATCGTCGTGACAATGGCGGTAATGTTCTGAGGGAACGCTTCTAAACGAGCCAAATGTAAGAAGGCAGGATCAGGAAGCAAAGTTGCAGGGGTTGCCATAGCAGAGACTCCTTTGAGAACAGTGCGTTCAAACCTTTTCAAAGTCAGTGTAGCAGGAAAACCCCGTCTCCAACAAGCAAACAAGCTCTATTTCCATCAAAAGGTCGGGAGACCCAGCATGATAAGAGTCGATATCCGAATCCTAGTCCTACCTCAATAAATCACGATTGATGTCTCCCAACCTGTATGCGTATAGACCCAGCCAGCATCGCTTTCTTGGAGGTTGATACAGCCGTGGCTGCCATCGAAGTTGTAGGCGGTGGTACCGCTCGCGTCCTGGTGCGGGAATTGAGTGCCAGGACCAAAGTTTGCACGCCAAGGAGCGTCGTGGACGAAGTAGCCGCCAACGTGATAGAGAATGGCATAGCTGATGGGCGTATCGGGAAACCAGAATGGCGACCCTTTGGGTTCTGCCGCCGTAAAGATGACAGGTGATCTCCGGTCCAGCACTGACCACACGCCTGGTAACGATGGCAGTTCCTGACGACCTGTGGTGACGTGATACGAGTTCACGAGTGAGCCATTCTGGTACACACGCATGGCTTGTTCAGCAAGCGAGACGACAAGCACCTGCTTCTTGGAGAGACTGTAGTGGCTCAACATCTGTTTATCGGTTGCATGCATCTGATTGTATGGTGTAGAGTCGTTGTAGTCTGTCTCGAACAGGTGTAGATTGAAGATCGCATTATTTGCCTCAGCAATCACAGCCTCAAAGCCTGCTATCGTGTCGGAGCGTGCAAGGTCGCTGTCGAGTCCTCCACCAATACCCGCCTTCATATACCCATTATCAAGCGCATAGGTGTGACCGTCATACGCATCGCTGTATGGGTGTGCTTTGGCCCAGCTCTGTACCTCCTGGTGAAATTGCTTCACGAGAAAGTGTGCATTGCCACGGACCAGATCGCCATGAAGAGAGGCGATATCGTCGTCAACCTGCTTGAAAAAATTCAGTTTATCAGAGACGGTCTGTACCTGGACAACAGCACGTTGGTCAGCGTTGAGCCGTTGCTGGTACCTGGTTGTTTCTCCTCCGTAGACGTGCAAGAGATGTATTTGTGTTGCGAGCTCATTCAATTGTGTACGACTGATAGCAGCAAACGCCTGCAGTGAGCGTCCTATGGCTTGTTGATACTGCACACTGATCTGCGTATCCAGGTGTTTGAAGTCATCAGCGTGCCTGGCACTGTTGAAGAGTTGCACAGCATTCTCGTAGTGTAATTGCATGGCGGTCACATCCATATGGGCGTCGCTCATTCTTGCGAGTGTGGTATGCACATCACGAAGCTTCGTGGAGGTTGACGCCATCAGGCTCAATGTCTGGAGCGCTTGCCGCACATGCGTACTAACCGCAGCATACTCACTGGGGGTCTGCGCGGTTGAGAGTGAGAACTGATCCTGGCTCAATTGCTGTGCAAAGGATTGGGTCATACCGAGAGTTTGTGTCCCACTCGTCGAAAGCGCCGTCTGAAAACGTTGCATATCCTGTTGGGCTTGCTCCTGAAACTGCTGCGTGACAGAGGTAAGCGTTCCAGTCACTTGAGCGGACAAATTCTGATATTTGCGCGTAAGATTGTGATAATACTCTGTCGCCGATTGATGAGACAAAAGGTCAAAGGGTGTATAGGAGGTAGTGAGTTGCTGTTCCTGGGTTAGTGCAGGTTGTAAAGAGGAAGCGGGTACTCCAAGAGAGCGAGCATGTTGAATGAGTAGATCGAGGTGCATCTTGCTCTGGTTCGCTTGCCGTTGCGCCACGGGATCGGTGTTCTGACTCATCACTCCAGAGAGCAGAACAGAAAGAAGAAGAATGAGACCGAGGCTCCATCCTATGTTTCCAAGCAGGGTCTTCCTGAATGACTGTTTTGATCCCCCATACTTTTTCTGTGGTGCCAGAGGTCCTCCAGGAGATACAAGCTCCTGCTGTGAGGATGCTGAGTGCAACGCCTTCAAAGAGTGCCGTTGTGGTGAGGAGATCCGCACCGTCGCATCGCTCTCCGATGGAGAGTCTTCCTGCACAGGGGAACTCTTTTCACGCTCCATGTTCGCACCGCATCGCGGACACACGTGCTGGTCATCAGCCGTCGCTGCCGCTCCACACACGGGACACACGTGCCGCGTGAGAACAGGGTGTTGCGCCATCGCATGCTCTCCTTCCTCTCTTGTTGTCTCTCTCCTCTGTGTGTTCTCATACACGCGAGTGCTTGGATGAGAGACACACAGAGGAGAAAAGATGTTACGAACTAGCCATTGCCTACGACAGTACCGGTGCTCATCGAGAACGGCTTCACCTGCTCAACGCCTGCGCCAGAGGTGTCGACCTGCTGGTAGGTGTAGCTGTTGCCAGACATCGGGCTCAGGTAGCCTGCTTTCTGCACGAGTGCAGGTGCAGCACCAACGGAGGTGACCAACACAGGAGTAAATGCCCAGTTATCGGCAGGCACCAGTCCACCAATAACACGTCCCAACGCACGGTGTTCGGACTCGACGGTCGCGATCTGTCCAGCGATCTGTGCAAGGTCGGGACGCCCCAACTGTGCAAACTCCATGATGGCGGCAAGAAAGGCAGAGTCGAACACACCCTCTAGCTGCTGCTGGGTTGCAATGAACGTCTTCAAATCAGTGAACGTCTGTGGACCCTGAGGGAAACTAAAGGTATCGGCAAGCGATTTACCACCATTGGCGGTAAAGAAGAGCTGGTGAATCTGCTCCTCCACAAGGGCCGCCTTCAGGTATGCAAGGTTATCGCCTGTGATACCCAGTTTGGCAGCGTTGGCAATACCGTTCGTGTAGAACGTGACAGCTAACTGCTCAGCAGTTCTCGCAACGGTCAAGATGTCTACAATCGAGTCTGCTGTCTGCTGCGATGTCCTGTACTGAATGTTGTTCTGTTGAACTGTTGTCTCGTCGCCAGGACGCAGTACTCTCGCGTATGCAGGTTTGGCAGACAAGATACTGGCACCGGCTACAGCAAGACCAGCAGCGCCCGCGGCTCCTTTCAGGAGCGTTCTGCGTGAGCGGCGTGCACTCGATGATGCGTCGGCAGGAGTGGTGGATGTAGAAATTTCTTCAGGTGTATTCAAGATAGGTTCATCCTTTTGTATCAAGACGGACTCGTGCGCAAGTCTCGTAGAGAGCTTCTCGCACGAGCCGTTATTCCAATGATCGTGTCTCACATCATGCTATAATGATGCTTCTCCTTTAGCATACCAGGTCCTACCAAATGGGGGAAAGGGAGAGAACTACTCTTCCTAACAGGCACGTCCCAGGCCAGATGCCGTCCCGAAAGGTGGGAAGCGACGAGGTGTGAAAAAAGGCTCTCGTGAGCGGATACTGCTGGAAGAGATTGTCCTTTTGACGTTCTTCGTTTCGTGAGGCCAGACGCAGAACAGGAAGTTGGAAGAGGAACAGAGCATCGAGAGGCTCTTCGCCCGCAATGGAGAAGGCTTTCTTGCCATCCCTCCCATTTGTGAGAGGGATGCACTTTTTCTGATCAGTACACCTCGTGTCAAGAGAACATCAGCGAGAGGAGTTTTGTATCTCTTCCTTTCTTGAAAGAAAAGAGAGCCAGAAAGAGAAAAAGAGGAAACTCAGTAGAACGCAGACTAAAAATAGCCCTAACTGATAGGAAAGAGATTGGTTCAAGGTGACGCAAAAAAGGATTGTCAGTAGGATAGGGACAAGAAGGAGTGAAGCGAAGAGGACTCCTTTTTTGCACCGAGAAAGACTTTTCCGCATATACTCATTCCTTTCATCCAACACTTGACGTATGGAGCTATCAATCACACTTTAGTATTCGGCTTTATTGTCTTTAAACATGAGTAACGGTGATTTTTCCTAAAAAATGGACGTGCTCGCGAAGCAGAACGGGCTGTATTGGGGTTTGCCCATGGTAGGAACAGAAAGTTGGAATAGAAAAATAGCCCAAAAGAACTATGCTCCTTTTTCGCCAAAGGAGCGAGCGTGTCATCAGGTGCAAAGTGAATGATTCTTGCATCCTCTCCAGCCCCTCCTCATTCTCCTGCAAAACGTCTTCTCGTCCTGCTCTCACCCATCATTGAGCACATTTCGTGACACCTCGTGCATGCATGCATCCATTGCGAGAAAGAGGAGTGAACACGCACGCGTTCACTCCTCTTTCTCAACCTTTCAGACCGACCTCGTTCTCCCTCTCGTTCACGATCAGTCGCGCTCAATGATCGGCAGAAGCAGATGCGAGGGGTGCGTGTTGTCATGATAAATACGGTTGACCGCCTGCACAAAATCGCTCTCCGTTTCCGTCGCAATCGTCCCACCAGTGTTCGTGTTGCGATCAAAGCGCGGAAAGTTCGAGCTTGTCACCTCCAGGCGGATGCGATGCCCGACCTTGAAGACGTTGGAGGTGGCCCACAAGTCGAGGTGCAACTCGTAGATGTGCCCCGGCTCCAGCAGTTTCGGCTCGGAGAATGACTCGCGATAGCGGGCACGTAGAATACCATCCGTGAGCAACTCAGCACGACCATCAGGGTAGACATCGACGAGTTTGCCAGCAACGTCCGTATCACGTGCCGACGAGGAGACATACAATACGAGTCCAATGGGGCCAGTCACCTCCACTGGCTTCTCAAGGATGGGGGTTGAATAGCAGAGCACGTCTTCGCGTGCTTCCACGCTACGCTGATCGCGCGGTCCCTGGTCGATCCCTAAGGCAACAGACAGGAGAATGGCACCTCCCACGGTCGGAACGGGATGGCGCGGATCGTAGAGGTAGACATCCTCGGCCTCGTCTGCTGGTGCCTCGGTCGAAAGCGTCCCGTCGCCCATCGCGGTGTTGGCGTGCCCAGCGCTGTGCAGATAGTAGGGGCGGAACTGCGTATCAGGCAACGGCCAATCGTCTTCCTCACGCCACTGATCCAGCCCCATGACAAAGAGTTTCACTGGCTTGTCCTGTTCCACGCCGTTGTCTTCGCCCTTGAGCCAGTGGTCGTACCAGCGCAATTGTGCCCCCACGAGATCAACTGCATCCTCGCTGGACAGTAAGCCATAGTCGCTTTCTGGGAAGATGCCGGTCATAGCACCATGCGACCAGGGACCGATCAGGAGCCGCTGGTGCTGCCGTGCCACGCTACTTCCCCCGCGCTGCTTCATCCCGGTGTAGCTCTCCAAAGTCCCACCCAGCAATACGTCATACCAGCCACCGATGTTGAGGGCTGGGACGGTCATCTGCTGGTAGTATTCCTTGTGAGCAATACTCCGCCAGTAGTCATCGTAGTTCGGATGAGCGAGCCAGTCGAAATAGTAGGGAGCGAAGTCTCGCAGCAGAGGCATATCGATGAGAGGGAGGTGCTCAAATTGCGACGGGAGATTACTTATCATGTGCATGAGCGTCCCCATCTCTTGCATGCTGGCCTTGCCCTGCCGCAGTTGTCGTGGCAGTTCCTCGAGTGCCATCGTCACAGACCAGAAGATCGTCGTCCCAAGCGCAAACACCCCGCCCTGATAATGCAATGGAGTCTGATAGTAGTCCGACGTCGCGAAGACAGGTGCTATCGCTCGGAGAGCTTCTGGATGCTCTTTGGCGAGGAGCCATTGAGTGAACCCATGGTAGGACCGTCCCACTGTCCCAATCTGGCCTGTGGACCAGGGCTGCTGAGTAATCCATGTGACCGTATCAACACCATCGTGTGCTTCATTGAAGATGGGCATGAACTCGCCCTCCGAACCAAAACGTCCCCGGCAGTCCTGCAGGACGACGGCATAGCCTGCTTGCACTGCTCGCGGTGCATCGATGACTCTCTGCATCATCGTTGGCAGGTCTTTGTTGTAGGGTAACCGCGCGAGGAGAACTGGGACAGGTCCTCCTTCTGCTGGGCGATAGACATCGGTCGCAAGCTTGATCCCATCGCGCATGGGGACCATGATGTTCTTCTCAATCAAAATGTTCATGGCTTGTACTCCTGTTCTCTGCCTTCTTCTCATCTAACATCGATGAGAAATTCAAATAGCCAGGACATTGGACCGATTAGTTGATCTGGCGCGAGTGACCCTGCCAGTATTTCTCTCGGAGAGTACGCTTGAGAATTTTTCCAGCCCCGCTTTTGGGAAGGGCATCCGTCAGTTCGATGGAACGAGGCACCTTATATCCCGCAATTCTTTCCCGGCAGGTTCCAATCAGTTCCTCCGTCGTTGCCTGATGGCCGGGTTTCAACACAACGACCGCGTGGACTCGTTCGCCCCACTTCGGATCAGGCACACCGATGACTGCCGCTTCCAGGACGGCAGGATGCGTGTAGAGGGCGTTCTCTACTTCTGCCGAATAGATATTTTCGGCTCCCGAAATGATCATATCCTTCTTGCGATCCACAATGTAGAAATAGGCGTGATCATCGCGCGATGCTAGGTCTCCTGTATGGAGCCAGCCATCGCGCAGTCCAACAACCGTCTCTTCTGCCTGATTCCAGTATCCTTTCATCACATTGGGGCCACGCGCCACGACCTCCCCGATCTCCCCTACCGCTACTTCCTGGCCCCGTTCATCGACGATCCGCACATCGACACCCACAATCGGCTGACCAGCACTTAACAAGCGGTGGGCTTCTGGTGAGCCTGGTGCGGCACTCACCGCCTTGCGATGGTCCTCCCCCAGAAGGAGCGTCAGAATAGGGCTCACCTCTGTCATGCCATATGCCTGAACAAACTGACAGGAGAAAACGCTCATCGCTTGCTTGAGGACTTCAAGGGGAATGGAAGAAGCACCATAAATGATCCGTTGGAGGCTGCTTAAATCGTAGTCCTGAATAGTGGGCACCTGAACCATCATCGTAATCATGGTCGGGACCAACATGATGTGCGTGATGCGCTCGCGTTGGATCGTTTCTAAGATGGTGACAGGATCGAATGTAGGAAGGATCGTATGACAGCCGCCGAGCAGCGTGACCATGAAGACGAAGACCCCATCGGCAAGGTGGAACATAGGGGCCACATGTAGGTGATTCAGCGGAGTAGGAAACGGGCACGTAGCGAGGATTTGCAGATGGTTTGCCATGAGATTTTTGTGTGTCAGCATCACCCCTTTGGGATGTCCAGTTGTGCCACCGGTGTAGAACAATCCGATGACATCATCCTCATCGGGCTGGACATCTTTGTACGCCGTCTGGTTCCTTCCGGCAGCAAGAACAGTCTGATACGCCTGCATCTCCCGTGGGGTAGAGCCGTTCCCCATATGCAGGGACTGCCGCACGGTGTGCAGGTGAGGGGCAATGGTTTCGACCAGAGGAAGAAAGGTGTCATCAACGATGAGGGTAGTAGCCCCGCTGTCGTTGAGCGTATACATGTGTTCTGCAGGGGAAAAACGTGTGTTCAGTGGGACCAAAATTGCGCCCATGCGTATCACTGCATAATACAGAAGTGCATAGCGATAGCTATTGAGTGCCAGGATAGCGATACGGTCGCTTGGTCGCGCACCAAGCGCAACCAGCCCAGCTGCCAGGGTGCGTGTTTCCTGGTCGTATTCGCGCCAGTTCATGCGAACACTGCCGTCGATAATCGCTGGCGCGTCGGGGAAATTGTTCACCGTGCGCTTCAAATTCAAGAGTAGGTCCATTAAAAAGCCTCCTTCTAGACGCCCATCGAGCGCCCGATAATCTCTTTCATAATCTCGTTGGTACCAGCATAAATACTTTGTGCGCGGGCATCAAGATAGGCACGAGCAATAGGGTATTCGAGCATGTAGCCATATCCCCCATGCAATTGCAGACAGGAATCCACCACCCGTTTTTGCACATCCGTCGTCCACCACTTCGCCATTGCTGCAGTCTCTGCCGTAAGCAGTCCAGCGTTGGCCTCTTCGATACAGCGATCAACGAACACACGCGCGATCTCAATCTCGGTTTTCATCTCAGCCAGCTTGAAACGGGTGTTTTGGAAACGACCAATAGGTTGCCCGAAGGCGTGACGCTCTTTGCAGTAGGCGAGTGTCCATTCCAACGCTGTTTCACTAGCTGCCACGGCTTGTAACGCAACACTTAAACGCTCTGTCGCCAGTTGTCGCTTGAGATAGGCGAAGCCCTCTCCCTCTTTGCCAAGCACATTGGCAGAGGGTATCGCCACGTTTTCAAAGAAAAGTTCTGCTGTATCCTGAGCTTTGAGACCAATCTTTTCCAGTTTGCGACCCCGTGTGAAGCCCTCCATGCCACGTTCAGCAATCACTAAGCTTACCCCTTTCTGCCGCTGGCTAGAATCGGTTTTTGCGACAACAATGACCAGATCGCTCAAAAGGCCATTCGTGATAAAGGTTTTCTGCCCATTCAGTAGATAGTGATCGCCCTGCCTGATGGCCGTTGTCCCAATCGCCGCCAGATCACTCCCTGTATTTGGTTCGCTCATGGCAATCGCGGTGATCAATGTGCCAGCGCATATCCCAGGCAACCAACGCTGCTTTTGCTCCTCGTTCGCATATGCGAGGAAGTAGGGGAGAACGATGTCGTTATGGAGCAGCACCCCCTGACCCGCTCCAAGCGTTCCGAAGCGGGCCAGTTCTTCCCCCATGATCGAACTGTAGGTGGCATCTTTCAGCCCCATGCCTCCATACACCTCTGGAACTTCCAGACCAAGAAAGCCTTGTTCTCCTGCCTTGAGCCAGAGATCACGAGAGACGACACCATCCTTTTCCCACTGCTCATTAGACGGGACCATCTCTTTCTCGACAAAATGCCGGAAGGTATCGCGGAACAAGGAATGTTCCTCAGTCAACAACATTCTCTGCATAGTTCTCTCACTCCTACGTACACTGCGGTCTTTTACAACATCTACACTAACAGTCCACCGCCGCAGACGATCACTTGACCACTGATGTAATTCGACTCCGGGGAACAGAAAAGATAGACGGCATCAGCAGCTTCTTCTGGTTCGCCCGCACGTCCGAAAGGAATCAGCTGTTCAAAGGTGTTGAGCATACTCGATTGCACCCCGACCTGGATATCTCGTCCGGCCACGTCAATGGTTGCGTGTTGCGTGGTAATCGGCTGCGTCAAACGCGTTTTGATGTAGCCAAAGGCAACACAGTTGACGGTGACTTTGTAGCGTCCCCATTCTTTGCAGAGTGTGCGTGTCATGCCCACAATGCCCGCCTTCGCAGCTGAGTAGTTGATTTGTCCAGCATTGCCATACAGACCCGCAACCGAGGAAATATTGACGACTTTGCGAACGACCTCTCTGCCTTCCGCAGCCTCTTGTTTCGCAGCAGCCCGAATAGACTCCGACGCAGCCCGCAGAATGCGAAATGGTGCCATCAGATGAACCTGAACCATCGCCTCAAACTGTTCGTCACTCATCTTCTGAATGACACTGTCCCAGGTGTAGCCAGCGTTATTCACGATGATATCGAGGCTGCCAAAGCTGTCGAGTGCCGTTTTGACAAAGCGAGTGCCGAAATCAGGCGTTGTCACATCTCCTGTACAGGCCACCGCTTCCCCTCCAAAGCCTTTGATTTCTTCGATCACCGCCTGAGCCGGGTCTGCGTCCAGGTCATTGATGACGACTCGCGCACCTTCACGCGCGAGTTTGAGTGCAAGAGCACGTCCGATGCCGCGCCCGGAACCAGAAATAAGTGCGACTTTACCATCAAGTTTGGGCATGGATATTTTCTTCTTATACATTAAACTAAGAACAAGCCCCCTCGACATGGGGCCGTAACGAGTGTAGACTCGTTGTATCCAATGGTTGAACCCGCTAGGAAAAGGCTATCCTCTTCACCCGACTTGATCGATTAAGAAAGCCCATCCTTTCCTGGCATGGTTCCTGAGCCAAAATGATCATGAGAGAGTCGCGCTTCGAGCGCCACAGTATAAGAGCACATCGGCTGAGGAACGATCTCGCACAGAGAGGAGCGTTTTTATGTGGTATGCCGGTATTGACTGGGCAGATGATCACCATGACGCCCTGGTTATTGATGAAAAGGGTCATCAGGTTGGAAACATCCGGGTCAATCACACTCCCGCTGGGTTGGCAAAGTTGAACACCTTCTTGCAGCGCATCATTGCGACGGAACCCAAAGAGCAAATGGCTTGTCTCATTGAGACGACCCATGGGCTCTTGATTGCCCATCTGCTGGAAGGAGGCTGGCCAGTCTATCCGGTCAATCCTCGTACAGTGGATCGCAAGCGTGCCGCTTCGGGAGCCCGCGCCCGATAGCATTGATGCGTACTTGTTGGCGAAAACTGGACGGGCAGATTTGGCAGATCTGCATCGGCTGATCCCAGACAGTGAAAAGATCGCTGAACTCAAGCTGCTCACGCGTGATCAAGATGCTCTGGTCCAGATGCAAACACGCCTGATCAATCAGCTCACTGCCTGCCTGAAAACCTATTATCCAGTGGCATTGGATCTGTTTGGGAAATTGCAGCAGAGGAGCACATTGCTGTTCTTGCAGACCTATCCGACCCCAGCGGCTGCGGCTTCTGCCTCCCGTTCCCAGATCCAGCAGGTGCTTGAGCAGGCCCGGCATCCCCAGGCGAAAAAGGTGGCAAGCCAGATAACTGAACACTTGTCTCAGCCTCAATTGCAAGCCGATCCCGCCACAATCCGTGCCAAATCGCGCTTGTTGCAGGCATTGGTGAGTCAGTTGTTGCCACTCATTGAGCAAATTGCTCAATATGACAAGGAAATCGGCACCCTTTTTTTGACTCATGAGGATCATGAGATCTTTGAGAGTTTGCCTCGTGCTGGACAGCGTCTGGCTCCCCGATTGCTTGCCGAGATCGGAGAGGACCGGACACGCTATCTGGCGGCGAACAGTCTGCAAGCACTGGGGGGAACCTCGCCGGTGCTCTATCAAAGCGGGATGTACTCCAAGGCGCATCGCCGCTTGGGGTGTATTAAACCGTTGCGCAATGCGCTTCACCAATTTGCCTGGCAGACAACACAAAGTGAAGCATGGGCGAGGAACTATTACCAGCGCAAACGAGCGGAAGGCAAAAGCCATACCGTTGCTGTGCGTGCACTCGCCAATGTTTGGGTCAGGATCATCTTTGCCTTGTGGTCCAATCGCAGCTGCTATCAGACGACGATCTTTGAGCAAGCGCAACGGCAACACACCCGTAGAGCAGCCTAGAAATCGCTGAGCAAGCGACGGTGCGACAAAACGGGCCACAAATTCTGCATTTTTTGGCTTTCAACTTGGCATGCCCTTTTCAGACCACGTAAGCTCAGAACTGTCAAGGGAAGCGGAGCGGCTTGACAGTTCTGAGCGGCGTGGTACACTGCCTCATGCCTTGTTGAATGCATTTCTTACCCTCTCTTTTCTTCTGATTTTCCTCTTGCTCTCAAATTGGTCCAAAAAGGGCTTGACATAGACTGCCGGAATCTTGATTCCTGGGACAATTTTAAGTAATATAGAGATGGAGAGATCACTTGGGAGTCGCTCTCCTGAGTTAAGAGCCCGCAGACCCCTTTTGACATAGTGGGACCAGATCCCTTGACTTTCAGTGGGGGAGGTGTTGAGAACCCCTGATATGTCTGTGGGGACGACAAGAACCCCTCGGCAGTCGATGGGAGCGGCACTTCCACGGACTCGGACCTCTCCACCCACACCATTTTTTCGGTTTTCATCATCACAAAACATTCAGACAGCACCACCAGGAAAGCGGTCAAGGGGTCGCGCAACGAAGTGAAGCGGCGGCGTAGCCCTTGCCCTTGACGGCGACCTGGTGGTGCTGTACACTAAGATCGTGATGATAAGACCGAAACACATGATTGCTCTAAGTGTAGATGTACAGTAAAAGAGAGACGAGCAATGGCGAAGCGAACCCAGCAGCATCCCAATCTCAAAGCCGTTCCCATGCTCAAAAGTGAATCGGTCTATATCGGTGTCGATATTGGCAAACGAAAACACGTTGCAGGATTTCTCTCTAAGACCCTGCTTGAGCGACACGAGCGCTTTGAAGTATGTCCAGCCCTGGTCTTTGACAATTCGCGTGAGGGCTTCCGCATTTTCATCGACCGCATCCGCGAGTACGCTCCGCTCGAACATATTTTCATTCTCATGGAGCGTACAGGCCACTATCATCGGCCCCTTGAACAATATCTCCGAGAGTTTGATCTTCCCGTGTACATGATGCATGTCCAAAGTCGGCCAACGGGTATGCTCAAAACCGACAAACGGGATGCGTTGACCCTGGCGAACCACCTCTACAGTCAATTGGAACTGGGGGTGCAGGTTCCAAACAAACTGCAGCTGGTTCGACGTGTTGCCCCTCCAACCGAAGCGGCATCTCAACTGAAAGGGTTGATACGGCACCGCTATGAGCTGATCCGCGAGAGTACGAGACGCAAGAACAAACTCATCGCTATTAACGACGAATTGTTTCCAGAATTGGTACGCATCATCAAAGATCCGAATGCATTGGTGGCGTTGACGTTGCGTGAGCAATTTCCTACTCCACAAGCCCTGGCAACTGCCAGTTTCACGACCCTTCAGCAGATACGAGGGAGTGCCCGTTCGCTTTCTGATGCGAAGCTGGTGGAGTTGCAGCGTCTGGCGGCAGAAAGCATCGGCGTGAAAGACCTCGTTAGACAACGAGGCTTGGTGCTGGAACAAGGCCAATTGATCAAAGAACTTCGGCTCTTGCGCGAGCATATCGAGCAGTTGGAAACCGAAATGGTGAGCATTGTCGAACATGCGAGGGAAGGACAAATTCTCCAGTCGTTTCCGGGTGTTGGACCTGTAACGGCAGCAACAATTATCGCTGCTATTGGCTCGATCCGCAATTTTCCGAGTGCCTCGGCTCTCAAATCGTATTGTGGATGGGCACCTGTTGTGGCTCAATCTGGCAGTACGCTGGATCGTTCCGGCTTGACCCGTGGTGGCACCAGAACCATGAAACAAATTATGTTCTTGGCAGTCCTGCAAACTATTCGATTGCGTGACAACGAGTGGGCACACCTCTACGAACGATTGGTCAAGGCCAAGTGTCCATACGATGAACGCACGCAGTCCCGTACAGGAAAAACTCGTGTGATAGGTCGTGTGGCTGGACAAATGATCGAAGCATTCTACGCCCTGCTCATGCGAGACGCCGAGATACTCTCGAAGGTTCCTCCTGGACAAGAACCTCCACCACCAATGCTGTACGATCCTGAAGTCCATCAGCGACATCGACAGGGGAACTATCGTCCGCTCAAAGTGACTCCTTTGCCCGATATCATTATCGTACCTCAAGCTCATCCCTCCGAATGATTCCATATGTCTGAGAGTCTTTCTTGTGCGTACATTCACTAGTGAGACTTCTCATTGTCAGGCAAGTGCTACCACGGCTTCTCCTTGGAGTTTGATCTCTCCCTGCTGATTTGTCGCCGTCAGGCGGAGACGAATGCAGTGTTCGTCGGCACGCTCAAACGTTTCCGTCACGGTGCCTTGACAGGTGAGCTGATCTCCCACATGGGTAATCGCCGAGAAGCGAGTACTGAATTCACGCAGAGCGGTTTGGGGCACCCAATTGGTGAGTGCCCTCCCCAAATACGCCATACTCAACATCCCGTGCGCAAAAACGTCGTCCATGCCGGATCGTTTCGCGAAGTCACTATCAATATGCATCGGATTGTGATCACCCGAAGCTCCAGCATATAGGGCGAGTGTTTGACGAGAGATCGGTTCTGTGACGAATGGCGGAAGAGAGTAGCCCGGCTGGAGTGCTTCAAAAACGGGTGTGTCCATGATGTCATGCTCACTTTCTCAATGGCGGACAATAATGCTACTGCGCATTTCTCCAACCAGAACACCATCCTGATTGGTTGCAGTACTCTCCAGCACGATAAATTCCAGTGTCCCTCCCTTGCGAGAGTAGATATCGCTCACCTTTGATTCGAACGTGATACAATCGCCAGCACACACAGTCCGATGGTAACGAAAGAACTGCTCACCATGGAGGATGCGGTCCATTCCAACATTGAGGATTTCAAGGATGCGGGAAGAACTCGAGTTCTCCATCTCCAGGCAGAAAAGAAAGGTTGGTGGTATGGGTATCGAACGATAGCCTTGCGCACGTGCGACCTCCTCATCGCTATACAGTGGGTTGGTTTCGCCGATAGCGTGCGCGAAAAAGCGTACACGGCCCTTTTCTACTTCGACGGTTGAAGTGGGTGAAGTCCAACCAATGAGTTGCTTCTCTAGCATACGTGATACTCCCTCCTCTCATTTACATTGACTGAGCATAGTGTTCTACCAGCAGATATTTGGTGACTTTGCCGGTGGGTGTCCTGGGAAGCGTCTCTGTTCGCCAGATGATTTTCTTGGGAACCTTAAAACCCGCGATCTTTTGTTTGCAGAACTCCACTATGTCCTGTTCAGTCACGGTTGCCTCCGGGACTTTCACAATCAGCGCTGTAACCAACTCCCCCCACGTGGGGTCGGGCAAGCCAATGACGGTACAATCCTCCACAGCCGGATGGCTCATCAACAGGCTTTCCACTTCCACTGAGAAGACGTTTTGCCCACCTGAGATAATCATATCCTTCGTGCGACCATTGATAAACAGGAAACCCTCCTCATCAAAGGAACCCAGATCCCCGGTAGAGATCCAGCCATCCCGGAACGTCTCGTGGGTCTTCGCTTCGTTTTTGTAATAGCTCGCAGTTGACGCCGGGCTTTGCACGATGATCGCGCCAATTTCGCCGATTGGTACATCTCTGCCCTCCTCATCAACGATGCGCACGTCACTAAAAGGCATCATTTGGCCGACTGAGTCAGGTTTCCGCTGTTTTGCCTCCGGCCCAATACTGACAATCGCACCAGTTTCTTGCATTCCGTAGTATTCATAGATAGCTGGGCAGATACGTTGCCGCACCGCTTCCTGTGTGCTGTGGGGGAGCGGCGAGCCTGCGAAGACGATGCCCCGTAGGGAACGAAAGTCATAGTGCTGGAGATTGGGTAAGGAGAGGAGCATACTTCCCATCGTAGGAACGAGATTGGTGATGGAAACTTTTTCGGTCTGTATCACGTTCGCGACTTGCTCCGCTTTGAAATCCACAATGACCTGTCTTGCGCCCATATAGATCGACAGGAGCGTCCAGACGAAACCGACACGCCCGAACATGGGGAAAACGATGAGAACAACATCTTTCTCTACTACCTCAAACTCTTTTGCCATCGTCATCGCTGCAACCACGTTACTATACTGGGTAAGCAGATACGATTTGGGCACACCAGTGGTGCCGGAGGTGAGGTTCAAATACTGAATATCCTCCTCCCGGACATCCACTGGTGGCTCATCGGGGGAAGATGCCTGTACTATGTGCTCATAGTCAAGAGCAAAATCTGGCAGTGCCTCTCCAATACCCACAAAGTGCTGAACAGTCGGTAGCTCTGTGTGAATATGCTGCACGACACTGCAAAAATTCGGAGCGAAGAGGAACGCTTTCGCCTCGCACGACTGCACCAGATCAGCAATTTCTGCTCCGCTGAGACGGTAATTCAGAGGAATACCAAGCACGCCTATTTTCGCCAGTGCCAAAAATATTTCGACAATTTCTGCCCGATTGTTGCACAAAAAGGCCGCCGTATCGCCTTTTTGCAGTCCCAACCCCAGCAGGCCATTCGCCAGACCGTTGACGCGTGCGTTCAGTTGACCGAAAGTATACCTGCGGTTGGTGGACGTGCAATACAGTGCTTCTTTCTCATGGTAGCGCACTGCTGCTGTCTTGAGCAGGTGTCCAACCGCCAGTGTTCCCGTTGTTTTCTGCATAGAGTATCCTCCAGTGGATCATCTTTCTGAGAATATTTCTTCGTTGAAGTATTCCTCAGCTTTGCCTGTTTTGGTCCATCGTCGAAACACAAGGAAGAGAGCGATTTACTCCCCCTTCGGTGATGCGTTGCGTGACTCCAGGAAGTGCCGGACTGCGGCTTTGTGTTCCTGGCTTTGCAGCAACACTGTCTGTTGAGATGCTTCCCAATCCAAGACCTCACTCAATGACATCTCAAAGCTTTTATCCAAGCCATGTTTGATAGCCGACAGAGCCAGAAGTGACTTGTGGGCTAACGTTGTTGTCAGGGCTGTGACAGCACTCTCAAGTTCCGCCTGTGGAACCGAGCGGTAAATCAGGCTTAGGCGGGCCGCAGTCTGACCATCGATCTCATTGCCCAGCAGAGCTAGCTCTCTGGCCTTGCTCAAACCAACGAGGCGAGGCAGGAAATAGGTTCCTCCACAATCAAGACCGGCACCAATATTGACAAAAACCTCGCAAAAGCGTGCTGTGTCCGCACTTATCACAAAATCGCAGGTCAAGGCCAGATTTGCGCCTGCGCCGTATGCTACCCCTTCGACTTTGCACACCAGCGGCTGTGGGATATCTCGCATGGTTTCTAACAGGTGTTTCACATGCTGGAGCAAGCGAAAAGCCTCTATCGTCGGTGCATTTGCGGATAAGAATGCCATATCAGCACCGGAAGAAAAATTGCCTCCGGCTCCTTCTACAATCACCACCCTAGTGACGGTATCTGAACGAAGTGCATCAAAGATCCGTTGGAGTTCAAGGATCAACGCATCATTGAGCGCGTTAAAGACGCGTGGACGATTGAGCGTCACACGGCAGATGCGTTGTACCTGCTTAACCAGCACAAGTGGTTCGGATTGGGTCATGGTTTCCCCTCACGAAAAACGCCATAGTGCTGATCAGAGACGTTGATAGAGGGTCACGACGCAGGCACCTCCCAGCCCAATGTTGTGCTGTAGAGCCGTCCTGGCCCCTTCCACCTGACGGACACCTGCCTGCCCACGCAGCTGCCACACCAATTCAGCGCATTGCCCAAGTCCAGTCGCGCCAAGTGGATGTCCTTTCGAGAGCAACCCACCCGATGGATTCGTCACCACTTTTCCACCATACGTATTCTGACCATCGCAAATGAACTGCTCGGCTGTCCCTTCGGGAGTGAGTCCGAGTGCCTCATAGGAGAGCAACTCATTCGAGGTAAAACAGTCGTGTAACTCAACGACATCCAATTCGTCTGGTCCGATGCCCGACTGCCTGTAGACCTGACGTGCGGCGAGTGCAGTCATATCGTATCCCACCACTTTTGTCATGCTGTGCTCAGCAAACGTTGAAGGAAGATCAGTGGTCATGGCCTGAGCTGTGATGACGATAGAAGCATCAAGACCATGCTGGCGGGCAAAGGATGCGGAACAGACAATGGCTGCCGCTGCACCACAACTTGGAGGGCAACATTGCAGCCGGGTCAACATACCGTAAATCTGAGGAGATGCCAGGATTTCTTCCACGGTCAACTGAGTACGGAAAATAGCCCGCTTATTATGCTCCGCGTGTCGACGCGCCTTCACGGAGATCTTCGCAAATGTCTCGTTTTTCGTCCCGTACTTAGTTTGATACTCATCGCCTGCCCCACCAAAGAGTTGGGCCGCCATAGGAGCTTTTGAACTGCCCTGAACGTCATCAGCAATCTCTAAGAAAGAAGCAAGCGGAGCTGGACGGTCATGATAGACATTGGAAAGCGCTCCCGGAAGCATCTGTTCAAAGCCAAGTGCCAAGACACAATCAGCGATGCCAGCTTCAACCGCCTGACGAGCGAGAAAAAGGGCGGTTGATCCGGTGGAACAATTGTTATTCACGTTGATGACAGGAATGCCAGTCATGCCAAGACCGTAGAGAACTGCCTGACCACTGGTGCTATCACCGTATGCATACCCAACATAGGCTTGCTGGACACTTTTGTAGTCCACCCCTGCATCTTCTAACGCGTCTTTGACCGCCTGGACACCCATCGTCGTATATGGTTCGTTCGCTCCAGGCTTCACGAAAGGGGTCATACCAACCCCGACGACACACATGTGGTTGTTCATCTCGCCGCTCCTTTGCGTTCCTCCGGTCTTCAGCGACTCACCCGCGAGCTTCTCAGGAAGATCAGAAAAGGGAATTACTAAAAGTAAATAAAGCTTACTCACTGGTAACAAGTGTAACTTGCGATTTGTAAAAAGTCAAGAGATAGCGTATAGTGACTGAGGCAGGTGGAAAAGGATGGACGCAGAAACAGACGAGAGCTACGAAACGTTGAGGGAGAACCTCCCTCCTATGCTTGACATAGGTGGAAAGAGGAAAGGGGACATTCATTCATCATGGCACGTTGGTCTACAGATGTTCAAGGAAAAGAAGAGCAGCATCGGCTCAAACGCCAGGCACTCTTGAGAACGGCGGCACGTACATTTAATGAAATAGGCTTTCATCAAACAACGCTTGACGATTTGGCCCAGAAGCTTGGGGTCTCGAAACCAGCCCTCTACTTATATATAAAAAGTAAGGATGATATTCTGTTTGAGTGCAGTAGAGTGGGGCTGGAGCAGGCCCAAGAAGCTCTGGCGATGGCACAGGCACAGGGAACAACAGGACTGGAAAAAGTGCGTCATTTTTTTAAAAGCTATGCGAGCATTATTGTTCAGGATTTTGGCACATGCCTGATTCTCGCGGGAGACGAGCCACTAACACAAGAGAATCGGCACGTGCTTCGTACCGCCCGTGCGAGTATCGATCTAGCAGTGCGCCGGATCATCGAGGAGGGCATCACAGATGGATCAATTGCACCCTGTAATCCGAAAATGGTCACCTTCACGCTGTTTGGCGCCTTTAACTGGTTGGCACATTGGTATCAAGAAGAAGGTGAGCTTCAACCCGAAGCAATTGCGGACCAATTCCTTTCGCTCTTTGAGGCTGGCCTAGTCCCTCGTATCGGCGGATAAACACCACCTGCTTCACAGGAAGAAGAGTGAGATGTTGAATGCCTTCGCTCAATAGGCGTTCTCTGGGTGAAAGAGTGATTACCGAAAATTGGAGAATTGAAGAACGCGGGTGCATCACATGCAATCATATGGTCGCGAACATTCTGATCTTTTATAACGTTCACATGATCAATGAAGTACTTCAAAAGCTGAATCAAGAAGAGGTTGACCTTTTTCAGAGAAATTTTCATTTTTCCGCCCTGGCCCGCTATGCCACGACCGCTCTCGTGTACAACGTGCGACAACTCGCAGACGATCATCGGGCCGCAACCTTACTCGTCTTTGCTCATACCTCCCTGGCAACGGTCCACGATGACGCCTTAGATATCTTTGATGCCCTGATGCGGACAGCCTCCTCTCAAGCGACACGGGAAGGGCAGCAAGAACGCTTGCGCACGATCCACGACTTGGATGCCGCGGCACAGGTGCTTTCCGAAGCCTGTCAGGTCGTTCTTGATGAGACGCAAGACCCCACGACTTTACTCACGCGCATCTATGCCCGTGTCTCGGCCTTGCATTTACTGGCAGCCGTGACGACGGTCGGGGAACTGACACGCCCGCCAGATGATACGTATGCACAAGAACTGCTCAACCGCTATCTCATGATGCGTCGCTTTCTGCCGACGTTGTTCCGCACGCTGACCTTTGAGTCTACGCCGAGTGGGAGACCAACGTTCGAAGCTGTCCAGTTCTTGCAACACGTTGAGGGGAGGCCAAGAGCATCACTGCAAGCCGCTCCACGCGAGGTGATCCCTCGGTCTTGGCAGCGGTATGTGTTGCCGCGTCGCGCCTCACCGGAAAGCGGGCAAACAGAAGTACGGGTGGATCGCCCAGCGTATACGGTGTGCGTCGTCGAACGCCTGCATGAGTCATTACGTCGCTATGATGTGTTTGTTGATCCGAGCGAACGCTGGGGTGATCCGCGAGCGAAATTGCTGCAAGGGGAGCAATTGGGAAGGGATTCGAGTCCAGATTTGCCAGACGTTGGGCCGAGGGGTGTCCTTCGAGCCTGAATTGGAGCGTCTCGGACAGCAGCTTGAGGAAGCCTATCGGCGAACGAGCTCCCATCTGCCCACCAACGCCGCTTTGCAGATCGAGCAGGTGAGCGGAGAAGATGTGCCCAATCTGGAGCGTCTCGAACGCCAGGAGGAACCGGAGAGCCTACGTCTCCTGCGTGAGTCCATTGGAGCATGCCTCCCACCCGTCGATCTATCAGAACTCATCTTGGAAGTGGCACAACACACGGGATTGTTCTCCCAGTTTACCCACGTCAGTGATAGCAATGCGCATGTGGAGGATTTACCGCTTTCGATCTGTGCCGTGCTGCTCGCAGAGGCATGCAATATTGGTCTCACTCCCGTCATTCATGCTGAGGTTCCAGCACTCACGCGTGATCGGTTGTCCTGGGTACGACACCATTTTCTCCGAGCAGAAACTATCACTCGCGCGAACGCCTGCTTAGTTCAGGCCCAAAGAGCTATTCCGTAGGCACAGAGTTGGGGTGGAGGATATGTGGCTTCGGTGGATGGAATCCGCTTTGTGGTCCCAGTACGATCGGTGAATGCCGGACCCAACCCACGCTATTTCGGGCAAGGCCACGGAGTGACGTATCTGAATTATACCTCTGATCAATTTAGTGGACTGGGTGGGCTGGTGATCCCTGGCACCATCCGCGATTCCGTGTACGCTCTCGAAGCCCTGCTGGAGCAAGAAAGCGGGCTGCCCCCCACAGAAATCATGAGTGACACTGGCTCATATAGTGACTTGATGTTCGGTTTGTTTTGGTGTTTGGGCTATCAGTTCAGTCCCAGGCTCGCCGAGTTGAAAGAAGCTCGCTTTTGGCGAATCGACCCGGATGCCGAGTATGGCCCTTTGAACGGTCTAGCACGGCACCGGATCAATACGAATCTGATTGCCACCAACTGGGACGATATTTAAACATACAAGGAAATGTGCGCACTTTTGTATGCGTACCGCTTTGGGAGAATTTCCTTCCTTGAACTATTGGACAAGTTTGAGGAGACCCTGAACATCAGATCTCCTCCGACTACAAGCCCTCAGCAGCAAATGGAGGAAGAATAAGGCGTTATCAAGCTAAGGCGAACGTATATATCTCGACAGCCGTACTACAATAGGGACGGCTTTTTTATGTGGTACACTGACCAATGTTCGGGTTTAAGAGAATTGCTTTGAAGAGAGGTACTTCTATGAGTGATACAGAGATTAAGGAGTCACAACTGGCTCCCGATTTTACACTTACAGCGATTGGGCCGCAAGATGTTGTGAAGAATGATCAGATTCATCTTTCTGATCTTCGCGGTAAGAATATTGTTTTATACTTTTATCCAAAAGATGACACCCCTGGTTGCACTGCCGAAGCGTGTTCGTTCCGCGATGCCGACCATGAAATGCAAAAACGGGGTATCGTCGTGCTTGGTATTAGTGCAGATAGCATCGCTTCGCACCAAAAATTTGCTGACAAATATGGCTTATCTTTTCCTCTCCTGTCTGATGCTGATACTACTGTGTCGCAGCGGTACGGTGTGTGGAAAGAGAAGAATATGTACGGTAAGAAATACATGGGCATCAACCGTGAGACATTCCTCATCGACAAAGATGGGATTGTTCGCAAGATCTGGCCTAAAGTGAAGGCCGAAGGGCATGCTCAAGAGGTGCTGGACACTATTGAGTCGCTTGGACTCTAATCGTATTTGAGCTACCTAGAGAGAATCAGGAGTCCTTCTTTTGGAATGGAGATGGAAATCTCCTGATTTCTCTACCAATACTTTGTTGCATCGAGAATACTGCTTCTTTACTCATGTACTAATGGTCGGTGCTACCCATCTTTTTTGCGCTTGTTCCATCGTAGATCGGCTGTTCTCGATTGAGATAAAAATCAGAGTCAACAAGATACTGTTAGTTACATCCAGCAGTAAATCAAGAGGATGAATGAGGATCTGGAGATGGTTGAGTTGCTGGAAGGTCCTGCACATTTTGAATAGTCATGTACTTATTTTGTTCTAGCTCAATAATCACGTCTGTAACATACTCAACCGCATCACTGTGAAGTTTTCTTGTAAGAAGAGCTAACCAAGCTCTTTTATCGTCGGAAGAACGATCAAGGAGAGAGAGCAGGGTATAGCCCAGTCGTCGAATGGCAAGAAATGTTGTGATACTAGCTGTTACTTCATCAGGAACATGCAGAAATTCAGTTTTAGGTTTAGAAGGTACTTCTTTCCTCTTCGATATAGTGGCTTGCTCTGAAGCAGAAGACGGAGGGAAAGGGTCTCCAGGAGGAAGTAAAGCTGGATGATATTGCGTCATCCAGTCGAAAATATCGTTTATGGGACTCGCTTGCAATGTTATTTTGCTAAACCCAAATCCGATAGAGTCATCTCCTAGTAAGGAAAAAATGTGAGACATCTTGTCTTTTCCGCCTATTTTCTCCCACGTCCCTTCCTCTATCATTGCTTGCCTTCTCTGAAGAAGTTTCAGAATATTTTCACGTTTATGTTTTAAGATGGTTTGTGAGCGTGTTTCAATATCGAGCTTTTTCAGCAATTCCATATGGATTTGATGGAGTGCCCATTCTTCGTCGTGTATGTCATGTAATCTGCCAATGATCTTTTCCTGTTCAGCTTCATCTGCTTGCTGAAGCAGAAGATGCGTTTGCTTCCATTCCTTTGATTTCTCCTGGTCTTGCTTTTGGTGTTCATCAAGTTGTCTTTGCACGAGCAGAGGGTCATGTTTCATAAGTAATTCGTCAAGGTAGGCGAGCATTGCCTCTTGAGAGGGAACAAACGCATCAAGAAGGAGTCTGAGGTATGTTCTCTCAAGTAGTGCTTTGGTGTCGATCTTGATATCTCCTACAGTAAACTGCTGCGGTATAGTGAACTGTTGACGCGTCACGTGTTGTTCCCCTCTCTAGTAAAACATTTGTTCCTCACTATACAACCTGTGTCAAGATAAAAGTTCAATTGCTACGATAGCCACTCAACAGGGGACATCTTGCTTTGGGTGGTTGCGTCCTTTGGTAGCGGGTGGCACACTAGCGATACTGTATTGAATCGAGAATACTACTTCCGAGCCACACATTTCTCTCCCCTCAAGGTGAGGAGTTTAGGCTTAGCCTACCTTCGCTAGAATACTGAGAAGGTGACATTTCCCGAGACAACAAAGTACCTTAGTGCAAGTGTGGGTTAGTACCTACGCCAAACTGAATTGATGGATCGTAATAGCAGCCTCCCTACCAGAACTGCATTCCGCATTTGCAAGGGAAAACGTCAACTTCATAGGTGTACAGAAGTCTAAGGACGATACGCCTGGATGTACAAAAGAGGCGTGTAATTTCCGTGATGCGAATCGTGAGATGCAAAAACGAGGGATTGTGGTGCTTGGTGTAAGCATAGATAACATCTCCTCACATCAAAAATTTGCCGACAAATATGGGTTAGCATTTCCTTTGCTTTCTGACCCCGATGCGCATGTTGCTCAACTGTATGATGTGTACAAAGAGAAAAATATGTATGGGAAAACGTTCATGGGAGTAAACCGTGAGACCTTCTTAATTGATAAAGACGGAGTTGTTCGTAAGATTTGGCATAAGGTCAAACCAGATGACCATGCGAGCGAAGTTTTGGAAGCGGTAGAAGAACTGCATTTATAAGCGTTTGTTTTAGAGTGGATTGAGGAACACATGATGGAAGGGAGGCTATTGCGGCCTCCCTTCCATCATGTGTTCCTATGCTATAATGAAATAGATTTATCTTTTAACGACGCTTTCGTAACGATGCTTAGGGAAAGATATGCATTCTATGAGACGACAACAGGGAAAGCTCATTTTTACTGGGTACTTGCTTATTGCTGTGTTATTTGCTGCTTGCTCCTCAACGACGGATTCCTCGACTCCTAAGCATAACGTTGTCTCAGCTCTAACTATTCCAAGAGTAGCTAAGGTACCTGTTGGCAGTCTCTTTTATACGTATGAAGGCCACACCGCTATGGTTTTTGGCGTTGCATGGTCTCCTGACGCGAAACGCATAGCTTCTGCTAGCTTGGATGGAACGGTGCAGGTGTGGGATGCCGTTACAGGAAAACATGTATTGGTCTATCGCGGGCATCAAGGGCCAGTATTCACGGTACGTTGGTCGCCTGATGGGAAATATCTAGCTTCAACTGGTTATGATCATACTGTGCAAGTGTGGGATGCTTCAACTGGAAAGATATTGTTTACTTATCATGGTCATTCGGCATTGGTAAGCGCGGCATCCTGGTCGCGTGATGGTACATATATTGCTTCTGGTGGCGATGATGGGACTGTCCAAATATGGAATGCTAGTACTGGAAAACTGCTGTCACGACATGATGACTCTGGACATGTCACTGCTGTAGAATGGTCGCCTGATGGAGTGCGTCTGGTTATCGCGAGTGATAATGGAACGGTACAAGTGTGGGATGCCGCGACAGGCAAAGTGCTCGTTATGTATAAAGGCCATACAGCAGGAGTCTGGGCGGTTACGTGGTCGCCGGATGGAAGTCGCATCGCTTCTGGAAGTGGCGATCATACAGTGCAGGTATGGAATGCTCTAACTGGTAAGCAATTAATTGTGTATCGTGGTCATAATAGTTATGTACATGAAGTTGTGTGGTCGCCTGATGGAAAATATGTCGCATCGGGCGGTTTTGACCGCAGTGTGCAGGTGTGGAATCCTACAACAGGTACTATTGCAACAATGTATGGTGGTCACTCGGATGTTATCGTCTCAATCGCGTGGTCCTTCAACGGTTCCCGCATTGCTTCCACAGGATTTGACAAGACGGTGCAGGTGTGGGAAGCAGAATAAATGCTGCACAACAGAGGAAGGGCAGTATTTAATTTATGACTTTATCACCTCATGGTTTTTATGTGCTTCCTGCTTTTTCTGTAGTTGGGTGCTCCATAAGAGGAGGCCTATCATTGTTATGCCGACGAGCGCAAAGCCAACAAGCTTGTAGAGATGCGGTAGTTTCAATGCGAGTAGACCAAAGACACATGTGACGCTATAGAGGATATAGCAAATTTGGCGTGCGTTGAGTCCTCCGAAAAGCAAGCGGTAGTGTAAATGTGTCTGGCGATAGTGTAGATGGAGTACGTCAAATTTCATGGGATGTTGGCCGCGCTTCATTCTGTTGACCATGACCCAGGCGATATCAAGAATAGGTATACCCAGAATCATTAAAATCAGGGCAAACTTTGCGCCACCCATGATGGCAAGTACAGCGAGAGCTATGCCAAGAAATTGTGAGCCACTATCACCCATGATGATTCTCGCAGGATTCCAGTTGTGTGGAATGAAACCTGCAACGGCGCCAGTGAAAATAGCTGAGAGAATGGCGATGCTGCTTTGACCTAGAGTCCAGCTAATGATAGTGATGAATAGTCCTGTGATAGCGACGATACCTGACGCTAACCCGTCGAGGCCATCAATAAAGTTGATCGTATTCATCATGCCCACGATCCAAAACCAGGTGAAGAGGACGGCTGGAATAGCGAGGAGGGACACGTCGGGGTGGTTGATAAACAGAGTAAGTTCGGGCTGCTGATACCAGGGTAAAGCCGGATTGTGTGTCGTTATGCCATGCACGAAGGGATTGTTGACGCCAAAGAAGAGTACACCGTGAAATGTGTGCAAGCCAGGACCCAAAAGCAGAAGTACAGAGCATGTCTGTGCTATGAGTTTGGGAAGGGGCTTGAGTCCTCGTACATCGTCATAGGCGTGAACAGCAACGATAAGTGTTGAGGCAAGCAGAAAGAGTACGTAAATAACGAGTTCTTTAGGATAGGTATGACCAAAGATGGTCTCTGTTTGAGCATTTTTGACGGTTAGGAATGGTGCATAAAACAGTAGTGACGCAATAAGAAATGCAACAAAGATAGCGAGTCCACCAAGACGTGGTACAGGTTTTTTATGAATTTTGCGCTCCTCAAGAGCGTCGAAGAAACCAAGTTTACGACAGAGGAAGATAACGCCAAACGTGAGCGCATAGGTGAGTAAAAACGCGAATGCACCGCTCAGAACGACAAGCACACTGGAAGGTAGTAATGAGAAGAGAAACGCAAAACTGAACAGATGAATATAAATATGATATATGCTATAAATATTATACATACCATAATCCTTTTATGATTGCTATGACATCGATGTCCATCCTTTTAATTAGACGAACGAAAACGAAAAATAATCATGTATGTAGAAGGATATCCCAGTTTTTGTGTTATCCGCTTTGAACTGGACGTATCAACGGTTTCGTCCAGATGGACCAATGTCGATAGAGCAGCTTGCCGATTCCTATACAACATTTATTACGCGTACTCTACAAGGAGGTCTAGCATGACACTCATGACATATGAAGATCAGGTTACTGAGTTCAAGCAGTTGATTCATGATGGTCACAAGGTCGAAGTACACGATTGGATGCCGAACGAGTATCGTGCGCTGGTCATCAAGTTTATTGAACGGCACGCGCTGTCAGAATTAATGGGTGCGCTGCCAGAGCGAAGCTGGATACTGCGTGCGCCGAGCCTGCATCGCAAACTTGCCGTCACTTCAAAGGTGCAGGATGAAGTGGGACATGCACAGTTGCTCTTGCGTCTTGTGGAGGACCTGGGTAGACCACGTGAGCAGGTAATGCAAGACCTGTTTAGTGGTAAAAGTAAGTTTCACAATGTGTTCCACTACCAGATGCCAACATGGGCTGATATGGGCTTGTTTGTGTGGTGGATTGATTCCGCGAGCCTGTTTGCACAATCGAATGTGCGTCATGGGAGCTATGCACCTTATAGCCGTACTATGCTCAAGATTTGTTGGGAAGAGGCGTTTCATCTGAAACATGGTGAAGATATTGTGCTGACCCTTGCAATGGGAACGAAAGAGCAACGTGCAATGCTGCAAGAGGCGGCAAATAATTGGTGGGAGCCAACACTCATGTTCTTTGGACCGCCGACGCCAGCCGAGCAGGACGACGCGATTGTGTGGGGCGTGAAAGAGAAGACGAACGAAGAGTTGCGTCAGGCATGGTTGAATCGGTACGTGAAGCAAATCCGCGAACTTGGCATTACCATTCCCGATGCCAATTTACGTTTTGATGAGACCACAAAAACGTGGGAATACACGATGCCCGATTGGCAAAAACTTGCCTCCGTTGTGACTGGACATGGGCCAGCATCAAAACAGCGCCTGGGTTTCCGCCAACTTTCGTATGATGAAAGCGCATGGGTGCGACAAGCGCTGATGAGAAAAAAAGGCATTTAGGCTAGGAGAGCACAATGGCTATCTACGAAGTGTTCCGCCAGGAGAAGAGCGCGGGTTTTTTGCAGCATGAGGGAAGTGTTGAGGCTCCCTCTGCTGAACTTGCTATTCACTATGCACGCGAGAGCTTTAGTCGTCGCGCGGAGGCGATACGCTTATGGGTTGTGCCGCGCGATGCGGTGGTCGAAGTGACTGACCCAGACTTTCTACAACCTCCGATAGAGCGAACCTACCGTACCGGTGAGGCATACCGTGTGACCGTTGAGAAGCGTCGTATTCTTCGTGGAAAGGGTGTTGGTGAGCATGAAGCTTGAAGTCAAAGACGCTCTGGAACGCTATCTGTTAACGTTTGCTGACGATGAACTTGTGCTTGGCTCACGTGATGCCGAATGGACGGGCATCGCTCCCATTGTGGAGGAGGATGTGGCCTTTAGTTCGCTAGCACAGGATGAGATAGGACACGCGCGGTTGCTCTATTCGCTTGCTGCCGAACTGATTGATAGTGATGCTGACTCGCTTGCCTACTTGCGGAATAAAGACAAGTATTATCATGCACGCTTGCTCGAAAGACGCTTTACTCTTATGTATGATCCTGACGGACAGCATACTGGGAAAGTCGAGTGGGCCAAAGCAATTGTGCGTCGTTTCCTCTATGACATCTTTGACAAGCTGCGCCTGGAAACGCTTTTGTCCTCAAGCTACACGCCACTAGCGAATGCAATGGAGAAGGTCGCACGAGAAGAACGCTATCATCTTTGGCACGGCGAGACGTGGTGGAAAACGTTGGCATCCTCTTCAAGAGAGTCACGTTTTCACCTTGAGACTGCGTTAGAAGCTTTGTGGCCTGATGCGTTGGGCTTGTTTGAAGAGACTCCTGGGGAGGACGTGCTTGTGGCTGAGGGTATTCTCTCGAAGAAGACATCGGCATTGCGCAATGCCTGGTTTGAACACATTTATCCTTCCTTTGAACTGTATAATATCTCGTTTCCAGGCGGTAAAGTGGGAACAAGTTGGCGTTTCTGGGTGGAACCTGCCTTTGGAGGGCGTCAGGGGCAACATGGTGAAGGATGGGACGAGCTGTATGAAGAGTTGACTTCGGTTCGGCGTATCGCGCCAGAAGGTCTGTGGTAAGTCATGGATAATACAACAGGAGCGACAGAACAGCGCATTTGGGATATACTACGAGAGATACCTGATCCTGAGATGCCAACGATCAATCTGGTTGACCTGGGAATCGTTCGCAGGGTTGCGGTAGAGAATGAAAAGAATTCTGTCCTGGTTGAACTGATGCCGACATTTGTTGGCTGTCCAGCGCTGGATCTCATGCGATTGGAGATTAAGCAACGGCTTGTGGGCTTTGGAACAATCGAAGTTAAGATTGTGTATAGCGAGGTGTGGACCACCGAACGCATTAGTGAGGCAGGGCGTACCATGTTGTGTGCTGCTGCTGTTGCACCACCACCGCGTAGAAATTTGCTGGTACTCTCCAGGAAGCAACAAGCGGTGAGTCCAGAGTGTCCATTGTGTCACTCGACGAATACGCAATTAGACAATCTTTTTGGTCCCACGCCGTGTCGCGCCATTAGCTACTGCAATGACTGTCATCAACCGTTTGAGCAGTTTAAAGCTGTGTGAATTAGGTATGCTCAGGCATGACGGGTGCAGGCCCTGTCACTACGAGACGACGACATGCCACGGCGTGGCTTGCCCCTGTTATGCTCCCTGTCTATCCACCGCTCACGCCGCTTTTGTAGTATAGTAGAGTGACAGGGCCTGCCCCTGTCATGGTGATAATATGCTACTTTGGAAGGAAATGAGGGTAACATGCAAACGACACATCTCTTTGACGAAAAAAAGATGGAACTGTTCCCAGGCATCGACACACAAATTTTCGCAGGTAGGCAAGTAATGGTTATGCATGTCGTATTAGAGCAGGGAGCTATTGCTACTGCACACGAGCATCCACACGAACAAATCTCTGTTGTGTTACAAGGTGAGATGGAATTTACCATAGGCGACGAGCAGAAGACGCTCAAGACAGGTGACGCTGTTGTCATTCCAGGAGATGTTACGCATTCTGCTAAGGCTATTGTGCGATGCGAATTGATCGAGGCATTTAATCCTGTGCGTGAGGACCTTGTGAAACGGTACTCCAATGTTTAACAGGGAAATCGAGATGATGCCGCGGGAGTCGCTGCGAGCATTGCAGAATAAGCGACTGCATAACACGGTAGACTATGTGTATCATCAGGTCCCTTATTATCGCGAGACACTTGACCGTGTAGGCATCAAGCCTGAGAACATTCGCTCTGTTGATGATTTGCAAAAGCTGCCTTTTACGAAAAAGCAGGCGCTGCGCGACTATTATCCCTTTGGGTTGTTAGCTGTGCCGCGTGAGAACTTGATGCGTATTCATGCAAGTAGCGGCACGACTGGTAAGCCAACGGTTGTGTGTTATACAGCAAATGATGTAGATGTATTTGCAGAAGTGAATGCGCGTTCGCTTGCGACAGCGGGAGCCAGGCGTGGCATGATACTGCATAATGCCTATGGTTATGGGTTATTCACAGGTGGACTTGGCATTCATTATGGAGGCGAACGGCTCGGCATGACAGTTGTGCCTGTCTCAGGAGGCGCAACACAGCGACAGGTGACGCTTATTCTTGATTTCAAGCCAGAGGTGATTTGCTGTACGCCGTCGTATGCACAGACGCTAGGTGAAGAGTTCAAAAAACGCGGTATCTCACCTGAGGAAATCAGTCTTAAGGTTGGCTTGCTTGGTGCGGAGCCGTGGACAGAGACGATACGCGTTGCCGTAGAAGCAAGCCTTGGTATCGCAGCCACCAATATTTATGGTCTCAGTGAGATTATTGGTCCAGGTGTCTCACAAGAGTGTATTGAGGCGCGTGCAGGAAGCCATATTTGGGAAGACCACTTTTATCCTGAGGTGGTGAACATTGAGACTGGCAATCCGCTTCCCGATGGCAAAGAAGGCGTGTTGATTTTTACTCACCTGACACGAGAAGCGATGCCGTTGCTGCGCTATTGGACAGGCGATATCACGTATCTTACGCATGATGTTTGTGCATGTGGTCGGACGCATGTGCGAATGGGACCGATTCGCGGACGTGCCGATGATATGCTGATTGTACGCGGGGTCAATCTTTATCCAACGCAGGTGGAGGAGATACTGAAGGGTATTCCAGAGGTGACACCGCATTATCAGATCGTAGTGACACGAGTGAGTACACTCGACGAGGTCGAGGTGAAGGTAGAGTTGACCGAAGAGGTTTTTCGTCATGTGGCACAGGATGTGATCACCGATGATGTGATTGCAGTTGACCACGCTATGCATGCGTTGCGTAACAAGATAGAACATCTTATTCGAGATACACTTGGTCTGGGCGTCACCGTAACGCTTGTGCCACCTGAGACGGTGCCAAGGAGTGAAGGCGGCAAGTTGCGGCGTGTCGAGGATAAACGAAACCTCTAAAAATTCTTATAGCCATAGTCTCTTGATAAATGGTTGGTCAGTGTAAGCAGTAAAGGATGAACGTTGTAGGCGTAGTGACAGGGGCAAGCCCTGTCACTACGCCTACAGAGCCATTCTACAATTAGTTGGACTCACTAGGGGAAGTCCTGTCATGTTCCAAATTTTTTATACAAGATCGCTAGCGCCTGTAAGAGTGGTCACATCGGTATGCTTCCATGTGCTTCCATGTGCAAGCATGAGTTCGTGGATGTGTGGATTTTCTGCTGTATCCAGATAGATAATCTGCTTGGCAAAGGCGGAGGACCATTCAAAGCCAACGAGAGCATCATTTGCGGCAAGAGGAGCGTTCGTTGTTTGGGTAACATCGATATGGCTCCATGTGCCGTTTGTATCTGCTGCTAGTTCTTGTATACGTTTATTCCGCTTATGTACACCACTTGCTGCGTGTTTCCTGTTGTCCAGACGTAGCCAGCAAGGACGGAACCAAAAGCTTTGGGTGCTTGAGTCCCTTCGAGTAAGTCGGTGCTTTTCCAGATTCCATCTTTGCCCGCTGCTAAGATGTATATACGTCCTTCATTCGCAATATAGACGAGATTCTTGGTGCCTGCGGTCTCCCAGACATAGCCAACGAGGGGCGAATCTTCGCTAGCATCGGGAGTCCCTGTTTTTTCTGTTACATCCGTGTCTTGCCACACATTATCTTTTCCAGCTACCAGTTCGTGGATATGCCCATCGCCACTAATATAGGCTATATGTTGAGTCTCATTTGCTTCCCAGGCAAAGCTTGTAAGGACTGCACCTTCTGCCACGGGAGCATTTGCTTGTTGCGTGATGTTTGTATACTTCCACATACCAACGGTTCCCACCGAGAGTTCATGAATATGTCCATCGCTGCTGGTATATACAATATGCTTTGTCCCATTGCCTTGCCACGAATAGCCTACGAGTGTTGTGCCATCCGCGGGGGCCGCACCGGTAGGTTGAGCCATGAGGTCTTCATAGCTCCAAGAGGCTCCTTCTCTCTGGACAAGTTCGCGAATGTGTCCAGCATTATCCGCCGGACTCACGTAGTCAATTTGCTGTGTTCGACCATCAGGCCATGTATAGCCTGTCATGATTGCCACGTCTAAGGGAATTGTGGGAGCATTGGCACTTTGTGTTACATCTGTATCTACCCACCGTTTCCCTCGCTCAACTAAAGCGTGAATATGGTCGTCACCAGTTACATAAGCGACATGTTTGGTTCCATCTGTGAGCCACTCGTATCCAACAATATTACTTGGCATACTTTTTCTCTCTCTTTACATGTTACTTGTGAAGCTTTGCTTGTTGCTCTAATTCTAACACGTTGGGAATGTGTAGAGTGTACACAGCAGTCCCCGCTGTATTAAACAGCAGAGCCTCCATTGATAGTGAAGTGTATCCAGCCGCGCACGATACGGTTTTGCCAGCCGCTTAAATCCGTAATGATGTAGCCATTAGCGACCTTTGTTATGGGACGTGCGAGAAAGTACCGTGTCTCGTTATAATTCTCTTGCGCGATGTATAAAGGATAATTGTCGCTTCATTATACTACGTCTCAGTGCTTTTGTGACAATCTTATATGGTATGTTATAGATGAAGTGTGTTACAGTCGTTGAAAGGAGACTACTTCTTTATGGCAGAACCATTTGAGTACATTTCTCATGCTCGTCTTGTTTACAAAGATGGCTATCGAAACGCCTATCTAGGCGAGGTAGCGGAACCTGTTGTATACGGTGTGCAAGGAAAACTCCGCGAGTATTATGGTGCGAAAGAGGGACCACCAGTAGCCTCAACCCTCGATCATATTGTCGCTGCCGTTGCTGGTTGAATGTACGGCACTCTTGCCGGTGCCCTGTCAGGGCGCAAAGTTCGTTTCGATCGCCAAACATTTACCGCAACTGTTGATGGACGTATCGTTGGGATAGGCAAAACCATCCGTATCGAATCGATAGCAGTCCATTATGACTTTACTATCCCCCCAGAAAATCGTGAAGCCACAGAACGTGCGCTTAGAGTTCACCCCGAAGGTTGTCCTGCTCATCAAAGCGTCAAGGGAGCTATTGACGTTACCTGGGATGCAACGCTACATATTGGTGAACAAGTCGTGTTGCTAGAGAGCGGAGAGATAACAGAATAATTGAGGAGATAGTGTAGGGCTTTCTTCATCGCGTTCTTGTGGAGAGATCGATTACCACGAGGACACGATGAAGCAGTCCATGGAATTGTGGTCATACAATAAAGTTTGACACTTCATGAACACGCTTTACGCTCAAAATTCATGAAGTGTCAAACTTAAAAATTTTATAAAAAGCTCTACCTTTTTGCTTTTTTAGGTCACGTTACCAAGTATTAGCTCTTCTATTAGAGACAATAAAGTTTGACACTTCATGAATTTTGTCTGCAATATATTTTTATCTCAAAAATTTTTAAATTGTCCTGCATTTTTAAATTAAAACACTAACTTTACCATTGGGTATCTCCTACTGACATCGGCAGAAGGAAGACAAGTATGATACGATAGAGGGCATGGGAGCACCAAAGAAAGCCGATTGGCGAGAAGAACGACGAAAACGAGCGTGGAAACTAAAAGAGGAAGGCTGGCAACAA
>JAABUQ010002404.1_pt1 | contig 37136 bp, 40 predicted proteins | sample 5560001 | NCBI WGS metagenome assembly JAABUQ01 (sample SAMN10711888, study PRJNA513371) | rock metagenome | isolation source: Antarctica rocks | place: Antarctica: Victoria Land, Finger Mt nord | collected 2015-12-18 | reverse complement strand
CCAGCAGGGCCGCGTTGACGGCCCCGGCCCGGCCGATCGCCAGGGTGCCGACCGGGATGCCGGCCGGCATCTGCACCATGGAATAGAGGCTGTCGCGCCCGCCGAGCGCCTCCGTCCCGATCGGGACGCCCAGCACGGGCAGCGGCGTCAGGCTGGCCGTCATGCCGGGCAGATGGGCGGCGCCTCCGGCCCCGGCGATGATGACGCGATAGCCCGCCGCGCGGGCCCCCTTGGCGAAGGCGAAGAGCCGGTCGGGCGTGCGATGGGCCGACACGATGAGGCTGCGATAGCCGACGCCGAGCGCCTCCAAGGTGCCGGCCGCATGGCTCAGGGTCGCCCAATCGGATTGGCTGCCCATGATCAGGGCCACGGGGACGGCGTCGGTCTCGTGTTGCACCGCTTACCCCGCACCACCCTCGGATCCACCACGCCCGGCCGGGTTGCGGCCGCAAGAGCGATGGGACGCGCCAATCTAGGTGGATTGCGGCGGGCGCGGAAGAGGGAAGGCGCGGCGGCGCGGGCATCATCGACCACGAACTTTGCGGGGTCGTCCGCGATGCGCTATGAAGGAAGGCCCGACGCGTCGACACCCGGTCGCCTGCCAGGGCGGTGCTGTCGGACCGGGCCGGTAGCTCAATGGTTAGAGCCGGCCGCTCATAACGGTCTGGTTGGGGGTTCGAGTCCCTCCCGGCCCACCGGTTCCAAAACGTTTGACGAGGCCGTCTTCTACCACGCTGAGATAGCGTCAAAGCACGCGCTTAATCGCCGCGCCGCTATGACGATGCCGACTACGGGCCTTGGTGTCGTGATTTCAGCGTTGATCCAATGTCGGCGGGTGCATGGTTTCAACCGCACTCAAGAGCATCTGCCCGAAACGACTTTAACAGCAACGCCTTCTCGACCTTTCGCACTTTCGATGGCCGGCTCACCTTCACCCCACGTTCACCCTGGCGGTTGCCTCGCCAACGTGCAAATGGTGTCACGATTTAGGAGCGCGCGCTTGCGGACCATTGTATTGAGCCTCAAACCCAAATGGGCCGCATTGATCAGCTCCGGCAGAAAAACAATCGAGCTGAGGCGGCGCTTTCCCCGGTATCTCGCCGATTGCCCCGCGCTTGTGTACGAGTCTTCACCTAAGTGCGAGGTGACCGCAACTCTGCGGATCGGAGCGATACACGAGCTGCCGGTTGAGGATCTCTGGCATGTGCATGGCGAAGCGTCATGCGTGAACCAGGAGGGCTTTGCGACGTACTTTCAGGGCCGGGACACTGGCTTAGGTATAGAGGTCACGGAGCACTCCCCACTGAACGAAAGTTGGAAGCTGACACGCCTCCGCGAGGAGTTCGAGTTCATCGCACCGCAGTCTTGGGCCTACGCCCCGCCCCGCCTCGCTGAAGCAATCCGAGCGTTTTCATGAGAGTCTTTGTAACGGGGCTCTCGAAAGCGGGCAAAACCACCCGCTGCATGCACGCCGCCCAAGCAATTCCAGGGTTGCAGTACGTCAGCGTCAGCCAACTCATAAGGACGTCCGGAGGAGTGTTGCCGGTAGTTACGCTGGCGGACGGACTCGCCAATCAACGAACGGCTAGCCACGCGTTGTTGCTTCATTTACGGTCACATGGGAACCAGATCATCGATGGCCATGCACTCATCGAGACATCGGAAGGGCCGTTGCTTGTTCCCGACCGTTTCTTCGACGAATTAAAGCCGGACCTGTTGGTCCATGTGCGGGAGTGTCCAGAGGAAATCCTTGCACGCAGGTCGGTCGCGGCGAGCCCAAGCGCGGCAACCGAAATTGCTACTTTGACCGAGCTGGCTCAAGCTGCTTGCGAACGGGCAGCCAACCGGCTCAAAATCTCGCTTTTGACCTTGCAGGCCCCGACCGTGCACGGGTTCTGCCTAGAGCTGAGAGGGCACCTGTCGCGCAGATGATTCAGTGCGCCAAGCCGTCAGGATACCCGTTGTAGACGTATTCTATCTTCCCTGCTCGATACAGACCTGGGCAGGCGTACGGCCCCGCGAATCTCCAGGCGCTCACCAATCCCGAGAACTCAGCGAAGCGCTCCTCAGGCACCGTGAAGAGCGGTCGGCTGGTATCGAGCCAGTCGAACGCGTCACGGGCAAGTTCGTAGGCAAAACCGCGTTCGCGGAGTGCTGGCTGGATCCAGAGCGTGCATAACTTGCGTTCGACCTCACCACGCTTGCAAATTGCCACGCCTGCCAACGCGCCCTGCCATCCGGCAGTCATGATGCGACGTTCCCCGTGAGCTAGTCCGGGAACAACCTTGCCCAAAAACCAGGACCGCAACCCGGGATAAAGCCGTGGCACGCCGGCTTGTTCCAACGCGGCAAGAACCACTGCCGGGTCAGCAGGCGAAAGCTGCCGAAGAAATGGCCGCGACAGGATGTGCGGGAAGCTTGTCTCTCCGGTCATCGGCAAACCCTCCGCTTCCTCGACGTTATTACCGGCGCTTTCCCATGCTTCTGATACCACGACCGGATGCGTCCGACGATCTCGGTCGACCCCGCTCCACAAGATATATGAGGACCAAGCAAAGAACGATCATGGTCACGAAGTTCGCCATTGCCGTCGACCATGGTTCCTGCGTTCCGTAACCGCCAACGAGGGCCGTTAGAGGCGCCTGAGAGCACGATTGGAGTGCGCTACCCATTGCACCCAGCGCGACGACTACCATCGCGTAGACTCGGAGGCGACCGGTGATATAGGCGCGGAACGTCGCCAGTGCCGTGAAGCTTTCGACGGTGCCATCGGGCTGCGCGATCGAACTCCAGTGATAGATGATCATGTTCTCGGGGACGATCTGCGGCTCTTTGCGCAGATACCGCGTCCAGATTTCCGGCTCCAGACGACGAATCTTCTTGAAGCTGTTGTGAGACTGGGTCATCTCCACGGTCATGTCCCTGATCAGAAAATAGTGTACCGCTGAAACCTCGATCAGGTCTGCGCTCCCGCTCAGCCGATCCAGAATCGCCGTCGAGAAGTTCCGGCGCTCATTGAGACGGAACTCAACGATTTCATTTGTAGAGATCGTGCTCAGGAAGGCGCTGTCATCGGGAACGACCTCCGAAACGAACCCATTCTTCGCCCCGAAAGGGACCGACACTCGCAAGCGAAAATATTGGTCTCCAATTTTTCCCCTAATCCGATCAAAGAATCCGTCGTTGCGCATGATAACGGTGCCGACGTCCTGACCCGTTCCAATCGAGGTCAGACCTCTGTCGGATTCCGAACATCGGGAAACATAAAATTGAACCTTCTTCCGTTCATCTAAAGCCGTAAAGATCTTTCCATTGTTCTGAAGCTCCCCGGCCGACAACGTCTCATTGAATATCGCGGACAACGTCGAGCTGTGGTGCATCACGTCGAATAGGTCGGAGATCTGCTCCGGCTCGACTTCGAACGGAAGACAGATCGAGAGGGTACGCAGCGACCGTACCTCCTTGAAACGGACGCCTATGTCCAAAAGATGGAAGCGGCGCTTGTTGTTCCGCTTGTCGCCTTTCCAGATGTTGATGTGGATCTCGGCCCGCGGTGCGTAGCCCTTGGCACCATCATCCAGAGTATCGTGCCAAATCGCGATGCTGCCCCGCATTGTTCTCAGCTACTCCTCTTCCGCCACCGACATGGAGTATGGCAAGCCCGATCCGAAACCGGAAGCCTGCCCAGGCTATTAGGAGCACCTTCAAGTCTTAATTTATCGGCCGTGCCCGAGAACCCGAGCGGCTCCGTCCTGCGTGAGGGTGTTTTGATCCCTTTATACTGCCCGCTGAATCTCTTCGAACCTGTCTCCGGAGAGAACCCTGAATCGATTCCAACTTGTTTCGATAACGGTCAGGTCCACACCCGGGGCATGTCGAGGTGCATGTCCGGTTCGGGAATGCTGGAATGGGAGGTCCAGATGTCCTTCGTGGCCAACGATGTCGCAGGGTGGCCGTGGATGCCGCTGCATGAGTTCCGGGCATTTCAAGCCGTTCGGGGCTCCGTCGCATCGCTTTCCTACGGCTTCGCCGACACCAACCTCGCTCGCTTCGCGGCGCCCCCCTTGGCGGCCGATCGCCGTCTGACCTCGACAGCATGGCGACGCAGGCGTTCGCCCGGGGGGACTTGAGCGGTGCCGGGCAGTTCCGGCATGTCGAGCGGCAGCACGAGGCAGTAGCTCTGGGTCGGAAGCACGCCGGACCAGGCCTCGATCATCTCCTTGAAGGCCGAGCCTACCGGCCGGATGTTGCGGTCGAGGTCGTAGAGCCCGAGCGCGTTGACGGTGCCGTTGTCCTCGCGCAACGCGGTGTCCCAATCGACCTGGTCGGTCAGCGAATACCAGGTGAAGCCGACGATCGGTATGCCGTCGTTGCGCAGCCGCAGCACATTGGCCCACTCCTTCCACAGCCAGTCGACGGCCTCGGTGCCTCTTGGTCCTTCGGTGAAATTCGTCTCGGTATGCATGACGGGAAGATGATAGCGCCCGTGATACTGCCGGGTGATCTCCGCATAGCCGAAGACCTCGCCCGACGCCGTGGTGCCGCCGTCCTCCGCCACGCGATGCTCGTTCGTCACGTAATAATCGGTCCCCATCACGCAATGATGCCGCACATGATGCTCGAGGAAGAACTGATATTCATCCCGCGTCATGCCGTTGTCGAGCAGGAACTCATACATGCCGCTGTCGACGCGAATGCCGTAGTTGAGATCGAGCGACAGGAACCGCTGTGCATTCATGGTCTCCGCCGGGCGAATCGCGGCCGGGTTGTTGGCATGGTAATATTCGGATGACTCGCTCTGAATAAAGATCGCGTCCGGTCGCTCCGCCAGGATGGCGTGCATGGCGAGAACGTTGGCCTTTACGATGGTCTTCAGCGCCGTGACATAGGCCTGGTCGGAGCGTAGCTGCTCGTTCCACCAGCCGTAGCGGGCCGAAAAGGTCGCGCAGACATACATCTCGTTGACCGGAGTATAGAGCTGCACCCAGGGAAACCGTCTCGCGAACGCGGCCGCATAGCGGGCGAAGAGAACGGGAAACTGGGGGTTCTGAAAATTCCCGATCCAGTCCGGCACGCCGAAGTGGCAGAGATCCACGATCGGCATGATGGCCCGACGCCGCAACTCGGCGAAAACCGCGTCGCTGAATTCCCAGTCGTAGCGGCCGTCGCCGAGCCAGGTGCGATGCAGCGGGGGCCCGTAGCGTAGGAACCGGATGCCCATCTCGGCCACGCATTCGAAATCCCGTTCCCAGTGCCGATAATGGCCGCATTTCTCGAGCTCATCCACCCGACGCGTGCCGCCCTCGATGGTCGGATTGCTGTTCTCGACACCGGTCGCGAACATGAAACTCGATGACATGGGCCAGCACCTTCGGATCGAGGCAGAGCGTAACCCAGGCGTCCATCGCGCGGGCATCCCTCGGTCGCGCAGGCTAACCAGGGATCGCGGACATCGGTTCGACGATCCGCAGCACCGATCGGGGGACGACCGTGACATCCTCCAGGGTTACGGGTCGAAAGGCTCGGAGGTTACCGGGCGGTTCCGAGGCGAGGTCAGTCGCTGTGCAGCCATCCCGGCGCCGGCGGCCCGGCGGGTCGGACAGGCTGCGCCGCTTCGAGCGACCCTGCCGCCGATCTCCGACAGCCGGCGGCGCAGAGCCGTCCGGCTTGGCTCGACAGGGCCACTGCGGCACTAGCCCTCGGCGATCAGCGCCCGCCGATGCTTGACGAGACCGGCCGTCGAGCCGTCGAGCCCTTCGGTCGGGGCCGCGGCGTCGGACACGATCGGGGCCAGCTTGTTGGCCAGCTCCTTGCCGAGCTCGACGCCCCATTGGTCGAAGGGATTGGTATCCCAGATGGCCGCCATGGTGAAGACACGGTGCTCGTAAAGCGCGATGAGCCGGCCCAGCATGCGGGGATCGAGGCGCCGGTACATGAAGGTCGAGGTCGGCCGGTTGCCGTCGAACTGCTTGTGGGGGGCCAGCGCCGCGATGGCGTCGGGCGCCATGCCGCTCTTCTCCAATTGCGCTTTCACCTCCTGCTCGGTGCGGCCCACCATCAGGGCTTGCGACTGCGCCAGGCAATTGGCGACCAGGAGCTCGTGGTGCTTCAGGTCGGCGTCGGTCGGCTCGGCCGCCACCAGGAAATCGATCGGCACGACCTCGGTGCCCTGGTGCAGCAGCTGGAAGAAGGCGTGCTGGCCGTTGGTGCCGGGCTCGCCCCAGACCACGGGACCGGTGGATTCGTGGACCCGCGTGCCGTCGATGTGGACATGCTTGCCATTGCTCTCCATGTCGAGCTGCTGGAGATAGGCCGGGAAGCGTCCGAGCCTCTGGTCGTAGGGGATCACGGCCTGGGTCGCGAAGCCCCAGGCGTTGCGGTAGAGCACGCCGATGAGCCCCATCAGGGCCGGGATGTTCTGTTCGAGCGGCGCCTGGCGGAAATGGCTGTCGATCTCGTGGCCACCGCTCAGGAAGGCGTCGAAGGCCTCGGGCCCGATCTGGATGACGACCGAGAGCCCGATGCTGGACCAGATCGAGTAGCGGCCGCCGACCCAGTCCTTGAAGCCGAACACGCGGTCGGGCGGGATGCCGAACTTGCCGACGAGATCGAGGTTGGTCGACACGGCCGCGAAATGCTTCTCCACGGCCGCGTCGCCGAGTCCTGCCGCCAGCCAGGCGCGGGCCGAGCCGGCGTTGGTCATGGTTTCCTGGGTCGTGAAGGTCTTCGAGGAGACGACGAACAGCGTCGTGGCCGGATCGAGCCGCTTCAGCGTGTCGCCGATGTCGGCGCCGTCGACGTTGGAGACGTAATGGGTGCGGATGCGCGGGTGGCCGAAGGGCGCCAGTGCCCGGGCCGCCATGGCGGGACCCAGGTCCGAGCCGCCGATCCCGATATTGACCACGTCCGTGAAGGCCAGCCCGGTGGTGCCGCCGATGCCGCCGTCGCGGATACCGCGCGCGAAGGCCGCCACCTTGGCCCTGACGGCCAGTATCTCCGGCATGACATCCTCGCCGTCGACCAGAACCGGCGTGCCCGCCATGTTGCGCAGCGCGGTGTGGAGCGCCGCGCGATGCTCGGTCGGGTTGACGATGCCGCCCGCGAACATGCGGTCGCGTTTCTCCTCGAGGCCTTGCGCCCGAGCGAGCGCGAACAGCGCCCTCAGCACGCCGTCATCGACCCGGTGCTTCGAATAGTCGAACACGAGGTCGTCGAGCGGCACATGGTGGCGCGCGAACCGCTGCGGGTCGGCCGCGAACAGGTCGTTCAAGGTCTTGCCGGCCATCCGATCCCTGGCGGCGCGAAGGCTCGCGAACTTGGTGTCGTCCTCGTCCTGCGCCATGGTGATCCTCGTCGAAGCGGCCGCCGGGGCCGGGATGCATCTTTGGAAAGCGGGGATGCGACACTATTAACGGATGCAGGCGGGAAAAGTGGCCCGCGACCCGCGCCCGGCTCGCAGGCTGCCGCGGCGTCTCTCGACGTTCCAGTCTCGTCCGTGCAGACCATATCGTTTTTCGCAGCCGATGGGCTTCGGCCCGCGACCTCGCGGGCGACCGACCGACCAGGATCCTCATGCCTCCGCCGCTTCTGCAAATGTCCGACATCCGCTACACCCTGGGCGGCAAGCCGCTGCTCGACGGGGTGGACCTCCAGGTCGGGCGCGGCGACCGGATCTGCCTCGTCGGCCGCAACGGCTCCGGCAAGTCCACCGTGATGCGGATCGCGGAAGGTCTCATTCAGGCGGACGGCGGCAAGCGATTCCTGCAGCCCGATGCGACGCTTCGGGTGCTGCCGCAGGAGCCGGACCTTTCCGGCTACGTGGACGTGCTGTCCTATGTGGAGGCCGGACTCGGGCCGCTCGACAACCCCTATCGCGCCAGGAGCCTGCTCGACGATCTCGGCCTGACCGGCGACGAGAAGCCGGCACATCTGTCGGGCGGCGAACTGCGCCGTGCGGCGCTGGCTCGCGTGCTGGCGCCCGAGCCCGACATCCTGCTGCTCGACGAGCCCACCAACCACCTCGACCTGCCCGCCATCGAGTGGCTGGAGAAGGAACTGGGGTCGCTGCGCTCGGCCCTGGTGCTGGTCAGCCACGACCGGCGCTTCCTCACCAATCTGTCGCGCGCCACCGTATGGCTCGACCGGGGGCGCACGCGGCGCATCGAACAGGGCTTCGGCGCCTTCGAGGCCTGGCGCGACGAGGTGCTGGAGCAGGAGGATCTCGACCGCCACAAGATGGACCGCAAGATCGCCGCCGAAGAGGACTGGGTGCGCTACGGCGTGACCGGCCGGCGCAAGCGCAACGTCCGCCGCATGGCCGACCTCGGTGCACTCCGCCAGGCCCGGCGGGACGAGACCCGGGCGGTCGGGCTCGTCCGCATGCAGGTGTCGGAGGCCCGCACCTCGGGCAAGCTCGTGGTCGAAGCCGAAGGCGTATGGAAGAGCTTCGGCGAGCGCGCCGTCGTGCGGGATTTCTCGACCCGGATCCTGCGCGGCGACCGGCTCGGCATCATCGGGCCGAACGGCGCCGGCAAGACCACGCTGCTCAACCTCCTCACCGGACGGGCCGCCCCCGACGCGGGCGACGTCAAGCTCGGCAGCACCGTCGAACTCGCCACGCTCGACCAGGCGCGCTCCAGCCTCCAACCCGAAACAACGCTCAGCGACGCGCTGACGGGCGGCGGTTCCGACCAGGTGATCGTCAACGGGACGAGCAAGCACGTGATCGGCTACATGCGGGATTTCCTGTTCGGCCCCGAGCAGGCCCGTACACCGCTGTCGCGCCTGTCGGGCGGCGAGCGCGGCCGGCTGATGCTGGCCCGTGCCCTGTCGTTGCCCTCGAACCTTCTCGTGCTCGACGAACCCACCAACGACCTCGACCTCGAGACCCTCGACCTGCTTCAAGACATGCTGGCCGACTATCCCGGCACGGTCGTCGTGGTGAGCCACGACCGCGACTTCCTCGACCGTGTCGCGACTTCCGTGATCAATGCGGAGGGGCAGGGACGCTGGACCGAATATGCGGGCGGCTATTCCGACATGGTGGCGCAGCGCGGCACCGGCGTCATGGCGCGGAACAGGGACGACACGCCTATCAGGGACGACATTCCTCCCGCAGGCGCCGTGCCACAAAACGCCGTGCCGCCCCTCATCGCCCCACCAGGCGCCCGAAGGAAGCTGAGCTTCAAGGAGAAGCACGCCCTCGACACGCTGCCGTCCCGCATGGGCGAGATGCGGATCGCCAGGGGCAAGCTGCGGGCAGCGCTCGACGATTCCGGGCTCTACGCCCGCGATCCGGCGCGCTTCGCCAGGCTTTCGGCCTCGCTGGCCGACACCGAAGCCATGCTCGCGGCCGCCGAGGAGGAATGGCTCATGCTCGAAATGCGGCGTGAGGAGATCGGGGGGTGAACGTCCGAACCCAGCCCGGCCTGAACTCTGGACCCATTCCGCTCTGTTGAACGAGAGCTTGGGCAGAGGCGAGGCCGCGTCGCGGCCGTGAACCGAATTCCATGGTCGAGCATTGGCCTGCCGCACGAGGGTCGACACATGCACGAACCGATTTCGAGAGCGCCGTCCGGCTCGGCCTGGACCACGGCCGCGGTCCTGGGCTTCGCGCTGGTGGGCGTGCTCAAGCGTCCGCAGCCCGCGCCGGGAGCATCGATCCCGCAACCGCGGGAGGGCCGCGATGCAGGTCCGCGTGCCGGGGCAGCCGATGCCGGACCGGGCACGGACGGCAAGCCGACGGAACATCCACCCGGCTTCATGGGCATCGCGCGTGCAGTCTTCGACCGTTTCGGCAACGACAACATCAGCCTGGTGGCGGCGGGGGTCGCCTTCTACGTCATGCTGTCGATCTTCCCGGCCCTGGCCGCCATGGTGTCGCTCTATGCACTGGTCGGCAATCCGAACGACGTCGCCAACCGCATATCGGAATACGGCTACCTGCTGCCGCCCGAAGCCCTGAAGCTGATCACCGACGGTCTGCATAGCTTCGCCAAGACGGCCGGTTCGACGCTCTCGTGGGCACTGGCCACCAGCCTGCTCCTGGCGCTGTGGAGCGCGCGCGCCGGCGTCGCGTCCGTGATGACGGGACTCAACATCGCCTACGAGGAGACGGAGAAACGCTCCTTCATCGTACAGACCTTGGTGGCTCTGGCCCTCACGGTCGGAGCGGTGCTGTTCGCCGTCGTCGTTATCTTCGCGGTGGCCGTGATCCCGATCATCACGAAATTCCTGTATCTCGACGCTGTCGCGGCTACGCTGGTCGAACTCGTCCGCTGGCCCGTCCTGGCCGTGCTGGTGGCGTTGGGCTTCGCGGTGATGTACCGCTATGGCCCGTCGCGAAACACCGCGAGTTGGCGCTGGATCAGTTGGGGCTCGGCCATCGGCACGGTACTATGGCTTGCCGGCTCCGTGATCTTCTCGATCTATGTCAGCAAGTTCGGTTCCTATGACGCCACCTACGGCGCGCTCGGCGCCGTCGTGGTGCTCCTGCTTTGGCTCTGGGTCAGCGCCCTCGTACTGCTCGTCGGTGCCGAAATCGACGGGGAACTCGATCAGCGCGCCTCCAAGACCGGCTCGCCGCTGGCGGCCGTGCCGACGGGCGCGCCGCGCAAGACCTGATGGCTAAAGCTCAGTCGCCGGAGTTCAGTCCAGAGGCGCGACCGGGACGTCGCCGGCCGAGGGCGGCGGCGCGGAAGGCTCACCCACCGGCGGAGAAGGACTGGCCGGCACGACGACCGCGGCTGAAGCCGGGGGCGTGACTGAAGCCGGGGGTGGCGCGGGTTGGGCAGCGGGGGCCACAATCGGAGCCGCGGACGATGGAACGTGTCCTACGGCGGGCAGCACCAAGCGTTGACGCGACAGGTCGGGCCTGTGGAGGACGGACGGCACCACGACCGGACGCTCCGCATCCACCGGACGCTCTGCTTCCGCGTGACGGGGGAGCGTGATCGCGCGTGCTCCCGCGTGGATCATCGCCGAGCGCCGAAGGACCGGTGCCGGCCTGACCACAGCCGCTGTCACCGTCACCAGACTGCGCGGCTCCGGGGCGGGGCGCGGAGCTGCCGCGACGCGTGGTGCAGGCCGCGGGGCCGGGGCGGGACGCGTTGCTGCCGCGGGCCGATTAATCGGCCCGGGTCGTGGGGCCGGGGTGGGCCGCGGTGCTGCCGCGGCGGGCCGAGGTATCGGCGCAGGTCTTGGGGCCGGGGCGGCCGCTGGGATCGGCACCGGGACGATCATGGCGACGGCAGCCTCGGCCTTGGCCGGAACGGCCTGGACCGGCCAGGTCGGCCTGATTTGAAACGTTGCGTGGGCCGGAGCCGGCGCGCTACGGACGGGAGCGCGCCCGGCCTGGACACTCACCGGCTCGGGATGGTGCCACGCCCAGCCATGAGGCCGAGCCGGTCGGTCGTACACGATATCCCGCCGGCCTTCGCCGGTCGCTGCCCAGCGTCGCCATGCGTTGAACCGTCGCCACTGGGCGACGCGCCGCCACCACATCGCCCGTTGCCACCAGCCGAAGCGGGGCGGGCCGAAACCGGGGCCGCCCCAATACGGCCGCCCTTCGGGGCCGACCTCGACGAACCGGTTCCGCATCATGGGGCCGGCCCAGGGCCTGCAAGGTCCGAAGCAGGGCCGGCCTTCCATCGGGCCGTCCCATTGCGCGCTCGACGGCAACGTCGAGGCGAGGATCAAGGGCAGGACGAGCGTGAAGCGCAAACGACACATGGTGAAACCCCGTCAGCATCGCTCCATCGTGACGATTGCAACCCGGCCAGGAGATGAACGACGGGCTTGCCGCGGCCGCAGGTTCGACCGCCCGTTCCATTGCGAACGCGCGGATGCCCTCGCGAGTTGCGGCCGATCACGGTTTGGACCCAGGCCTGAGCCGCCGTCGACCCGTTCTCCCGCGACCGGGCCGGGCGGGCTTGCCCCGGGGCGCGGCTTGGCCGAAAAGGAAGCGTTGGCCGGGCCTTGCCGGCCCGCTACGCGAGCCGTCGAGGACCGCGGGCGGAAGTTGTCGAGGATGGGATGGCTACCTTCACGGTTCACGTTCCGCCCGGCGCGGGGAACGGCGCCACGCGGGCCGACCGCACGGTCTTCGTGCAGGAGGGCTTCTGCCTCGCGGCCTTCGTGTTCGGCCCTGTCTTCCTTCTCTACAAGCGTTTGTTGCTCGCCACATGCGCCTGGGTCGTCGCGGCCGCGGCGCTGGCTTTCCTGTCGCATGCGCTCGACCTTTCGGCCTTCCCGAGGGCGCTGCTCTTCCTGGTCTTGGCGATGCTCACCGGGCTCGAAGCCGGCGAGGCCCGACGCAGGTCGTTGGGGCGGCGCGGCTATATCGCGGCCGCAGTGCTGGCCGGCGTGACGCGCGAGGCCGGCGAGAAGCTGTTCTTCGGCCGTTCCGCAGCCTCGACCGGTTCCGATGTCCCGGGCGTGTTCGCGCCGCGGCGGGTCGTACCGCCGGGGACGGGACGCCCTGCCGTGATCGGGCTCTTCCCCATGCCGGGCGACGGAGTCCCCGAGAACCGGCCATGAGCACCGTCCGCATGCGGACGGTGATCGTCGATTATGGCTCCGGCAACCTCCATTCCGCCGCCAAGGCCTTTGAACGCGCCGCTCGCGAGGCCGAGATCGACGTGGCGGTCGAGGTCACGTCGGACCCCCGTAAGGTGAGGAGCGCCGATCGCATCGTCCTGCCGGGGGTGGGGGCCTTCGCAGAATGCCGTCGTGGCCTGGACGCGGTGCCGGGCCTGGTCGGCGCCCTGACCGAAGCCGTGATCCACGGCGGGCGGCCGTTTCTCGGCATCTGCGTCGGCATGCAGCTCATGGCAACGCGCGGACTCGAACACGAGACCAGCTTCGGGCTCGACTGGGTCCCCGGCGACGTCAAGGCGATCGAGCCTCAGGACCCATCGCTCAAGATCCCCCACATGGGCTGGAATACGCTGCGGGTCCGCTCCATTCACCCGCTGCTCGACGGCATCCCCACCGGCCAGCACGGCTTGCACGCCTATTTCGTGCATGGTTACGCTTTGACGCCCCTGGCCGACAGCGACGTCGTGGCGGTGGCGGACTACGGCGGTCCCGTGACCGCCATCGTGGCGCGAGACAACATGGCCGGCACCCAGTTCCATCCCGAGAAGAGCCAGAGGCTCGGCCTGACCCTCATCGGCAATTTCCTGCGGTGGCAGCCGTGATCCTGTTTCCCGCCATCGACCTCAAGGAGGGCGAATGCGTTCGCCTCGTCCATGGCGAGATGGGGTCGGCCACCGTGTTCAATTCCGATCCCACGGCCCAGGCCCGGACCTTCGAGCGCCAGGGCTTCGAATACCTCCACCTCGTCGACCTCGATGGCGCTTTCGCGGGCAAGCCGCTCAACGTCGAAGCCGTCGAGGCTATCCTGGATCACGTCAGCCTGCCGGTGCAACTCGGCGGCGGCATCCGCGACCTGCGCACGATCGACCGGTGGCTGTCGCGCGGCGTGCGCCGCGTGATCCTGGGCACAGCCGCCGTCAAGGATCCCGGGCTCGTGCGCGAGGCCGCGCGGCTGTTCCCGGGCCAGGTCGCGGTCGGCATCGACGCGCGCGACGGTTACGTGGCGGTGGAAGGGTGGGCCAAGACCGTCAACCTCACGGCCGTGGACCTCGGGCGGCGCTTCGAGGACGCGGGCGTCGCTGCCATCGTCATGACGGACATTGGGCGCGACGGGGGCATGAAGGGGCTGAACCTCGCCGGCACCATCGCGCTGGCCGAGGCCGTGCACCTACCGGTGATCGCCTCGGGCGGCCTCGCGTCGCTGGCCGACGTATCGCGCCTGCTCGAGCCCGACTGCGCGAAGCTCGCCGGCGCCGTCACGGGCCGGGCGCTCTACGACGGCCGCCTCGACCCCGCCCAGGCGCTCGCGATGATCCGCGCGGCGCGGGAGAAGGGTGGTTGAGGATCCGAGAATCTGGTTCGGCCAGGGCTGTCGCGGGGCGGGACGATCGCGACGAGGACAGCTCTGAGCCCGTTTCTGTCAGTTTTGGGCTTGCTTGCGTTTCAGGGCCGGACGGTTATATTTGATGTATGGCGAGGATGGTGAAAAAGGTGACATCCGACCGGCGTCCGACCCGTGAGGCCGAGCGCACGGTTGTCTATCACGGCATCAAGATCGCGCCGATCGCGGGTAAGCGCTCTCCCACCGCTGAGGCCATCCGGGACGCGCTGCGGACCAAGTCCGAGTCGGGCCTTGCCAAACCCGCGCACACCTGAGCCGCCCGCCGCCAAGGCCGTCTTCATCAATTGCCCGTTCGATCAAGTGTTCAAGCCCATCTTGCGCGCGATCGTCTTCACGGTGATCGTGTCGGGCTACCATCCGCGTAGCGCGCTGGACGCCACCGACGGCGCGGAGGTTCGGCTGGGCAAGATCGCCGCGATGATCGGCGAATGTGATTGGGGCATCCACGACCTGTCGCGAGTGGAGGTGGAAGAAGGGGGCGTGCCGCGCTTCAACATGCCTATGGAACTCGGCATCCACCTCGGGGCGCGCCTGTTTGGCGAGAAGCGTCACCGCCGCAAGCGTGCCCTGATCCTGGAAGCGCAGTCCCACCGCTATGACGCGGCCCTTTCGGACATCAGCGGCCAGGACATCGAGGTTCACAGCAACGATCCCGACCAAGCCATCCGCTGCGTCCGCAACTGGCTCTCCGAGCACCGCCCGCGCACGGCGGTGCCGCTGCCGGGCGTGACTGCCATGCAGGCCGACTATCGCCTCTTCCGGGAGGAGATCGGCACCTTACTGGATGCACGCCGCCTCGATCCTCTGCACGAACTGAGCCATAGCGACCTCATGTTCGCCGTGCGAGATTGGATAGGATCAAGAGCGGGACTGGAACTCGAAGCGGAAGAGGGCGGACCCATTGTATAATCCGGGGAGCACAATCGCCGAAACGCTCGCACGGATACAGCACAAGGGCTTGCCAGCTATCCAGCGCGAGTTCGTATGGAAGCCAGAGCAACTCGAGAAATTGTTTGATAGCGTGATGCAGGCGTACCTCTTCGGTACTTTCTTGTTTTGGAAACTCCAAGCGTTAACTGGTGGGAAGTTTAAGTTTTACGACTTTGTTCTGAATTATCATCGACGGGACGCCGCGCATTGCCCCGAGTTGGACGTTATGCAGAATCAGAGCGTGGCTGCGGTTCTGGATGGCCAGCTGCGGCTGGCGGTGTTGAACATCGGACCGCGCGGTTCGATGGTAGTTAAGCAGCCGAACAAGTGGTGGACCAATCCCGACGCCTTTTCGAAACGCGTCCTGCGCCTCGACTTCTTGGCAAGCAGCAGCCGGACGAGGATGGCGTGTTCTACCGGTTCCGCTTCCTTGGTTCGTATGACGCTCCTTCATTTTCGGCGGCGCGCCTACGATGCCGGGTTGAACCACAGCGGACCTGCCCCATGCTGAAGTCCCGCGTCATCCCCTGCCTCGATGTCAAGGACGGCCGCGTCGTCAAGGGCGTGAACTTCGTGGCGCTGCGCGATGCGGGCGATCCGGTCGAATGCGCGCTGGCCTATGACGCGGCCGGCGCCGACGAACTCTGCTTCCTCGACATCACGGCCAGCCACGAGGATCGCGGCATCCTGCTCGACGTGGTGCGCCGCACCGCGGAGGCCTGCTTCATGCCGCTGACCGTCGGAGGCGGCGTTCGGACGGTGGCCGACATCCGTGCGCTGTTGCTGGCCGGTGCCGACAAGGCCTCCATCATGTCGGCCGCGGTGCAAGATCGCGATTTCGTGGCGCGAGCCGCGGATAAGTTCGGCCGCCAGTGCATCGTCGTGGCGGTCGACGCCAAGCAGGTCTCGGTTGAGGGCGAGCCGCCCCGCTGGGAAGTGTTCACCCACGGCGGCCGGCGCCCGACCGGGCTCGACGCCGTTGCCTATGCGCGCGACGTGGCCGAGCGCGGCGCCGGCGAGATCCTGCTGACGTCCATGGACCGCGACGGCACGCGCAACGGGTTCGACATCGCCCTCACCCGCGCGGTGTCGGATGCCGTGTCGGTGCCCGTGATCGCATCGGGCGGGGTCGGTTCGCTCGACCATCTCGTGGCGGGGGTGCGCGAGGGCGGCGCCAGTGCCGTGCTGGCGGCCTCCATCTTCCACTTCGGGGAGCATACGATCGATGAGGCCAAGCGGCATATGGCCGAGGCCGGGCTCGCCGTGAGACTCGACCCATGACCGGCCCGGGCGTCCCCGCGGCCCGTCCCGGCGGTGACCACCGCTTTACGTTGGGCGATCTCGAACGGCTCATCGGCGAGCGCGCCGGCGCCGTCTCGGACCAGTCCTACACGCGCTCGCTGCTCGACGCCGGCATGGGCCACATCGCCAGGAAGTTCGGCGAGGAGGCCGTGGAGGCCGTGGTCGCGGCGGTCGAGCGCGACAAGCCGCACCTGCTGTCCGAAGCGGCCGATGTGATCTACCATCTTCTGGTGCTGCTCCACGCCTCCGGCCTGTCGCTCGATCAGGTGGTGGCGGAACTGGGGCGGCGGACCCGTCGATCGGGGCTCGAGGAGAAAGCCTCGCGACCGCCTGGAGCCTGAGATGCTGGACCTGCCCGCCTCGATCCCGCTCGGTCGCCATGCAGTCCCGGATGCGGGTCTCGTCGGCTCGCCCTACCATCAGTTCACACGGGAGGGTTGGGCGGCGCTCCGGGCCGACACGCCGCTCACGCTGACGATGGACGACCTGCGCAAGCTGCGCGCCACCAACGACCCTATCGCGATCGACGAGGTGGTGGCGATCTATCTGCCGCTGTCGCGGCTGCTCGCGCTTTACGTCGCGGCCACGCAGGGACTGTTCAAGGCGACGCAGCGGTTCCTCGGAGCCGGCGAGGGCAAGGTCCCCTACATCATCGGCGTCGCGGGTTCCGTGGCGGTCGGCAAGTCCACCACCGCACGGGTGCTGAAGGCGCTGATGTCGCGCTGGCCCAACACACCCAAGGTCGAACTGGTCACCACCGACGGCTTCCTCCATCCCAACCGTGTGCTGGCCGAGCAGAACCTGATGGAGCGCAAGGGCTTTCCGGACAGCTTCAACGGCCCGGCCCTGATCCAGTTCCTGTCCGACGTCAAGGCCGGCAAGCGCAACGTCGCTGCGCCGGTCTACTCCCACCTGACCTACGACGTGCTGCCGAACGAGCAGGTGCTGGTCGACGGGCCCGATATCCTGATCGTCGAAGGGCTCAACGTCCTGATGCCCAGCCGATCGCAGAAGGACGGCCGCGACATCCCTTTCGTGTCGGACTTCTTCGATTTCTCGGTCTATCTGGATGCCGACGAAGACCTTCTCGAACGATGGTACGTGTCGCGCTTCATGAGCCTGCGCGAGACGGCGTTCCGGGATCCATTGTCCTATTTCAAGCGCTATGCCGAAATCGGACCCGCGGAGGCCGAAGCCGTGGCGCGCGGCATCTGGAAGCGTATCAACCTGCGCAACCTCGTCGAGAATATCCGCCCCACCCGGGCGCGGGCCAGCCTCGTGCTCCGCAAGGGGGCCAGCCACGAGGTCGAGCAGGTCGCGTTGCGGAAGCTGTGAGGGCCCTCGTGCAACACCGATCAGGGCCCGCTTGGGGGCGCCACGCTCACGGCCCTGCGTGAGACTGGCCATAACGGCCTGCAGCGGGCCCGCCTCCGGGAGTCCTCGGCAAATGCCCTCCCATGCCGCGAACCGCGGCAGCAAGGCGAGCGCCCCGCCGCGACCCGTGATCTTCCGGTTCTCGCTCGCGACCGCACCGCGTTCCAGGCGCGCGCTGGACCGCTTCAGCGCCGCCCCAACCGCACCTTGCTGCTCCGGCGTGAACTGACTAAGACGGACAGTCGCGGTTCCGGTATGCGCACGGGACGCGGCAGAAGGCGACGAGGGCGGGGCATGGTCCCGGGTGATTGGCAGAACGAGACGGGCGGATCGGACGGGCCGGAAGCTCCGGGGAGCAATCCTGCCCCGGCCAAGCTCGACAGGCGCGCCGAGGCTTTGCGGTCGAACCTTAAACGTCGGAAAGCCCAGTCGCGTGGCCGGGCGGAGGCACAGCCGGAGGGCGCGGTGCCCCGGCCCGATCAGGCGGGCTGAGCGGGCCGCCGGACTCGCCTTCTTCGGGTCGTTCGCTCCTGCCTCATAGGGCGGCATGGTTCCGCAACATTCATGCCCTGGGCGCCCTGGGCGCCGCGTGAGGGGCGACATCCGTCGTCGCCAGGGCGGCACAGCTTCAGCGAGGATACATGGACCGCATTCGCGTCGTCGGCGGGCAGCAGCTCAACGGTACCATCCGCATCTCGGGCGCCAAGAACGCGGCCCTGCCGCTGATGATCGCGAGCCTTCTCACCGACGAGACGCTGACGCTCGAGAACGTGCCGCGCCTCGCCGACGTCAACCTCCTGGTCCGCATCCTCGGCAACCACGGCGTCGACTATACGCTCAAGGGCAAGCGTCCCGGCGAAGAGGTCGTGTCGGGCCAGACCGTGGATCTTAGGGCCGAGCGCATCGTCGATACCACGGCGCCCTACGACCTTGTCTCGCGCATGCGGGCGAGCTTCTGGGTGATCGCGCCGCTCCTCGCCCGCATGGGCGAATGCAAGGTGTCGCTGCCGGGCGGATGCGCCATCGGCACGCGCCCCGTCGACCTCCTTCTGATGGTGTTGGAGCGGCTCGGCGCCACGATCGACATTGAAGGCGGCTATGCTTTCGCCAAGGCCAGAAACGGGCTGAAAGGCGCCGAGATCGCCTTTCCCAAGGTCACGGTCGGCGGCACCCATACGGCCTTGATGGCAGCCGTCTTGGCCCGGGGACGCACCACGGTGCTGAACGCGGCTCGCGAGCCCGAGGTGGCGGATCTCGCCGAATGCCTGAACAAGATGGGCGCTCGCATCCTGGGCGCCGGCACCGGCACGATCGAGATCGAGGGCGTGACGCGCCTCAGAGGCGCCCGGCACGCCGTGTTGCCCGACCGCATCGAAGCCGGGACCTACGCCATGGCGGTGGCCATGACGGGCGGCGACGTACTGCTCGAAGGTGCCCGGCCCGATCTCCTGGCCGGAGCGCTCGACGCGCTCCGGCAGTCCGGCGCTCAACTCGTGCCCACCGACGACGGGCTCAGGGTCAGCCGCAACGGCGCGGGCATTTCGCCGGTCGACATCTCGACGGCACCGTTCCCCGGGTTTCCGACCGATCTCCAGGCGCAGTTCATGGCGCTGATGACCCGGGCCGGGGGGTGCTCCCGCATCACCGAGACCATCTTCGAGAACCGCTTCATGCATGTCGGCGAACTGACCCGCTTCGGCGCCCGCATCAGGCTCGACGGCGACGCGGCGATCGTCGAGGGTGTGCCCACGCTGAAGGGGGCGCCCGTCATGGCGACGGATCTGCGCGCCTCGGTTTCGCTGGTCATCGCAGCCTTGGCGGCCGAAGGCGAAACCATCGTCAACCGCGTCTATCATCTGGACCGCGGTTTCGAGCACCTCGAGCACAAGCTCGGGCAATGCGGAGCCGCCGTCGAGCGCTTGTCGGGGCACGGGTAGACTCGGCCAACGGCTTGGCCCTGCCGTGCGGGCTGGCATGTATCCAGGAGCCGACGGCCCGAAGCCGCTCGCGCAGATGTGATCCTGGCTTCGGCGCCGAGGCCTTGTAGAGCACCGCAGGCGTGTCATCCTGCTGTCGTCGAGGAGTCATTTCCGCGACGGAACGAGGAGTTCGGGATGTCCTTACAGGGCCATATCGCTGAATTGACCCGTCGCCATCAGGTGATCGACAAGCAGATCGAGACGGAGAAGGCGCGTCCCGCAACGGATCCCGTCAAGCTGAGCGAGCTGAAACGCAGAAAGCTGCAGCTCAAGGACGAGATGAGCAAGCTGCAGCACTAGGCGGCTCCGCCCCTCGTCCGACGACTCTGACCCGCGACAACTTGCCGGGCTACGCTCGTCTATACGACCGGCTTGCAACGGTCCGCCGCTTCCAGCGAAGTTCGTCTCTCTTCGAGAGGACTCCGATGCTTGGCGCGACACGGTCGACGTGCCCGATTGGCCCGTGAGCCTCGAGGGGGCTCCGCCACGGCGGGTTAAATTTAGGCCATGTGACGTTTCGGCCATATCGAGGCCCATCTCCCCCTCGACGATCGGCCTGCAAGACAAGCCCGCCGACGATCGGAAGGGCGGCCCTCTTTCGACCCGGCCGACCCTGCCCTATATGGGCAGGTTGGCGAGTCGCTCGGGCGATCGTCGGAGCCTGAGACACGGGCTCCAGAAGGAGAACACCAATGGCCTATGCGCTTCCGATCATCTCGGGTGAAAGCGGGCTGACGCGTTATCTGAACGAAATCCGCCGCTTCCCCATGCTGGAGCCGCAACAGGAATATATGTTGGCCAAACGCTGGCGCGAGCACGACGACCGTGACGCAGCCCAGGAACTCGTGACGTCCCATCTGCGGCTCGTGGCCAAGATCGCCATGGGCTACCGCGGCTACGGGCTTCCGATCGGCGAGGTGATTTCCGAGGGCAACGTCGGGCTGATGCAGGCGGTGAAACGGTTCGAGCCCGACAAGGGCTTCCGTCTCGCGACCTATGCGATCTGGTGGATCAGGGCGTCGATCCAGGAATATATCCTGCGCTCCTGGTCGCTGGTGAAGATGGGAACGACGGCCAGCCAGAAGAAGCTGTTCTTCAACTTGCGCAAGGCGAAAAGCCAGATCTCGGCGCTGGAAGAGGGCGAGTTGCGGCCCGAGCACGTCGCCACGATCGCGACGAAGCTCGGCGTCTCCGAGCAGGATGTGATCGAGATGAACCGTCGCCTCAGCGGCGACACGTCGCTCAATGCGCCGATGCGCGAAGACGGCGAGGGCGAGTGGCAGGACTGGCTGGTCGACGATTCGACGAGCCAGGAGGTCGTCCTGGCCGACGAGCAGGAGAAGCACAATCGACATGGCGCGTTGGTCGACGGGCTGAAGGTCCTCAATCCGCGGGAACGCCGAATCTTCGAAGCCCGACGCCTGGCCGAGGACCCCATTACGCTCGAGCAATTATCGGACGAGTTCAACATCTCGCGCGAGCGCGTGCGCCAAATCGAGGTTCGGGCGTTCGAGAAGGTTCAGGCCGCCGTCAGAGCCGGTATGGCGAGGCTCGAAGCCCTACCGGCCAGAACGCCCGACCACGCGGCCGTTCCGGCCCACTGACCGGTCGACCCTTCAGCGGGTCATCCACCTCGGGAAGCGAGGGCACCGAGCGGTAGCGCCTGCGTCCTCAGCGCCACGACTTCATGGCGTCTTCGAGAACCCGCTGTCCCCCGGCGCCTTTCTCGAAGGTCAACTTGGCGAGCTTGTTCGAGACGAACAGGATCGACACATCGAACCAGTTGCGCTCGGCGATGAGCCGGAGGTTCTGGTTCTCGGCTCCGCCGCGCGACAAGCCGACGAGGAAATAATTGTCGGTGATGGCGACCGGCACGCCGGAAAGGGAGTCGCCCGTCGGCGCCTCGTCGTCCTTGCGCATCTCGGGCACGTTGATCTGCTTGACGTTGCCGAGGGCGCTACCGGGCTGGGGCAGAAAGTGGAACTCGATAGTATGGGACGCCGGCAGCTGCGGTTCCGGGTTTCTCTGCAGCAGCATCGTGGCCTTGAGCTTCGCGTCCGGAATGTCGATATCGGCCGACACCGCCATGGCAAGCGGTTGCCCCTGGCCGGCACTCACGCTGTCGACATGCCAGACCACGGTGCCGGTATAGGTCTTGATCCGTTGCGGCTCGTCGGGCGCGTCGACCAGCAGTGCCGCCCGCTGGGCCACGGCGATCCCGGGTCCCGCGTCCGCGGCCGAACTGTTCTGCGGCATCGGCGCCGGGACGGCGATGCCCGAGGTCGTATCGCCCGGCTGGGCGTCGGGCGCCGAAGCCTCTCCACCCGGCGCATTGGCGCGATCCACGGTCTTTCCGGGCGCGCCGCCCTCCGGGGTCAGGATGCCTGACCGGGACGCCACCACCTGCTCGGGCCGGTCGCGCATGGTCCAGGCCGCAACCCCGATGCCCAACATCAGGGCCGCGACCAGCCCGGTCGCCGCGAGCACGGGCCAGCCGAGGCGCCGGGTTGGTTTCGGGCGAGGGGCCGCGGGACGGAGCGCGCTATCGCGGCCGCGCGGAGAGACCACATCATCGGGAGGGTGCCCCGTCGTGCCGGCCGCGTCCATGGCGTCGGCAAAATTCGCCGAACCCTGCTGCCTGGCTTCGTCGGATGCGGCCGTTGGAGGCGCTGCAACTCCAGCGTCACCGATCGGCGCGAGCGCCTGATGTTCGCCGGAAGCCGCTTCGGCAGGCGCGGTGCCCGTGGGGGTGCGGTCGGCATCGGACGGCACGGCCGCCACCCCGGGGCGCACCGCCATGATCGGACGGGAAACGCGAGCCGCCGGCAGCACGCCGGCTGCGGGGAGACCCGGCGCCGGAAGGCTCGCCGTCGGCAGGTCGGCACCGGACCGTGCTGCGGGCGGACGCGGCGGCAACGCGGGCCTTGGCTTCGATTCGCCTCCGGCCGACGGTGCGGGCCTCTGGCCCAGCACGGGCCTGCTTCGCACCGGCGGCGGCGAAACCGGTGGCGCCTTGCCGATCGGCAGGCTCGGCGGGCCGGTGGGGCGAGGCGGGGCGTCCGCGTCCGGGGCCGGCGCTCCGTTCGAGGCAGTCGGGACGCCGGGCGGGGCCGACACGGCCTCGGGTGCGGCGCCGAGCGCCGGTGTTCTCTGGGGCCGAGCCGCCGCGGCGGGGGCGGCGGGCTGCTGAGGACGGGGCTCGGGCGGGGCGGTCGTGGGCAGGTCCGGTGCGGGCTGTGTCGCCCGGTCGGCAAACTTCGCTTCCAAACGGGCGATCGCTTCGTCGAGCGCCGCGTTTTCCCGCGCGATATCCTCGTCCGGGACGGGCGGCTGCATGCCGCTCAACTGGCCCAGCAAAGCCGTGCGGGCGCGCTCGTAGATGGATCGCCTCGCTTCGGCTGTCTGCTCCGGCAGGCCGGAGACGGCGCGGTCGAGAAGCGGGAAATATTCGGCCATGACGCGTTCAGACCATCCAAAAAGGGAACCGTCAACCCGAGCCGGACCACGTCGGGCCGCTCTACAGCGGGTCCCCGGCCTTGGATGACGCGCGTGTCGTGTTGGACACGCGGGTGCCGGGGCGGATCGATACGACCACCGACGCCTGGCGGGCCGTCAATCCTGAAACGGGTTCTGCACCAGGATGGTGTCGTCCCGCTCCGGGCTGGTCGACAGCAGCGCCACCGGCGCGCCGACGAGTTCCTCGATGTAGCGCACGTATTTGATCGCCTGGGCCGGGAGGTCGGCCCAGGAACGTGCTCCCGCCGTCGTGCCCGCCCAGCCCTCGAAGTTCTGATAGATGGGCTCGACCCGGTCCTGCGCGGCCTGGCTCGCGGGCAGGCGGTCGATCTCCCGGCCGTCGAGCCGGTAGCCGGTGCAGATCCTGATCTCGGGGAAGCCGTCCAGGATGTCGAGCTTGGTCAGGGCCAGGCCCGTGATGCCGCTGGTGCGGACGGCGTGGCGCACCAGCACGGCGTCGAACCAGCCGCAGCGCCGCCGCCGTCCGGTGTTGACGCCGTATTCGCGGCCCTTGTCGCCGATGAGCTGCCCGGTCGCGTCATGGAGTTCGGTCGGGAAGGGGCCGCTGCCGACCCGCGTCGTATAGGCCTTCACGATCCCGAGCACGTAGCCGATGGCGCCCGGGCCGAGTCCGGAGCCGGTCGCGGCCGCGCCCGACACGGTGTTGGACGAGGTGACGAACGGATAGGTGCCATGGTCGACGTCGAGCATCGCACCCTGCGCGCCCTCGAACAGGATGCGCCTGCCGCCGCGCCGTGCCGCATCCAGGATGGTCGAAGCCGAGGCCATGTAGGGCAGCACGGCGGGCGCGATGGCCTCGAGTTCGGCCTTGATGTCGGCCCCCGAGACGGCCGACAGTCCGAGGCCGCGGCGCAGCGGATCGTGGTGCGCCAGCAGGCGGCCGATCTTGCGGTCGAGGGCATCGGGTTCGGCGAGGTCGCTCACCCGGATGGCGCGCCGTCCCACCTTGTCTTCGTAGGCCGGGCCGATGCCGCGCCGGGTGGTGCCGATGGCGCCGAAGTTGCCGGCACCGGCCTCGCGGTGGGCGTCGAGTTCCCGGTGCAGCGGCAGGATCAGCGTGGCATTCTCGGCGACCTTAAGGTTGTCGGGGCCGACCGCGACGCCCTGTCGGCGGAGCGTGTCGATCTCCTGCACGAGGTGCCAGGGATCCAGCACCACGCCGTTGCCGATGACCGACAGTTTCCCGGGGCGGACGATGCCGGAGGGCAGGAGCGCCAGCTTATACACCACGCCGCCGACCACGAGGGTGTGGCCGGCATTGTGGCCGCCCTGAAAGCGGACCACGACGTCGGCCTCGGTCGACAGCCAGTCGACGATCTTGCCCTTGCCCTCGTCGCCCCATTGGGCGCCGACCACGACCACGTTGGCCATCTCTCAGCGTGTCCTCGAACGTGGAAAGGCCCCGTGAAACCAGCGACGGTCACCGGGGCCGAGATTTCGTCGGACGCTAGCGGGTCGAACCGAGTGAGTAAAGGAAACTCGACGTGCGGCGCCGGTCCACCGTGGAGATCGCTTCTTGGTACCGCGGTCGCGCGCCATCCGACGGGAGCGAGGAGGGCCGCCACGATCGCGCGGCCCATAAGGCTGTCAGGAGACCTGTGCGCGGGGACGCATGAAGCGCTCTATGGGGGTTGATCTGTGCCAGAACTCGCGCCGGGTGTTGGTAACGGGTGGGAGCTTCTCGGCTGCGGCACGGTGATGGCCATTGCAGTGGTTTGGCGTCGCTCTTCGGGCGCACCTCTCCCGCAGGATCGTCATGGTTCGTCTCAGATTGGAGGCGATGGCGGTCAGACGTACCTGCAGACCAGCTTTGCCAAGCCGCGCCGGCGCATGCGGCGAAGGCCATAGGAGCGCTTGCAGGTGCCGAAGATTTTCTCGATCCGACCCCACACCCGGTTGATGGGCTTGTTGATGGATCACGGCAGGCCTTCGGCGTCGTCCCCCTTGCCGAAGAGCCACTCATGGGGGAAGCGCCCAAGGCTTTCCGACGCCTTGCGCAGCCAGGACACACCAGCGTCACCGATCCCCGCCGTCAGGGCTGGGTACCCAGTGGGTACGCGACTGGGCACGCACATTCTGGCAAGCGCAGGTAAGGCACTCAAACGGCTAGAGGATATCCGGTGGAAGTTCGTTGGTGGCGGAGGCAGTCGCATGCAAACCTGTCTCCACCCTGTTCCTCGCATTGAACAGGGAAATTTGAGCATTTCCGTCGTAAAAACAGGGTATCAGGGCCTCGCCACACCTGCCACGTGCCGAAACCCACGCGCTAGATCAGCAGCTTGGCCGGTCTCAAAATCACTTTCCTGTTTTTCCAGGTAACAGGACGTTCGGAGTTGCTGAACAGGCCGCGAGATGCCTTATAACAGGGAGTGCGCTCCACGATAACAGGGGCGAGGGAACTGCGTCGCCGTAGTGCTTGGTTTGCGCTGTCGGTGGTCGACGGAGCCGCTGCTCTGCCAACCCCGGACCAAGGACACCCAAGCGAGAACGCTCCGACCGCCATACTCAATCCCTTGCCGCCCACGGCCGTTCATGTATTGTTCCAGGCGATCCAAGGGACTCGCCTCACGTGACCGCACCCTCCGACCGCCTGCTGACCGTCATCTACCGTCCCGTCGGCGGCGTCGTTCCCGACCCGCGCAATGCCCGAACCCATCCGAAGCGACAGGTCGACCAGATCGTTGCGTCGATTCGCACCTTCGGGTTCACCAATCCGCTCCTCGTCGATCCGGCCGGCGGCGTCATCGCGGGCCACGGCCGGCTGCTGGCCGCCAAGGCGATGGGATTGACCGAGGTCCCGACGATCGAACTGTCCGACCTCACGCCCGCGCAGATGCGAGCCCTCAGGCTCGCCGACAACAAGATCGCACTCGGTGCCGGTTGGGATCTCGATATGCTCAAGGTCGAGCTTGCCGAACTCGCGGTGCTCGACGTCGACATCGACCTGTCGGTGACCGGCTTCTCGGTCGGCGAGATCGACGTCGTGATGAACGGTGCGATCGACCCGGACGACGAGGTCATCCCGCCCGTGCCGGCCGCACCGCGGACGCGACCGGGCGACATCTGGATCCTGGGCGAACACCGCGTCGGCTGTGGTGACGGTCGAGACCTCGCATTCCTGAACGCAGTCCTCGGCGACAAGGCCCGGATCGACGCCGCCTTCCTCGACCCACCCTACAATGTTCGGATCAACGGACATGCCAATGCGCGCGGGCGCCACCGCGAGTTTGCGATGGCGTCGGGCGAGATGACCGATGCGGCCTTTCGGTCCTTTCTCGCCGAGAGCCTCGGGGCTTGCGCCGCGGTCTCGCGCGATGGCGCGGTGCATTTCGTGTGCATGGACTGGCGCCACATGGCGGATGTCGAGAGCGTCGGCGCCAAGATCTATGGTGGCCTGCTCAATCTGTGCGTCTGGAACAAGTCGAATGCGGGGATGGGATCGCTCTACCGCTCGAAGCACGAGCTGGTGTTCGTGTTCAAGGTGGGCGACGCCCCGCACTTCAATGCGGTCGAGCTCGGACGCTACGGACGCAACCGCACCAATGTCTGGGATTACGCCTCCGTTAACTCGCTCAAGGGCAGCAGGCGTGAGGATCTTGCCTCCATCCAACCGTGAAGCCCATCGCCCTCGTGGCCGACGCCCTCCAGGACGTGACCCGTCGCGGTGATCTGGTGCTCGACGTCTTTCTCGGCTCGGGGACGACGCTGGTCGCGGCGGAGCGTTGTGGACGACGGTTCCGGGGGCTCGACATCGACCCCGCCTATGTCGATGTCGCGGTCGACCGCTGGGCGGCGATGACCGGGGGCACGCCCCGCCTCGAAGGCCGAGATGCATGAACACGAAGTCCGACAACGACCGAGCGGGGTCCAAGAGCCCACCATCCGCGACACGGTTCAGGAAGGGCCAAAGCGGCAATCCCGCTGGACGCCCCAAGAAGGCGGCGGTCGCGCCGCAAGCATCGGCCTTCGACGTCGTGATCGATCGGAGGTTGACCATCACGCAGGGCGGCCGACAGCGCGAAGTCACTGTCGACGAAGCGCTGCAGCACAAGACCTACCAGGACGCGATCGCGGGCAGTCGCATCGCCCGGCGCGAAGTGCTCAAAATGATCGCCAAGCGCGAGCAGGCGCTCGCGGCGCGGCAACCCCGAGCGACCCCTCGCGGCCTGCAGATGGAGCGAGAGGATCCGGCCAATGCCGAGGGGGCGCTGCTGATCCTCGGCATTGCTGAACATGATCCTCGCTGGGCACAAGTCGAGGGAGACGATCGGCGGCTGCTGCTGGAGCCCTGGGCGGTACAGGCTGCGCTGAGCCGGCGGGCGCGAAAGCCGCTCGGAGAGCGCGAGGTGGCGGACGTCGAACGCTGCACGCGCGACCCCGAAACGCTGGTCTGGCCAAAAGGAGACAAGCATTGAACGAGCCGGACCCGCCCGAACACGGGGTCCCGGTGGGTTATGGCAGGCCGCCGGCCGCGTCGCGGTTTCGCAAGGGCCAGAGCGGCAATCCGAACGGCCGACCGCGCGGCCGTCACAACGAACCGCCTTATGAGGCCGTGCTGGGCCAGATGGTGACCATCCGCGAGGAGGGCGTCGAGCGCCGCGTGACGGGCGCCGAAGCCTTTCTGCTGCACGTGACGAAGCGCGGACTCGATGGCGACGGCGGGGCAGCACGGGCCGCTCTCGCGGCCATCGAGGGGGCACGGTCGGCACGCAAGTCTTCGCACCGAGCCATTGCCCCCGATATCGCCATCGTTATGGTCAGAGCGGGCAGCGTCAACACGGCACTGGGCTCGCTCAAGATGGCGACCAAGCTCGATCGCCTGCGTCCGACGGCGCGCATGGCGCTCGAGCCCTGGTTGGTCGAGACCGCCCTGGCGCGGCTCGGGGAGCGCAAGCTCACCCGCGACGAACAGGCCGAGGTCATGCGTGCGACCCGCACGCCGCGCAAGGTCAAGTGGCCCAGCTGGTGGGAAATCGCGAGCTGAAAGTCGGCCGAGAGGGCGGATTCAAACGGTCGTCGCAACACTCTGAATGCGGATTCCGATTGAAGCCGGCCACTGATTCCGAGATGAAGCTGGCCACCGTTCCGATTTGATGTCGGCCACCATTCCGAGATGAAGCCGGCCACCCTGATCCGGCAATTGCGCCCCCGCAGGTCAGCAACCGCGGCACCCTGCCTCATCACACGCGAGGAGAACGGGATGCCGGCCAGGAGAGAGCTGACAATGCGACAGATGCGACACATGTTGAGGCTCGCCCGCGATGAGGTGAGCGCCCGCGAGATCGGCCGAACGCTCGGCATCGCGCGGTCCACCGTACAGGGCAACCTTACCCGCGCCTCCGCTGCGGGTGTGGTCTGGCCACTCGGTGAAGAGATCACCGACGCCATCCTCGAACAGCGCCTGTTCAATCGTGCCGGCGTCAAGCAGGGCGTCAGACGTCGTGTCGAGCCAGACTGGCCATTGATGGTCGGTGAGCTGCGCCGGCCAGGCGTCAACCTCATGGTGCTTTGGGAGGAGTACCGAGAGAACTAGCCAGGCGGCTACGGGTACTCGCGCTTCTGCGATCTTTACAGGGAGTTCGAGCGCCGCCTCACGCCGGTGATGCGCCAGCACCATGCTGCCGACGATAAGGTGTTCGTCGACGATTCCGGCAAGCGCGTGCTGATCGTCGATCCCGCCACCGGCGTAGTGAGGGAGGCCGAGATCTTCGTGGCGGTGCTGGGCGCTTCCAGCCTCACCTGCGCCGAGGCGACGTGGAGCCAAGCGCTGCCGGACTGGATCGGCGCCCATGTGCGCCTGCTCGACTTCCTGGGCGGCGTGCCGCGCCTGGTGGTGCCCGACAACCTCAAGAGCGGGGTCAAAGAGGCGTCCTTCTACGATCCGCAGATCAACCGCTCCCACGCCATGATGGCGGAGCACTACGGCATCGGGGTGCTGCCGGCCCGGCCGAGGAAGCCGCGCGAAGGCCAAGGTGGAGAACGGCGTCCGCTTCGCCCAGGGCTATATTCTGGGGCGCCTCCGCAGGCAGACATTCTTCTCCCTGGGCGAGTGCAACGTCGCTATCGCGGCCATGGTGGAGCGCATCAACGTCCATCCCATGCGCCGCCTCGGCACCCCACGCAAGGCGTTGTTCGAGGCGGTAGAGTGGTCGCCCTGCTGCCGCTGCCGGTAACCCCGTACGTCGTCGCCGAGTGCCGGCTGGCACGGGTCAACCTCGACTACCACGTCGACGCCGCGGGCTTCTTGTACTCGGTGCCTCACGCCTTGATCCGCGAACAGGTCGACGTGCGCCTCACGGACCGTACCGTCGAGGTGTTCCATCGCGGCCATCGCGTGGCCGCCCATGATCGCCGCTATGGCGGTGCCAAGCACGGCACCGATGCCGAGCACATGCCGAGCGCCCACCGCCGCTACGCGGAATGGACGCCGGCCCGCTTCAAGCGCTGGGGCCGGGAGATCGGCCCCGAAAAGGAAGGCCTTGTCACCGCCACTCTGCACGGGCGCCCCATCCCGAGCAGGGGTTCCGTACCTGCCTCGGGATGCTGCGCCTGTACCGCGGCCTCGCTCCGGCCAGGGCCGAAGCCGTCTCGGCCCGTGCCACGGCCATCGGCGCGCTCACCTACAAGAGCATCGCCTCTATTGTCGCCAACAATCTTGATCGAGCGGCTAAACAACCAGAGACGTCGAAGATCATCGATTACCCTAACCTGCGGGGCGCAGGCTACTTCCATTGACAGTAGACCGGACGATGCTTGCTCATCCCACACTCGAACTTCTACACGGCCTCGGCCCCCACGGCATGGCGCAAGGATACAAGACCCTGGACGGGAACCCGGAAGCGCAGACCCTGACGCATGCCGAGTAGCTTGGCATCATTCTCGAGCACGAGAAGACCCTGCGCGAGCAGAAGCGCTTCGAAACCCGCGCCCGTGCAGCCCACCTGCGCCATCCGGCCAGCGTCGAGGATGTTGATTACCGCGCTCACCGCGGCCTCGACCGCGCCCTGTTCCTAAAGCTGTCCGGCTGCGACTGGATCCGCGGCCGGCGCAACCTGGTGATCACCGGGCCGTGCGGCGTGGGCAAAAGCTGGCTGGCCTGTGCGCTCGGCCAGAAGGCCTGCCGGGAGGACCTGTCGGTCCTGTACCGGGCGCTGCAGCTTCAGCACCAGCTCGATCAGTTCGTCCTTGCTCAGACGTTCGAGATCACCACGGCTCATGCCATCACGGAATCAGCTTCGACCCCGCAGCGCAAGCGCCCGTTGTGCGCCTGCCCCTGGTCCCCGCGTTACCGGCGATGCGGGCTTCGTAGGTCTCAAGCAGGTCGGCCGCGACGACCTCCTCGTCGAGAGCGCCAGCCTGATACTTGTCGACCCAGATTCGGATCAGGTTACGGGACAGATCGTAACGGTTCGAGAGCCCATGCAGGGTCTCCCCACCCAGATAATCCTGCACGACCTGCGCTTGAACTCGGCACTGTGGGTTCGATGCTTGACCATGAGCTTCATCTTTCTGAAGCCCGGCCTGGGGGTCAATCGCGAAGCTCAACCCTGTCCGCCGGCGGGGGCCCGCTCCGCCACGCGGCTCAAACTCTCAGCGGAAATCAACACTCTGAGCCTGAATCCGCCGCCGGAGGGGCGATCCTGCACAGTCCATCACTGACGTATTCACCTGCGAGCCATTTGGCACCCTCTACCGAAATGCGAGATGCGGGAGCATGAGAGAGCGCCGATGGGTAATAAGCGGGTCTTCAGAGCGGATGTTGAGGCGAACATCGGCGCGGCAATCCGTGCGGCTCGCATCGGCGCCGGTATTACACAGGTCAACCTGGCCGCGATGCTTGATGTGAGCTATCAGCAAGTGCAGAACTACGAGAAGGGCAGCGTGCGCATTCCGGCATCCAGGCTGAAGGCCATTGCTGGCTTGCTCAAAACGCCGATCGAAGAATTCTTTAAAGATGGACTGAGCAATTATCGAGCGGTATTGGATCCAGGTGAGGGATCGACGAATGATGATCATTGACCACGGCTGAATCTGGTAGGATAAATTGCATACTCCATGGTAAATTAACGCATTAGTGTGTACGATACATCAACACTTGTAGACTTGCTTCGCTCTTCAGCGTTAGAAATCCCTTTTGACGTAACCAGGCACATACACACACGTTGAAATGACAAGGTTTAACTTGGTGCAGTGTTCTGCAATACGAGATTGTGCACCGACTAAGCTCGTCGGTGAACCTGTAGCTCGGAAATTCAGCCGGACGCGGCGGGCCGGAGTTTTGCGAATGGAACGCCAGGGGAAGCGGCTGCCATCTACCCGTCGCGGGACAGCGGTTCGTCCGAAATTGATACGATGGTGTTCTCGCGAACGAGCTTGGGGATTGTCACGACCTCCTCTTCACCGAGCAGTTCGTGGGGGCTCTGAGTATGGGCTGCTCGCCTAGGGGAAAGAGCACCGTCGCGCACTCCGAAAAAAGGCAACGCTCCGGCCTTCGAACCTGCAAGTCGCGAAAACACGCTACGGATGGCGGCAGCGATCCGACTGAACCGTCCCCGCCTCGCGCGTGATGCCATCCCGAGGTCGACGATCCGCGGCACCAGTGTGCTCGTCAATTCGTCCAGCAGGGCCCGCAGGGCTCGACGCCCATTCTCGGTCGCGCCGTCCACGCGCCCCAAACGGAGCAGAATGGCGGCGCGTAGGCCTGCTGTGAGTGCCGTCTCGAAGGCGAGTGCAAGGTCCGGGGCGCTGTCTCGCAGCGCCTTTACCGCATGCTCGACGCGTCCTTGCAAGGTCTTGTCAGGATCCGCGGCTCCCATTGCTAACGCCAGCGCAACGTCGTCGAATACGCTGACGTTCATCGACATCCAGCGGCACATGTCGATGTCGAGGCTCCTGTTGCCCTGGATCAGCTTGCCCATCGCGTTTGCATGGATGTCGAAGGCTTTTCTGGCAGCTTGCCTGTGCGCTTCGATATCGCCCACCGTCACCATATCGAGATGTCCTGAGTCACGAGAACGATTGCGCGTGCAAGCGACGGCGTCGCCCGGACGCTCTGGACCGTCATGTGGAGCAACATAGCCGTGAGAGCTTGAACGCCCTAACGCCTTAATATCCCACTTACCGCGCACTCACACCACTTGAAAAATTCGATGGACGCGAGAGCTTCCGTCCTTTCCGCGCACCGAGCAGCATGAGCTCCGACTTATCCCAACGAGGACTCGCGGGAGTTGAAGGTATTCGGGATGGGGTTACGCCTCGTGACCCTGCAGAATTGCTGTCGAGCCACTCCGACCCTGGTGCAAGGGAGCGGCACCCGCTTCCTGCTCCGCAGGACCCCGACGACATGCTGCTTCATGATCATCCGCCGTTTGACGCGTCCATCAATTTATCAGGTCGAGTTTGATCCGATTTTGGCTAAAAAGCTACTTTGTAATAAATACGGTAAAACCAACACAGTGCTTTAATCTGCGTTTAGCGGTTATGGGTCAAGTTCGTCCTGGCATTGAAGAGCCGCAAGGTTCGAGCTTCCTCCTGCACAGCGGAAATTATGAGCGGTAGCAATCTGGACCTGCTCGGTGTCAATCTTGCCGGGGCTGAATTCGGGTCGGTCGGGCAGGCGTTCGGCACAGGCTATACGTATCCGACTCACGCCGAAATCGACTACGAGGCAGCGAGCGGTATGAACGTCATCCGGCTGCCGTTCCTGTGGGAGCGCCTCCAGCCGACGCTCAACGGCCCCCTCGACCCGGCTGAACTGGCCCGCATCGACGACGTGGTCGCTTACGCCGCCTCAAGAGGCGTCGAGGTCGACCTGGACGTCCACGATTACGGCAACTACGGCGGCCAACCCATCGGCAGCAGCGCCGTGCCGAACAGCGCCTTCGCCGATCTATGGGGTAAGATCGCGGCCCATTACGCAACGAACGTCAACGTCATGTTCGGGCTGATGAACGAGCCCCAGCAGTCGAGTGCCACGGGCTGGCTCGGATCCGTCAACGCCGCGGTCGCGGCCATTCGGGGCGCGGGCGCCTCGCAGGAGATCCTCGTCCCGGGCGTTGGCTACGACGGGGCCTGGACCTGGACCACGGGACCGAACGCCGGCGTGATCGGCAATGGCGTCGTTGACCCGCTCAACAACTACGCTTTCGAGGTCCACCAGTATCTCGATTCGGACGGTTCGGGCACGCATCAAAACGTCGTCTCCAGCACGATTGGGTCGCAGCGGCTCGCCGACATCACCACCTGGGCCGAGAGTACCGGGCACAGACTGTTCCTCGGCGAGTTCGGGACGTCGAGCGACACCACGAGCCTGTCGGCGCTCGGCAACATGCTTTCGTACATGAGCCAGCACGCGGACGTGTGGCAGGGCGGCACCTATTGGGCCGCGGGCCCCTGGTGGGGCGATTACATGTATTCGGCCGAACCCTCCAACGGGGTCGACACCGGGCAAATGAAGGTGCTCGAAGCCTACGAGCACACTGCGCCCACAAGCGGGACGACCGTGTCCGTCCCGTCGACCTCCGGCGGAACCGGTCCCGCGCCCGGCTCGAGCGCGCCGACGACGGCGACCTCCGCCGCAAACCCCACCACGGCGCCGGGTGCCTCCACGACGGTCCCGGTCGCCTCGGCCCCTTCCACGACTGCCGCGCCCGTGGCGGCTTCCGTGCCGGTGACGGTTCCCGCGGCAACCTCGACCGCCGCCGCGAACTCCACCACGGCGCCGGCTGCCTTGACGACGGTCCCAGTCGCCTCGGCCCCTTCCACGACTGCGGCGCCCGTGGCAGCTTCCGTGCCGCTGACGGATCCCGCGCCAACCTCGACCGTCGCCGCGGACTCCACCACGGCGCCGAGTGCCTTCATGACGGTCCCGGTCGCCTCGGCCCCTTCCTCGACTGCGGCGCCCGTGGCAGCTTCCGTGCCGGTGACGGATCCCGCGCCAACCTCGACCGCCGCCGCGAACTCCACCGCGGCGCCGGTTGCCGCGGTCATCCCGGCCAACACGACCCCGCCGGTCGCCATCACCACGACGGCCGCGACCGCACCGGTGTCCGTCGCGGTAGCTTCCACGCCGACGGCGAGCACGCCGGCCGCCAGTCCGCTGGCCCCCGTCGGGTCGTTCGCCACCCTTTTGGCCACCCCCGCGGCCGCCCCGTACGCCGCGCCCGCGCAGGCGCCCACCGTGACGGTCGATCCCGGCGTGACATTCGCGAGCCCGACGAGCCTGACCCTCACCGGCACGGTGTCGGACACCGCCGCCTCGGTCCATGTCCTTGCGGGAAGGCGCGATCTCGGGGCCGCCACCGTCGCGGCCGACGGCACCTGGGCTTTGCCGGTCACCCTTTGGGCCGGTTTCCATGGGGGCATCGCTGCCGTCGTGACTAGCGGCGTCGGTCTGTCGGGCCGGGCCGCGGCGCCCTTCTCGCTCACCACCGGCATCAAGGGGCAGGGCTGCAAGGCCAGCCTGGATTCATACGACGCCACCGGCATCTATCTGGGCACGACCGAATATGACGGGCACGGAAGCGTCTACCTGCAGTGGACGGAGACGGCGAATGCCATCGGCGGCGTGACCGATAACTCCATGGCGGGATTCGCCTTGCAGGCCCTTGGCGTAAGTTCAATGAAGACCCGCTACGATGCTGACGGCAATCTCGTGTCCGACACCCTAAACGTTCTGGCGGGCGGCGTTCATAGCCTCGCGGGCTCCGGGGCAAACGACATGTTCGTGTTCCAGCCGCACGCCGGCCACGACAGCATAGCTGGATTCGTCACCTCAGGACCCGGTCACGACGTGCTTAGCCTGCCGGCGTCCGAGTTCACGTCCTTCGCCCAGGTTCTGAGCGATGTGAGCCAGAGCGGAAGCGATACCGTCATCAAGATTGCAGGGCACGACACGATCACGCTGCTCGGCGTGTCGGCGTCGGCCCTCAAGCAGCAGGATTTCCGCTTTCATCCTTGACGAAACACGAGGATCATCGCAACCGCGCTTGCTTCGTCAAGGTCTCTTTAATAGCATACATCCCATAACAAAACAGACGCGGGGAGGGCCGGGCAGATGCTCTATTTCACAGCTCTGGCAGTGATCGGCTTCGCGTGCGCTGCAGCTCTCCGTTGGCCGGTGATGTTCCTGATTGCGATGTCGACCTTCGTAATGTCCTTCGCGGTTCAATGGGGCCAGGGCGTCGCTTTCGGTTTCGCTGCGCTAATCGCCGTCGCGTCGTTCCTGATCCTGCAGGTCTGTTACGTCCTCGGCGGCTTGGCGCTTAGCGTCAGGATCCGCATGGGCGAGGCCAAGAAGAACATCGAAGCCTGAACCGCTGTTCCATCTATCCCTGGCGCAGACAGCATACCGCGCCGACGCGACTCAGCTCGGCACCAGCCCGAGCCTTTCGGACATGAAGGCGATAACGCGGTTCCGATCGGTCGCGGCGAGCGCGTTCCATCGCCTGATGTTGGCTGCGGCCGCTGCGGCGGCCCGGTCGCGCCAGCCTGACTCGCCCAAGCGAGCTTCGAGGACAGCGGCGGCGCCGGCCACATCATCCGGATCAACGAAGAGGCCCGAGGCGCCGAGCACTTCGCGAAAGACGGGCCTGTCGGGCGCGATGGCCTGCAGGCCCGCATATTGCGCTTCGATAAGAGGAAGTCCCAGGCCCTCGTCATGCGACGTGCAGATCAGGGCATCGAAACCCTCCAACACGCGCTTGGCTTCGGTTTCGGGCAGAAAGCCCTGCAGCTTGACATGGGGCATGGCAGACAGGGTCGCATGGTCGTCACCCCAGCCGGCGCGGCCGATGACGTGGAGTTCGACCGCGCGGTCCAGCCTGCGGCCGAGTTCGACCGCGATGGAAGCCGCAGCGCGGAAGTTCTTGCGCGGCTCCACGGTCCCGACTGCGCCGAGCACGAGCGGCGCTCCACCGGTGCGAGGCGCGCCGTTGGGCGACAGGTTGAAGACGTTGCGAACTTCCGGCCGGTAGGGCCTGATCTCGGCGTCAGACCTGACATAGGGCGCGAGGTTGTCGCCGGTCGTGACCGAGTTGACCAGGAAGTAGCGCAATCGTTCCACAGCGAACCGAAATGGCACGCTCATATAGAGCTTCGCGGCGTGGTTGAGGTCCTGCTTGCGGGTGATCAGGAAGAGGTCGTGCACGTACATGATGGCGCGTTCCCGGAACAGCGCCGTCAGCGGCGAGGGCGGGAAGCCCGAGAAGGCCCAGACAGTGGACGGTCTCGCCGCCATGGCCAGCGGCACCCTCGCCATCTGGGCCGCCGCCACCACGAGCTTCCCCGTGCCGGACGCGCCGAAGCCCTCCACCGGCAAAGGGCGGAGCGCCTCGTCGGAGAAAAGCTCCTCGGTAATGCGCTCAATGCCCGAGGCACGGCGTCCGAGATGGGTGCGGTCGACCACGAGGGTGCGTCGCGCGTTCATGGTCGGGCCTCTCGGCCCGCCCCACGCATCGCGGGCAGCCGGCCGCCCCTATCGGTGTTCATTGCCCTATCCCGCCCAAAGTGCACGCGCCAGCACCGGCACCAGATAGGCCCATTCCGGCACGCAGAGTTTCGCGATGTGCTCATGGCCTGCCATGTCGCTCGATGTGTCGGCGCATCGCGGCAGCCTCAAGTCCGACACCAGCGCCCGATGCATTGCGCCTGCTCCTGCCAGCCCGCAAGGTGCGAGGCACATGCGGCCGCCTTAAGCGATCTTACGTGGTCAGGCAACGCCAGCAACTCGCGCAAGGTGTCACCGATGATCGCGGCCCCCTGCGTCAAGGGCAGGCTGACGACCCCCGGCAGACGCGTGAGACTTTGCATAGGCGGGATGTCGGAGATGAGGCACGGCACGCCACGGCTGAGGAACTCGAGGACCGAGCCCGGCACCCCCTCCGATCGCGAGAACAGGAAGCCCAGGTCGCAACGATCCAATATGGCGATCAGCCTGTCGAGATCCTGGTCCTTGTTGATATAGCCATGAAGTGACATGTAAGCGCGATCCGGCAGGTCGCCTTGTCCAGGGCCGA